>JACCDP011428555.1_pt1 | contig 14438 bp, 9 predicted proteins | sample 7445841 | NCBI WGS metagenome assembly JACCDP01 (sample SAMN15323441, study PRJNA562643) | freshwater metagenome | isolation source: river surface water | place: USA:Blue River Watershed | collected 2017-08-17 | reverse complement strand
GGCGGCGATACCGTCCAGCGTCTGCCCGCTGCTCCCCTGCTTGACCAGCTGCAGCGCGCCGGCCTGGCCAGCGGTACCGGTGATCTGCCCGGTGTACGTCGCCGTCATTGCCGAGTTGTCGCCCAGTGTGAGGCGGAAGCTGCCGAGCGAGGTGCCGCCGCCCACAGAGCCGCCACCGCTGAGCGCACCGATAGTCTCGTTCGCGCCCAGCACCAACTGCACGCCGGCCGTGTCCGCCAACACCACGGCACCGGCTGTCGCGCTGGGGCCGGCGCCGGGGTCGGCAATGGCCGCGCCGCCTGTGAGCGTGAGCCGGCCGCCGCTGACGGTGGTCGCGCCCGTGTAGGTGTTCGCTCCCGCCAGCGTGAGCCCGCTCGTTGCACCACCGGTCTTCGTCAGCGCGCCGGTGGAGGCGCCGTTGTTGCCGATGGTGCCGAGGAGGGTCAGCGTCTTGGTGTCGGCCACGTCCACCGTGGCTGCGCTTGCGCCACTGGCGCCGCTGCCCAGCAGCACGCCCCGTTGGGCATCGAGCGTCACGTCGTCCGTCACCCGGAGCGTGCCGCCGGCCAGCACGAGCTGGTTGGCGGTGACGACGCCGGGCGCCGCCCCCAGCGAGCCGTCAGCCGCGATGCCCAACGTGCCGCTGTCGATGCGCGTCGCGCCGGTGAAGCTGTTGGCCGGATGGGTCAACACTTGCGTGCTGCTGCCTTGCTTGACCAGTTGCACCACGCCTGCCTGGCCCGCCGCGCCGGTGATCTGACCGTTGTAGGTGGCCGTCGCCGCCGAGTTGTCGCCCAAGGTCAGCCGGAACGCGCCCAGGTTGATGTCGCCGCCACCGCTGAGCCCACCGATGGTCTCGTTCGCGGCCAGCACCAGTTGCACGCCGGCCGCGTCGGCCAACGCGATGGCACCCGCGCCAGCGTCGATGCCGGCCCCAGGGTCGGCGATGGCGGAGCCGCCGCTGAGCGTGAGCTGGCCGACGTTGACCGTCGTGAGGCCCGTGTAGGTGTTCGCGCCGGCCAGCACGAGCTTGCTGGCCGCACCGCCTGTCTTCGTCAGCGTGCCGGTGCTGGCGCCGTTGTTGGCGATGGCGCCGTGGATGGTCAAGGTCTTGCCGGCCGCCACGTCGAGGGTCGCCCCGCTGGTGCCCGCCGCCCCGGTGCCCAACACCACGCCCCGCTGGGCATCGAGCGCGACATCGTCGGTCACCTGCAGCGTACCCCCCGCCAACACGAGCTGATCCGCCGTGAACACCCCGGGCGTTGCGCCCAGCGCGCCTTGCGCCGCAATGCTCAGCACGCCGTCGCTGACCGTGGTTCCCCCGGTGTAGGTGTTCGAGCTGCCGAGGGTCAGCGTGCCGCTGCCGGCCTTCGTCAACACGCCCTGCTGGATCAACGACCCCGTCACTTGCGAGCCTGCCGCCGAATGCGACACCAAAATGCCGCCGCCCGTGCCGGCGCTCACACTGTTGAGCACCAGCGTCGTCGCGTTGGCGATGGAGACGGCGCCCGCCGCGTTGCTGGTCGTGATCAGGCCGGTCGATGCCGTCGCCGTTCCGCCGCCAGCCGCCAGGTTGACCGGGCCGCCGCCAGCGTCCAGCGTGATGCTGCCGGCTCCCGCGTTGATGTACTTGTCCGCCGCCAGCGTGATGCCCCCCACCCCGCTGGTGAGCGAGATGCCGCCAGCGCCTGTCGTGCTGACGTTGTTGTTGACCGCAATCGCGTGGCCGGCCGTCATCGTGAGGCTGGCGCCGCTGGTCGTCAGTGCGATGGCGTCGGTGACGGTGATGTTGTTCGTGGCCTGCAGCAGCACGTCGCCGAGAACGGCTTCCAACGCGGCCGGCGCCACGCTGAGGTCGCCCGCCGGCGTTGCCGCGATGTCCGAATAGAGGTCCGCTCCGCCAGCGACGACAACCAGGTTGGTCGGGTCGAGCAGCCAGTTCCCACCCCGGCCGTTCAGGCCACCGTCGACCCGTACGCGCCCCTTCTGAACGCCCAGCGCGACCTTGCCCGACGTCTCGACCTGCCCGCCCGCCGTGCCCGCCCCGGCGGCGCGGGCGTCGATCGTGCCATCGAAGCGCGTGCTGCCGTCGGACCAGACGGTCACCCTGCCGCCCTGGCCTTGCTCCGTGGCGCGCGCACTCAACAACGCGCCCTCCTGCACCGTCACGTCGGTGGCGTTGTGGACGTCCTGGTCCTTGCCCTGCCAGCCGCCACCCACGCGCAAGATGCCGCCGCCCGCCGCGCCATCCGCGGCGATCACCGCCTGCGCGCCCACCGTCACGCTCTGGCCGAGCACCGCGATGTCGCCGCCACGCTGCCCCGCAACAGCGGACGCTGCGTCCAGCGTGCCGTTCACCACCGTGGCACCGGCCGTGCCACCGTCAATGACGATGCGACCACCCTGCCGCGCCAGCCCACGCGCACGCACCACGCCGTCCAGGTTCAACACCGTGCCGGCCAGCGCGCTGCGCGCCGCAGCGCGCACCTCCGCCAGCTCGGCATCGGCCTGCACCAGGCCGGCCAGGTTCACGCGAGCCTCTTGGCCAGTGTTGCGTGCGTTGAAGAAGACCAGCCCGTCGCCGTCGAGGTCCACGTCCACCGCCCCGGCCGCAGCAATGCCCACCCGTCCCGCGACGACCCGTGCGCCTGGCGCCACCTCCACCTGCGGTGCCACCAGCGCCACCGTGCCCGTGGCGAGCAGCTCGCCCTCCACCCGAATGGCGCCGGCGCCGGGGTCGGCCTGCAGCGACAGCCGGGAGCCCGGCGAGCCCGCCAGCGGGTTGGCACCCAACCTGAGCGTGGTGGCCACCAGCCCCCCCACATCGACCTGCGCGCCGTTGCCGAACAGGATGCCGCGCGGGTTGGACAGGAAGACGCGGCCGTTGGCCTGCAGCGTGCCAAGAATCTGCGAAGGATCGGCCCCGCTGACGGTGTTGTAGAGCACCGCGCCGGCCCCCGGCTGCTGAACCCGCAGCACCTCCCCCCCGGCAATGGAGAACGTCTTCCAGTCGATGGCGGCCGTTGGCGTGCTCTGGACGATCAGCATCTGGCCTGCGCCGGGCGTGCCGATCTGCGCCTGCCCGCTGCCGACCACGCCACCCGTCGGCAACGCCCAAGCCACAGGCGAGAGGGCGATGACGGCGGCCAGGCAGACCGGCCGGATCGGCGTGCGCGGGTGGCGACGGCGGGGGCTGCGGATGCTCATCTGACGCTCCTGTTCAATCTCCGCGGCGTGGCGCCGCGACGCCGCATCACAAGTACTTGCTGAACTGCACGTAGATGCGCGGGCTGCGCACCACCGGGTCCGACTTCGGCGTTCCATGGGTCGCCCAGGCGGCACTCATGCGCAGCGCGTAGCTGTTGCCCCGCGCCCACGACAGCGCCAGACCGGCCCCGCCAAACGATTGGGTGTTCACAAAATTGGCCGGCCGCTGTGACGCGTCGTGGCGCAAGGTCACACGGGCCGCGTCATAGAAGACGCTCAGCATGGTTTCACGCGCGAACCGGCCCATGAACTCCCACTGCGGCACCAGGCGTAACTCCACCGTCCCGAGCCAGCCGGTGTCCCCCGTGCCCTCGCCCGGCGCAAATGCGCGAACGCCGTCAGGCCCGCCAGCACGGAACTGCTCGCTGGTATCCAGGTTGGAGAACGCGTGCTGTCCACGGACGGCCAAGTACATCAGCATCTGCGAGGTCAACAGGTTCTGCAGCCTGTTGAACGACAGCGTGACCTTGCGGTAGGTCTGGCCGTCATCCAGCCCCGCGGGCCGCCCGTCTGGATAACGCACACGGCCGGCAGCGAAATTGACCTCATAGGAATTCACGCCGCCGCTGAGCAGCCCATCGCGAATGTCACCGGTCGAGCCCAACGACACGCTGTTGAGGCTGCGCCGGTCCCTGACGCCGGCGAGCTCCTTGCGGTCCGTCGAGTTCGTCTGCTGCAGCGCGCCCACCAGGAACACGTTGAGGTTGCGCGAACGCACCCAGGGATACAGCGCAAAGGCGTTGACGGCGACCGCATCGCCGTTCACGCCCAGCGGGAACTCGTCGTCATCGAGCTGGTAGCGGATGTAGGACAGCGAGCCGCCAACCTTGACGCCGCTGCCTCCCAGCGGCATCGAGTAGCTGCCGAGCGCAAACGCCAGGCCGCCGTTGTAGGAGGCGAGGCCGCTCACGGTCATCGCGTCGCCCCGCGCCAGCGGGCTGTCCCACGCCCATGTCGCGCCCAAGCGGTAGGTGCCCAGAAAGCGCGAGCCCGTCGAGTCCACATCGACCCGCCCGGCCCGTGAGGGGTCGACGCCGGGCGTCACGACGAGCTTGGACGTGCCAGGGCGATCGCCGGGCTGGACGTCGAACCGCACGGCCACGCCGCGCAGGTCGTTGACGAGGAACACCACGCGCTCGACGTCGCGCACCTTCAGCACGGCATCAGGTTGCAGGTGCGCCAGGTAAGCCTCGATGACCTCCCGCTTCACGGGCATGGGGCCCTCGGGCCAGAGCAGCACGACGCGGTCCAGCCGCCCCTCGACGACCTCGATGCGGATCAGCCCGTCCTGCGGCGACTGCTCCGGGATGTACGCATAGGCCAGGTAGTAGCCCAGTTCCCGGTTGAGAAACCGGGTGACGTCGTCCGCCGCGTTGACGAGGTCTTCGAAGTGCTTGCCGCCGCCCACATAGGGCGCGGTGATGCGTTCCAGCGCGGCGCGCAGTTCTGGCGGGGCGTCGTTCGCCACCACGTACCGGCGCACGTCAAGCGTCAGGGCTTCCGGCTCAGCCAGTGCCCGCGGCGCGCGGTGAGTCTCGGGCAACTGGGCCGGGTCGGTCGTCACCGCACGCCGGGGCGCCAACTCGCCAGGCGTCGGCACCACCGGGGGCGTCGGCGATGTGGCTGCCGGCGCCTGCCCCGCAGCAAGGCCCGCAGCCAGCAACGCACTGGCGCCGATCACCCCCACAGCGCAGCGTCGCCGCGCAACAGCGGCAAGTCGATCTGACAAGGCTTTCGAACCGTTCGGCGGCATATCAGCCGTCTGAGTCATGCGTCCCTCCACACGGCTGGCCATCTGTGTGTCGTTCAGATGGACCCACCGGCAGGCAGGCTAGCTGGACAACTGCACGCACGCACCCCACATAGTGATGAAGAGACTTCTACCCAGGAATCTGTGCCAGACGCGCCCGGCAGCGCCGCGCTCGCGCGCCACTGCGGCTACCGATGCGAGCACCCGACTCGCGGCCCCAACCGGCGTGAACAAGCCTCAATAAGCCGGGCGTATACCTGGCGCCACCACGCGTGCGCAGCCGGCACAGCGCGCGGCCCTCGTCAGCGTGCTGGCGTTGCACAAGCAGACCCAAGAACAAGGGCGGAAAAACAAAACGGGTTAGCGCCTTTCGGTGCTAACCCGTCAATTTTACTTCTTGTTGTTGGTGCGGCTGGCAGGATTCGAACCCACGACCCCTTGGTTCGTAGCCAAGTACTCTATCCAACTGAGCTACAGCCGCTAATGCTTTACGGTGATCAGACGACCGGCAGGTGGATGCCACCGGTCATGATTTCTCTTCTAATTTTGGTGCGGCTGGCAGGATTCGAACCCACGACCCCTTGGTTCGTAGCCAAGTACTCTATCCAACTGAGCTACAGCCGCTGAAGCCTCACAGTATAGCCAGTTTTTCGACTCTTCAGCAAGAGTTTCGGTTTGTTTGACAAAGAAAGCTCAAACTGCCGAAGGAGCCCGTCTCAAGGCAGACGCGCAGCGGCCTCGAAGCAGCGGGCGCGGCGGGCTTCGTCGCCTTCCTGCTCCGCCAAGGCGGCCAGCGCCAGCCAGCTGCGTCGACGCGCAGCGCTGGGCATGCCGACATCCTCCGCGGCCGAATCGAGCATCAGCCGGGCCTTGCCCCACAGCTGCCGCTCGGCGAGGGCATGGCCCAGGGCATAGGCCAGTGCCCGCTCGCGCGGGAAGCGCGCCTGCGCAGACTCCAGCCGCTGCAGCCAGTCCGGCCCGCAACCTGCCAGGACGGGCACCAAGGCCAGCGCCATCTCGCGCCGGTCGTCCGAGGTCAGTTCGCCCAGGTCATCGAAGAAAGGCCGCAGCCAGCCCCGACCATCATCCGGCGACCCCAAGTGGCCGGCGCATTGCGCTGCCCGCGTCGCCACCAGGGGGTCGCGGCGATCGCTGGGGTCGAGCTGTTGCCAGGTCGTCCGCAGCTGGTCGACGTCGCGCGCGCCGTCCAGCGCCTCGAACGCCAGCGAGCGCAGCAAGCCCTGCGCCGCCACCTTGGAGAAGGCCTGATGCTTGGCCAGCAGGCGAGCGGTTCGCAAGGCGTCGAGCGGCTGGCGGGCCAGCCGCGAAGCCTGCAGCCGCAAGCGCAGCGCCTGCGTGCGGCGCGCCACGCCCGGCGGCAACTCGCCCAGCAAGGCGAGCGCACGCGGCGCATCGCGGTCGTCGAGCGCCCACTCTGCGGCGAGCAGCCGGGCGCCTTCTTCCTGGGCGCGTGCGCTGCCGCTGCGTCGCGCCAGCTCCAGCGCCTTGGTCAACTGCTCGTCGCGATGCCGACGATCCTGCAGGCGGTGCGCGCTGGCCGCCGCCAGCAGATGGGCCAGCGCCATGAACGATTGGTCAGCCGCCAGCTCGGGCGTGGCCGACTGGATGTTGAGCGCCCGTTGCGCGGCCTTCTGGGCCCGGCTGAAGCGGGCGCCGAAAAGCTCGACCAGCGACTCGCGCAGCGCCAATTGCGCATTCCGCTCGCGCTGCGCCATGCGCCACTCGCGGGCCCGCTTGGGCAGCGTCGTCAAGGCCTCGATGGCCTGGATGGCCGTGACCAGCGCAAAGCAGCTGGCGACCAGCAGCAGCAAGAAGAGGTTGAGCGAGAGGTCCAGCCGCCAGCCCGACCAGTAGAAGCTGGCGAGGCCGTCGTTGGAACCCAGCGTCAGCGCCGCGACCACCGCCGCGACGAACAGCAGGACCAGCCAGATGACGAGCCGCATGGTCAGCGCCCCGCTGCGGCCGCAGCCAGCGCAGCCAGCGTGTCGTCGGGCCTCGGCACGCTGACCTGGCGCGCCTGGCCGGCCACCTGGCGCAGCAGCTCGGCGACGCTGGCGACCTTGCGCGAACGGGTATCGAAATAGCGGTTGAGCATTTCCTGGCAGTCACGCAGGTCGGATTGCGCGGTGTCGAACTGCCGGCTCAGCAGCGCAAGACGCGCGTTGAGCAGACGCAGCTTGAGGTTCTCGCGCAGGAAGAAGCTCTGGTCCGGCGAGATCAGCGCGGCCTCGGGGTGCACGATGCGGGTCACGCGCAGCAGCGTCTTGGCCTCGCTCCAGGCGGCACTCGTCCAGCCCGAGAGCTGCTGCGTCGCCTGCCACCACCACAGCGCCAGCTTGCCGTCGGCCTCGGCTGCGGCCTGCTCGCGCTGCAGCAGCAGGGCCTGGTCACGCTCCTTGGCGGCGGCCTCGGCGCGGCGCTCCTCACGCGGGCTGGTGGCCTCGCCGCCGGAGACGAGCGGCATCTCGTCGGCCATGCGGACGACTTCGTCGAGCTTGATGGTCAGCGTGGACACATCGACCACTGCGACCGCCTTGACCCGGTCCAGGTCGCGCCCGACGGCGCGGCGCACGCCTTCCATGCGCGGCTGCTTGTAGCGCAGCAGGCGTTCGTCGGCCTGCTTGAGCGTGGCCACCAGCGGCTCGGCACTGCCGGTGATCTGCGTCTGCTGCAGCGCCACGCGGATGGCAGCCTCGATATCGCCGACGACGTTCTCGTCACGCGAGCGGGACATGGACTGGATCAGCTCCTCGAGCTGCCCGCGCTGCAGCGCCACCTCGGCGAGGCGCGCGTCCAGCAGCGACACCTTGGCGGCCGTGTCGCGCACCAGCTCGCCCGATTGCTTGGCGGCCAGATGCGCCTCGGTGGCCTGCGCCTGGCTGACCTCCTGCCGGCGCACGAGTTCCTGCTCCAGCGACTGCTGGCGCGACAGGCTCTGCCAGGCCAACACGATGCCCAGCAGCACGCCGCCCCCCATCAGGGCCAGCAACCACGGCAGCCAAGCCGGCAATACCGGCGTGGGTGAAGGCAGCGAAGGCGGCGGCGGCGATGCCGGCGGCTCGGCGACGGTTACAGCTGAAATCGGCTCGTTCACAATGAAACAGATTCTGTCAGAGGGCTTTCAGGGCCCGGACCACCGCTTCGGGGTCCGGTCGCGTCAAAACCACAGGCGAGAAGCCGGCGGCGCGAGCCGCGTCGGCGATGCGCGGGTGAGTGGCAATGGCGGGCTGTCCTGCAGGCGCCCGGCCCTGCAGATGCCCAATGGCCTCGGCGCTGCTGAACAGCCAGACATGCTCGCACGCGCGCGCCTGCAGACGGTCAAGCAACGCCAGCTCGGCGGCGGAAAAGCGCGGCCCGCTGCGGTGATAGACGGTCACGGCCTCGACCCGGGCGCCGGCTTCGGTCAACCGGTCTGCCAGCCATTCGCGCCCGCCGTCACCGCGCAGCATCAGCACGCGTGCACCTGCCCAGTCGCGCCGCGGCGCCAACTGCGCCCACAGGTGCTCGGAATCGAGGCTCTCGGCGTCGGCGGCTGGCTGAACGATGTTCTCGGCCGGCACGCCTTGCTCCGCCAGGGCCTGCGCGCTGCCCGGTCCCACGCAGGCAGCCAGCGCCCGCGCCGGCCAGGCAGCGCCCGCCGAAGCGGCGAAGAACTGCGCAACCGCATTGGGGCTGACGAAGACGGCCAGGTCCACAGCCGGCAGCGCCGCCCAGGCGGCTTGCACCGGCGCCGTGTCACGCGCCGGCAGGATCTCGATGAGCGGCAATGCCACGGCATCCACGCCCAGCGCGGCCAACCGCGCGAGCCAGCCGCCGCACTGCGCGCGCGGGCGGGTGACGATGAGCGTGGCCGTCATCCGGGCAGGTAGGAGCCCGCACCGAGGTCGCGCAACTGGGCAGCGGCCTGCTGGCCCAGCGCCCGGGCGGCGGCGGCATCCGCCACCTCGGCGGTGGCGCGCGCCCGCAGCAGCGGCGCCTTGTGCTGCTCTGCATGCCCCAGCGCGGCGTCCAGGCACAACGTGGCCCCCTGCCAGCGCGCATGGGCGGCCAGCGGCAGGCTGCAGCTGCCGCCGAGCGCGCGCGACACGGCCCGCTCGGCCTCGCAAGCCAGCAGCGTCGGCGCATGGACGAGCCGCGCCAGCGCGTCGGCCAGCACGCCGTCGTCGGCACGGATCTCCAAACCCAGCGCGCCCTGCCCTGCGCAGGGCAGCATCTGATCGATCTCGAACAGCGCGCGCACACGGTGCGCCAGGCCCAGGCGCTTGAGGCCGGCCGCGGCCAGCACGATGGCGTGGTAGCCGCCTTCGTCGAGCTTGCGCAGCCGCGTGTCGAGATTGCCGCGCAGCGGCTCGACGCGCAGGTCGGGCCGGATGCTGAGCAACTGCGTCACGCGGCGCAGGCTGGAGCTGCCGACGACGGCGCCTTCGGGCAACTCGGCCAGCGACGCGTAGTCGTTGGCCACGAAGGCGTCACGCGGGTCCTCGCGCTCCAGCACGGCGGCCAGCGTGAAGCCCTCGGGCAGCTCCATCGGCACGTCCTTCAGCGAATGCACGGCGAGGTGGGCACGGCCTTCGGCGAGCGCCGTTTCCAGCTCCTTGACGAACAAGCCCTTGCCGCCGACCTTGGACAGCGTGCGGTCGAGGATCTGGTCGCCGCGCGTCGTCATGCCCAGCAGCGTGGCCGTCAGGCCCAGTTCGTTGGCGAGGCGGGCCTGCACATGTTCGGCCTGCCACAACGCCAGGCGGCTCTCCCGCGTGGCGATGGTGATGGGGGTGGTCATGACGGGATTATCGAGGCGCGCCGCAGCAGGCCAGAGGAGGCCGGCCGACAAGACGGCTGACGTCGCGTCTCGGAGGGGTCAGTTGGCCAACCCAGGTCAAAGTGGCGTCGTTGCCGCCCCGGCCTGCACCGGGCCCGGCTGGCCCCTACGCGGCCCTACGCAGCACGCAGCCGCTTGAAGAAGGCGTTGATGGTGAGCCGCCCGAGCCCGGCCTGGTAGCCGGCCTTGTGCGCCGCCCAGCGGATGTCGCCGGTATGCAGGATGCCGCCGTCATAGAACACGGCCCGGTTCCAGCGCGCCGGCAGCCGCCCGATGACTTCGAAGTAGCGGTTGCTGTCGGTCATGTAGCCCGGCGCGATGCCGTACTTGTCGGAGAACGCGCTGGGCTCCAGCGCGTTGGCGTCTTGCATGAACTGGCGCGTGTCGGCATCGGACATCAAGGACCGGAAGAACACCGTGCCGCCCAGCTGTTCGTCCTTGAACAGGTAGTGCACGCTGGCGGCGACCATCTCGCCCGGCACAAGGCCCGAATCATCCCGGTGGCAGATGCGCTGGCGCGGGTCCAGCGAGGCGGCCTCCTGCGTGACACGCGAGAAGCGCCCGAACAGGCCCAGCCCGGGCCCGGCGCCGAGCCGGCTGCGCAGCTGCTGTTCGAAGTACTCCCCGAGCGGCCGGCACAGGTCGTCGGACAGCGCCAGCTGCGGCCCCGGGTAAGGGTGGCCGGCGGGCGACGCGAACCGGGCCGCATGCGCCTGGGCGAACGCGACGAGCGCCTCCGGGTCCAGCACGAAATCGTCGACGACGTGAACCGTGGAGCCGTCATCCAGGCGCACGGTCTCGATGCGGGCGTCGGGGTTGACGCGCAGCAGCGGCTGCGGCCTCACGGCGGGGTCGATGGCCGGCGCCGGGCAGAACTGGTCGATGAACTGCTGGTGCGTTGGCAGCTTCATCAGCGTGCGCGCCACCTCCTTGCGAACGCCGCCGAGGAAGTCGGCGAGCGTGCGGTCATCCATGTTGCGGGTGATCGGGTGGTGGCTGGCAGGCAAGATGCCCTGCCCCATCATGACCTGCACCCAGGAGTTCTCGGCAAACAGCTCCCCCGGGCGCAGCGCGATGCGCGCCGTGTCGCGGAAGTGCTGCAGCCGGTGCTTCAGTAGCGCCGGCACCTCCATGTTGCGGCAGCCGCGCCAGAAGGCGGAGTCGTCGCGGTTGGTGACGTGGTAGTGCAGGATGATGAAGTCACGGATGACCTCGATGGCTTCGCGGGCCTGCTGGTTGTACTCGTCGACATCGCTCTGGCGGATGCCGTCCGACGGGAACAGCTCCACGAGCCGCGTCATGCCCTACTGGATCAGGTGGATGCTGGTCGACTCCAGCGGCTCCAGGAAGCCGCTGGACAGCCCGATGGCGACGCAGTTCTTCTTCCAGACCTGCTCGCGCTGGCCCGGCGTGAAGCGGATGACGCGCGGCTCGCGCAGCACCTCGCCCTCCACGTTGGCGAGCAGCGCGGCCTTGGCCTCGTCGTCGCTGATGTGCCGGCTGCTGAACACGACGCCGTTGCCGACCCGGTGCTGCAGCGGGATGCGCCACTGCCAGCCCCAGGGGTGGGCGATGGAGCGGGTGTAGGGCACGGGCTCGCCGACCCGCGTTGTCTGCACGGCCAGCGCGCTGTCGCAAGGCAGCCAGTGCGACCAGCTCTCGTAGGGCACGCCCAGCGTCTCGCCCAGCAGCAGCGAGCGCATGCCGGTGCAGTCGATGAAGAAGTCACCCTCGACCCTTGTGCCATCGGCGAGTTGCAGCCCGGTGATGTTGCCGCTGGCGGCATCGGTGTGGACCTGCGCGATCTTGCCTTCGATGCGCTGCACGCCCAGCGGCTCCGCGAAGCGGCGCAGGTACTGGCCGTACAGCGTCGCGTCGAAGTGGTAGGCGTAGTTGATGCCGTTGTCGGGCAGCAGCGCGAAACGATTGGCCAGCGCGGCCTGCAGCTCCAGGCAGTACTCGCCGTAGCCGCCAGCCAGCCCGCGCCGGCGCGCGTCCAGCCAGAAATGATGAAAGCCCGCCGTCCAGTGGCCCTGGCCGGTCTTGCCGAAGGAGTGGAAGTAGTGCTCGCCGACGTTGCGCCAGTTCTCGAAGCTGATGCCCAGCTTGAAGGTGGCCTGCGTGGCCTGGATGAACTCCTTCTCCTCCAGGTCCAGGATCTCGTGCATGAAGTGCAGCGTCGGGATCGTCGCCTCGCCAACACCGACGGTGCCGATCTCCTCCGACTCCACCAACCGGATCTCCAGCTGCCGGCCCAGGCATTTGGCGAGCCCGGCCGCCACCATCCAGCCGGCCGTGCCACCACCGGCGATGACGACGCGACGAATGGGCTGGTGTGCAGGCGATGGGGTCATGAGGCCTCGATCTATCGGTTGAGCCGGTTCAGCAGCAGCGCGCGCAGCTGGCGGGCGCGGTGGTCGTTCATCGGGGCGAGGATGCCGCGCGCCGCGGGCGGGATGTGGGCCGCCGTCTGTTCGTCGGCGTCAAACACGTAGTGGTCGAACAGCGCTCGCCAGGCGTCCCGCTGTGCGGGCGGCAGGTCACGCAACGACAGCAGCGCCATCATCAACGTGTTCAGCGGCGTGTCCATGAAGGCGGGCGACTGACGCCACCAGAAGTTGACCAGCGCGTTGACCGGCTCCAGCGCTTCCACCCCATGCCACCACTGGCTGGGAATGAAGAGCGCATCGCCCGGCAGCAGCTCGAACACCTGCGCCCGCGCCAGCGCCTGCGCATAGCGCGGGAAGCGGCCGAGGTCGGGATGCGCGTGGTCGACCAGGCTGACGGGCTGGCCGGCCGGCGTCAGGTCCAGCGGGCCGATGTAGAGGTTGGCCACCTCGTCAGGCGGGAACAGCGTGAAGCGCCGCCGGCCCGCCACGACGCAGGCGATGTTGTCGGGTAGGTCGAAGTGCGGCGCCACGCGCATGCGGTTGCCCAGCCACAGGCTCACATGCGGCTGGCACGCCGCCAGCGCGGGCAGGTCGTTGTGCTGGCGCAGCCCGGGGAACGACGCGTCGACCTCGGTGGAGCCCAGATAGACCGCGTCGGCCGTGCCGGCCAGCAATTCATCCAGCAGCGCGCCGAAGGTCTGCACCTCGTGGCGGTAGTTGAAGCCGCTGAAGTCCTCGTTGTAGAAGAAGCGCCCGTCGATGGCCGGGCCGCCTCGCCACAGGCCCAGGCGGGTCTGCGCGCCGAACCGGCGCAAGTAGTCGCAGAACGCCGCGTCCGAGCGGCGTGCCGCCTGCACGAGCGGCCAGTGCGCCGCCAGGCCGCGCAGCAGCACCGGCTCGGTCGACTGCAGCACACCGGCCGGCAGCTCGGCAGCGGCCGGCGGGCTGGAAACGGCGAGCACCGACATCTCGCCTCAGGCCTCGCGGGCCAGGTGGCGCCGGATCAGCGGCACGAAATTGGACAGCGACGCCAGCGCCATGTAGATGGGCTGCAGATAGTCCGCCTGGTGCAGCAGCGCCACGGTGGCCGCGTCCAGCGCGGCCAGGCGCTCCTCGTCGATGATGTGGTAGCCCAGCAGCTGGCCGTGCGTGCCGTCCGGCCGCTCCACGTCGAGCGTGAACGGCTCCAGCAGCTCGTGGGCCACCAGCGTCTGCACGAACTCGGTCGTGGCCTCCAGGCCTTCGTGCAAGGCCTTCAGCACGGCGTTGGCGTTCTCGATGAAGTCCGACGTGCCGCCGTGCGGCAGAAAGACGGCCTCGCCTTCGGCGCCGCGGCTGATGCGCCGGCTGGCCATGTCGACCATCATGCGCAGTTCGCCGTCGGCCACGCCGATGGAGAACGGCAGCCGTTGCACGGACAGCGGCAGGTAGTCGGCATCCCAGCCGCTGCTGCCGTCCTCGCGCAGGAACAGGTTCTGGCCCTCGCGCAGCCCGAACAGCACCACCGGCACGAAGCCACCGCGGCCATCGGGCTGGAAGACGATGGGGTAATGGGCCTGCAGCTTGCGGAACTCATCGGGCGTGGCCGGGGCAGACATGAAATCGTCGCCCCAGGCCGCGCCGCGCTCGGTGACGATGCGCAGGTCCTTGTGCTGGATGTTGTTGAGCAGTTGCAGCATGGGTCAGGTCAGGCGGCCGGCGGCATGCCGTGCGCGCAGATGTGTTGGATGAGGTCGCGATGCCGGGGCATGGCCCCGAGCAGGCGGCGGGTTATTGTCGTCACGTCCCGCAGGCAGGACTGCGCCTTGGCGAGCCGGTCGGCCCGCAGCGGCCGGCCGGCGGGCCGAAAGCCCATGCCGTACAGCACGTACTGGTAGCTGGCCGCCGGGAACACCTCCTCGGCGCGGTAGAAATCGTTGCGCGATGGCGCGCGATGCGACCACAGCTGCAGCAGTTCCCGCAGCGACTCGGGCTGGCTCGCCGCCGCTCGATGGTCGCGCCAGTAGTCGGCATCGTCTCGCCGGCTCAGCACGTAGTGCAGCTTCAGGAAATCGATGATGCGCGACCAGCGGTAGCCGAAAGCCTCGTTGAAGCGGCGAGCCACCAGATCCATCTCGGCGCGCCCGGCCGGCATCTCGTCGCGGATGAAGGCAGCCGACAGCTCCACCAACGCCAGAGCCGAGGCCTCCAG
>JACCDP011289856.1_pt1 | contig 14438 bp, 9 predicted proteins | sample 7445841 | NCBI WGS metagenome assembly JACCDP01 (sample SAMN15323441, study PRJNA562643) | freshwater metagenome | isolation source: river surface water | place: USA:Blue River Watershed | collected 2017-08-17 | reverse complement strand
GATAGGGATTATATTTTTGATTATTTTGGATTTAAAACTTTAGAACGTGCATATTTAATTCAAGTAAATGATAAAATTGTTGAAAGACCACAAGATATGTTTATGAGGGTAGCTTCATTTATTAATCAAGGTGATTTAAATATGATAAAAAAAACATATGATTTAATGTCAACAGGTAAATATATTCATGCATCACCTACATTATTTAATGGTGGTAATAAACAAAGTCAATTATCAAGTTGTTTTTTAGTAGGAACAAAAGATTCTATTGAAGGTATAACAAAAACATGGGCAGATGTTGCTAAAATTAGTAAATGGGGTGGTGGTATTGGATTACATATTTCAAATATTCGTGCAAAAGAATCATTAATTAAAGGAACTAATGGACCAAGTAATGGGATTATACCAATGTTAAAAGTGTATAATGAGATTGCAAGATATATAGATCAATGTTTTGAAGGGAAAACAAAAATATATACAAAAAATGGTTTAGTTTCAATTGAAGATATAACGCCAAATGATGAGGTATTTACAATTGATGGATCATTACAAAAAGTAACAAGAGTTTATAATGATAATTATGAGGGTAAAATGATAAATATTATTGTTAATAATCAAATAATTAAAGTTACACCAGAACATCCTTTTTATGTTATAAAGAATCAACCAATTGAAACACCAATAGAAATTATTAAAAATAGATTAGATAATAATTTAATAAAACCAAAATGGGTTGGTGCAAAAGATATTACACCAAATGATTTAATATCTTTCCCTATTCCAAAATATTTTATTGATAATGTTAATTTAGATGAAACAGATTGTTATATTTATGGATTAATAATAAATAATATAATAATAAATGACAATAAAATGTTAGTTACATTAAATGAAAAATATGAAAATATTTTAAAAACATATTTATCAAATTATGGAATAGAATATATTAATAATGAAAATAAGATATCATGGAATATTACAAGTCATTTTAAATTTTCAAGATCTCAAATTTTATATTTTGATTATAATTTATTAAATTTACCAGAAAAAAAAGTAAAATGGATTCTTAAGGGTATATTAGATATGAATAGTTATATGGAAAAAGAAATAATTTTAGAATTAAATTCAGAAAATATAATAAATGGAGTCAAATATATTTTATTAAAAATGGGTATTTTATGTTCTTATCATGTTAAAACTTTTTCATATATTTTAATAATTCCATTAGTAAATAAAATATTAGAATTATTTGATATGAATATAAATGAAAATGAACAATTATTAGAATATTTTAATTATCAAGATACTACATTATATACAAGAATTTCTAATATTTATTTAGAAGATAATAAAACATGTGTTTATGATTTAGAAATAGAAAATAAACATAATTATTTAACAGAAGGAGGATTAGTTCATAATGGTGGAAAAAGAAAAGGAAGTATAGCTATTTATTTAGAACCACATCATCCTGATATATTAGCATTTTTAGATTTACGAAAAAACTTTGGTACAGAAACAGAACGTGCACGTGATTTATTCACTGCAGTATGGTTACCAGATTTATTTATGAAACAACTTGAAAATGATGATGATTGGTATTTAATGTGTCCAGATACATGTGTTGGTTTAAATGATTTATATGGTGAAACATATGAAAAGTTATATTGGTATTATGTAAGTCAAAAGATGTATAAAAAAAAGGTTAAAGCACGAGATATTATGAGAGCGATTATTGATTCTCAAATAGAAACGGGAACACCTTATATTGGGTTTAAAGATCATATTAATAATAAATCAAATCAACAAAATATAGGAGTAATAAAATCAAGTAATTTATGTCATGAAATAGTACAATATTCAGATAGTGATGAATATGCAGTTTGTAATTTAGCATCAATTGCTATTAATAAATTTGTGGAATTATATGATTTTACAAATAAAAAAATAAAAATTTATGTAAAAGATGATTGCAAATATTGTAAATGGGCAAAAAGTTATTTAAAAAATAATAATTGTACTTTTGAAGAAATTTATTTAGAATCTAATAAATTAAAAGAATTATTAAATTGTAATAGTATAACATATCCACAAATATTTATTGATGATAATCATATTGGTGGTTGGAGTGATCTATTTAATTATACAAAAGCAACATATAATTTTGAAAAACTATATGATATTGCATATACTGCAACGATTAATTTAGATAAAATAATTGATCAAAATTTTTACCCTGTACCAGAAGCAAATGCAAGTAATAAAAGACATAGACCAATTGGGTTAGGTATTCAAGGGGTTGCAGATACATTAGTTAGTTTACGAATTCCATTTGATAGTGAAGAATCATTAAAATTTAATAAACAAATGATGGAAATTATTTATTTAGGTGCAATTAATGCATCATGTTATTTAGCAAAAGAACGAATTGAAGATATGAAAACATTAATAAAGTATAAAATAAAATATCCTATATACTATGATATAAAATTTGTTATTCCAAATCAAGTAATGAATGAACTTTATCATAAACGAAAACCAAATTTTTGTGAATTATCAAAATATCCAGATGATCATTGTGGTTCTTATTCCTCTTTTATTGGATCACCTATAAGTCAAGGTAAATTTCAATTTGATTTATGGGGTGTAACTGAATTAAATTATTCTGATTTATGGGATAAAGCACGAGAAGATGTTATGAAATATGGTATCCGTAATTCTTTATTAACAGCTTTAATGCCAACCGCATCAACGAGTCAAATATTAGGTAATAATGAATGTTTTGAATTTTTTACAAATAATATTTATACTAGAAGAACATTAGCAGGTGATTTTCCATTAATTAATCGTTATTTAGTAGATGATTTAGTATCTTTAGATTTATGGAATTATGATATGAAACAATTAATATTAGCAAATAATGGGTCAATTGCAAATATTAATACAATACCAAATGAACTAAAAAATTTATATAAAAATATTTGGGAGATTAAACAACTATGGGTCTTAAAAAATGCATTAGCAAGAGCGCCATTTGTTGATCAAACACAAAGTATGAACATATTTTTACCAACACCGGATTCACAAAAACTATATTCATCTCATATGTGGGCATGGAAAAATGGATTAAAAACAGGTATTTATTATTTAAGAACTAAACCTGCATCAGAAGCAACAAAATTTACAGTTGATCCAAATATGATTAAAAATAATTCTTGTGAAAGTTGTTCTGCATAGATTAATTTCGTATTATAATATATATTTATTTATAGAAATATAAATATATTTTATAAAAATTTAAAAATAATGATATATATTTTCAGTAGCAATAAAAAAACTATTATTAGGTAAAAAATGTAATAATTTACTAACACTTTTATGATTAAATTTAACAGTAAATTTATCTATTTTAATAATTTGATTAATATTTTCAAAATCAAATATTTCATTAATAAAATATACTCCATGTGACCATTGTAATAAAAATTCAGTATGTGATAAACATATATCTATAATAAATTCATTATAAAATTTAAAAATAATAGAATATATACGAATACATTTTTTTAATAATTCAGGATGAATATTATCAATTTTTAAACTAGTTACAATAATAATATCAATATTTGATTTTAATAAATAATCAATATAATTTGTTTTATAACCAATAAATACAATATATAATGTTTTACTATTAATATATTTCTTAATTGAAAATGTAGGTAATACTTTTCTTATAAATAACGATTGTTTGATATCTTTATAATCGTAATTTGTTAATTTATTAAAAATAATTGGATGTTTTGTTATTGAATATTTTAACCAACTAACATACATATAATTAAAATTAATATATTCATAATTATTAATATTATTTTTTAAAACCGTTAAAAAATAATATTCATCAACTGCGCCTTGTAATTTTACATTTTTAAACTGATTTTGATATTTTATTTTAGTATCTAATATAATTTTAGCATCATGACGATTTAGTATAAACCATTGTGATGTTTTATAATAATTATTTTCTTTTTTTATAAAATTAAATTGTGAATATGTTTTATCAATATATTTATCAACATCTTTATGTAATAAAAAACAATCTTCAGAACATAAAATAAAATATTTATTATTTGTATTTTTAAAAGCTTCATCTAATAAATTAATTGTTGCTTCCACAATTGAATATTTACCCCATTCAGTATCAATAATATTTGGTATAACAAATTCTTTATATTTTTCAATTTTATTTTTAGGATGAATATAAATATTATATTTATTTCTTATTAAATATTTGATTGATTTATTAGGTTCATTATAAGTTAAATATAAAAATGCATTTGTCATTATATAATATAATGAAAAAAAAATTGAAATTAATAATATTTATTTATTATATCATTATATTTAATAAGAATGAATAATATTAATAAAAATAATGATCCTGATAATCTATTACATATTTTATCTGATGACTTGACTAAAATAAAGTTTTCATTTCAACGACAATTAACACCTTATCGTAAAAGGGTGCACCAATCTTCTAATGATGAAGTATTATTAAATCACATTTCATCATCATTTGATCAAGTTACATTATTACCAACGCAATTACATAATTAGATTATTTTATATAAAAAAAAAATTGAAATTCTAAATAATTAACTGTTTTATAATAAAATAATTAAATTAAACATCAATATCAATCAAGAAAATATGCCAAAACAAGAAATTAACATTAATGAAATTATTAATGATGAATTATATGAGGCAATAGATGATCAAGTTGATGAATTAGGTTTATTAGTATATCTTTTATCTACTAATAAAATAGTTGGACCAGTGAAAATAAATATAGATGGTATATGGACTGTTCTATATAAAAGTCAAGATGGACAGTTACAGTCACTTTTATGTGATGAATAATGATTTCTTTATTGTTACGTAATTTTATTTATTATAGATTAAAATATAAAAAAAAATTGAATTATTAAGTGTTTATAGAGTACAAATTATGTACTTTAAAAAATTTACAAATAATATGAAATCTACATATTATAGTGTATATGAATTAGAAGCTATTGATATTTTAAATAAAATATCTTGTAGTGAATTTACACCTAATAATAAACGAAAACGTAATGATAATGATGATACTGATGATGATGAATATGAAAAAATTATAAATATATTAAAATCAATTCATCAAAAAAATGCAGTATATTTTTATCCATGTTATGATCCAAAAAATGAAGTTTATTATAATTATTATTTTTTAGATCCTTTATACTTTAATAATACATCATCTGATTATGAATCTTTTTATAATGATTGGAATGAATATATTCAATCTTATAATTTAAATCAAAATACTTATCCTAATTTAGGTCAGTCTTTTTCTTATAATAATTGGGATCAATATAGTGTCCCTTACCCCATTTGTAATCATTGTTGGTTTTCTTGTAACAATTGGATTCAAAATGGGTATGTTTATGATGATTGGAGTAAATATATTTCATCAGATAAAACATTTTATTCATTATCTTTCAAAAAAGAATATATATATGAAGAAAATGAAATTATTCAAAATCATTATCCATTTTCAAATAAATAAATTTTATTTGAAAAAGTTTATTATTATTTTTTTTTCAAATAAATTAGATTTATTTGAACAACAACTTTATTATAATTATTTTTATTTCAAAGAATTAAGATTTGTTTGAAGAAGTTTATTATAATTATTTTTATTTCAAAGAATTAAGATTTGTTTGATGAAAGTTGATCATCATTTTTATTTCAAATTAATTAGATTTGTTTGAAAAAGTTTATTATTTTATTATATAAATTAAAAATATTTTTTTTTTAGTTATATCCAAAATATGATAAAAATTGATTTATAATTTCATTGGTTACACAAGTATCACTTGTAAAACAAAAATGTCAAACTCAAATAATGGTTATTTATATTGTATTTCAAATGAATCAATGCCTGGTATTCTTAAAATTGGTATGACATATGATATATTAGAAATGGAAGATACTTACGATAACCCAGACCTACCAACTCCATATAAAATGGAGTTTGCAAAAAAAGTATTAGATCCAATACATAAAGAATTAGATCTTCATACACTATTATCACAAAATACAGAACGAATTAATCCTAATCGTGCATTCTTTCGCATTTCACTAGAAGATGTAAAGAAATATTTTAATCTAATAGATGGTGAAATATGGATCCCCCCTCTTGAAGAAGATACAGAAGATGAAGAAGAGACAGAAGAAGAGGCTGCAGGAAAATCAAATTGTAATACAAAAGGATGTCGTGATATGGCTAAATGTTTTACTAATGGACAATTTATTAGTCATACAATTGGCAATAATCATAATCAAACATGGATTGGTAGATATGATGCTTCCAGAAATGGAATTATAGCAGATACACAATTCTACAAATCAATAAGTCAATTCGCAACTAGTCATTATAGTAAATGTGGCATGACAAATAGAAAAACTGCAAATGCAAATGGATGGAAAGAATGCAAGTATGAAAAAGATGGAAAATGGATTTCAACATATAATATTTTAGAATGATTAATTATTGCTTTTAATTAAACATCTAAAAATTAATATTTTTTTATTAAATTATTTTGTTCCTTATACATATTATTTTATATAAAAAAATTGAAATATTATTACTTAAAACAATGTATTGTAAGTATATAAATAAAATATGGCATTTCAAGAAATATTATCAACTAATTTTTTAACTTGGTCATTAACGGATTCACATTGTATTGAAATAATTGATGAAACAATTGAATTATTACAAAGTCACACATCATTATTAGATAATTTAATTATGACAGATATAAGAAAAAAAAATTTATTATTATTATTAAAGTTGGTATCAATTAATGATATTATTAAATATAATGATTATTATAAAATAGTAGAATTTAATAATAATTATAAATATTGTTATGATAATGGTATAGCAATAAAATATGATTCTAAACCAAAATGTATATGTTCTTATTGTAATAATACAAATATATTATTTCCGAGACAATCAACTATACAAAATAAACAAGATGTTATAAATACAATTATTAATCCATTTTGGTTATATAGTCCTATTATTAGTTCTTCAACGAGTGAAGAAGATCGTAAAATTATATTATTTCATCATTTAAGTTATATATTACTGATATAATTATATATTACTGTTATAATTATATTTTATGAATAAAATTATATTAATCTAATTAAATATAATGAAATATCTTAATTATCATAAATATAAAAAATATAGAAAAAAAATGATAATAAATGAAATAGAAAAAATAGAATTAAATAAAGAAATAAATGTTGCAATAATTATTCCACATCGTAATAGAATAGATCATTTAAAGAAATTTATAAAATGGGTAAATAAATTAAATACTAAAAATAATTTTGATTTATATATAATTGATCAGAATAATTTTGATAAATTTAATAGAGGTTTATTATTAAATATTGGTTATTATATTGCTAATAAAAATTATAATTATGATAGATATATTTTTCATGATGTTGATTCATATCCATCTCAAGAATTATTTGATTTATATTTTTCTAATATTAATAAAAATATTCATTATGCTAGCCCTAAATTAGATTATAAATATAATTTTGATGAATTTCTAGGAGGTGTATTAGGTATTTCACAATCTGATTTTTTAAAAATGAATGGTTTTCCCTTAAATTTTTTTGGTTGGGGTGGTGAAGATGATAGTTTTTATAATAGATGTGTTCAAAATAATATAAAAGTTTATAGACCCAAAGAAGGAAAATATCATTTAGAAGATCATGAAGGTCCAAAAGAATATGAAATGAATAATAAAAAACAAAAAAATATATTATTTGATTTAAATAATTGGAAAAATAATGGGATTAAACAATTAGATTCTTTTTTTATTAATTATAAATCATATGAATTAAATGATTTTATTGATACATATGAAATGAATATACCAAATTATAAAAACAATACATCATTATTACATTTATTTAATAAAGAAATTAATAAAAAGATATATATTTATAAAATAGATTATTTAGCATTACATGATACTATAAATGATAGATTATTATTAAATAATTATGTAGATTATAAAATAAAGAATAAATTAGATATTTGCAATAATTTATATAATAATTGTATTCAACATAAAAAAGAATCTAAATTTATGTCTTTTATAGAACCATTAATATATTGGGAAGAAATAAAAAAAAAAATTATAGATACATATACTAAACCAAAAAAATTTAATATAAATATAGAAACAAATAAAAGAACAGATAAAATAAAAAATATATTAAAAAATGAATTTTCTTTTTATAAAGATAATTTAAATTTGAGTGATTTAGAAAATACATTAAAATTTATTTATGAAACATATAATGAAATTATTTATATTAGAATTAGAGATAATAAAATAGAATGTTCTTATCATATTTATAGTGAAACCAATAATATAAATTGGTATAAAAATTTAACATATAAATCAAAACCATTAAATGAAAGTATTATAAATATATTAGAAGATAGAAATAAACCATATTATACTGCTAAAAATCCAAATTATACATCTGTTAATAATTGTTTATTAGGTTTAGATTCTTATAATTATTTTGAGGGTATACCTTTTACATATGTTAAGAATTTTATTGATATGATTAATTTTACAATTAGTACATTTTCAAATGTACCAGATTGTGATATTTTAATAAATAGAAAAGATTTCTGTTATTTAAGAAAAGATAACAAATATAGTTATACCCAATTATTAGATGAAAAAATAAAAAATCCATTAAAAAAATATTGGGCGATTGGTTGTCAATCAAAACAAGAAATAAATTTAGATATTCCAATACCTTCATCTGATGAATGGGATAAAATAAAAGATAATGAAAAATATAAAACTAAATGGGAAGATAAAAAACCAATAGCTTTATTTAGAGGGTCTACTACTGGGTGTGGTGTTGACTCTAGTAATAATGCTAGATTAAGATTAGTTACATTATCAAATAAAGATAATCTAAATGTTGCATTAACTACTATAACAGGTAAAATGAAAGTTTATCAACAAAAAATATATGTTATTGATTCAAATAAATATAATAAATATATTGGTAATTTTTTAAATGGACAAGAACAATCAATGTATAAATATATATTTAATATAGAAGGTAATAGTCAAGCATATAGATTTTCAACAGAATTTAAAAAACAAAGTATTATTTTAAATGTCAAATCTGATTTTTATATGTGGTATTTTGACTTAATAAAAAAAAATAAACATTATGTTGAAATTGATTTTGATTATGATAATTTACAACCAACATTAGATTATTTAATAAAAAATGATTCATATGCAAAAAAAATAGCTCATAATGGTTATAAATTTTATAAAAAATATATAAATAAAAAAATGATTGCTTATTATTGGTTTTATTATATGTATTATATGAATCAAATAGTTAAATCATAAATATATTTAACTTAAATATTTATTTGTTAAAATTTCATATTCACTCATAATATTCAATGTTTTCTAAACATTTTTCTTTAAATATTAAATGCACTATTGTATGTATTACCACATAGAAAACAAAACATATCCCATATATGATGTAATAAAATATTAGTTATACGAATAACAGTTGGTCTTAATATATCTTAATACATTTTTATAATATAGATATGTTTATAATCATTATATTTTAGATTTTAAGTTTTTTCTAATTATATATTTATCACAAAAAAAATTGAAACTTTTATTTATTTACAGTTATTACATAGGTTCTTGATATAAATAAACTAATTAAATAATAAAAATGGAAACATTATTTAATGAAATTACTAAAGATTATACTAAAACTGAGTCTAAATTTATTTTGGAACCATTTCTTAAAGTATTGGAAACTGATACTTTAGATGATCTTATTATAAATGGAGCATACTTTATTATAAAAGCATCAAGTTTTATGGGAAAAATAATTATAAAAACAGTTAATAACATAGATATTGAGATAAATAATCGTAAAGATAAATCTATATATAAAATTTTTACGAGAGATAACATTACTAAATATAATCTGCCAATGATAGCTTCTTGTGATTTGCTTAAAATAATATCAATTAATAGATCACTAAACATTGTTATACTTGTTGATGTTATTGTAAATAATCAAGATAGTAATGATGTAAATATAACTGATATCAAAAGTATTATAGAAGAATCAAATACACATGGGTTTTTATTTGTGTTTTATGGGAGATATGATTATACTATGTCTTTTGAATCACTCTTTACAAATTTGAATGGTACTGAAATTACATATTTTCATGATTATGAATGTAATGATAAGTTTATTAAATCATTTATAACAGATATGAAAAATGGTTTTGATGTATATAACAATTTAATTAGAGTTGTTCAACAGTATAAATCGGATAAAGAGAATTATGCAAATATAACAGTATAAATCAAATATAACAATATAAATCAAAAATATTTTATTTAATTATTTATAATTTTTTTTATTTTATAATTTATTATTTAGTTAAAAAATAAAATATTATTTAAAAAATAAATAAATAATATAAAATATGCCAATTAAAAATAAAAAAAATGATAATCTTGTATCTATTATTACTATAACACAATTATGTCGTTTTAATTGTTTAAAAATATTATATCAAATGATTCAAAATCAAACTTATAAAAATATTTTAGAATGGGTTATTGTAGAAGGCTCTCAAAATATAGAAGCTGCTAATCAAAATAAGATAAATATATTAGAATTAAAAAAGATATGTCATTTAAATATTAATTATATTGAGTACACAAGTAAAAAAGCATTGGGTGCACTTAGAAATAGTGGAAATAATGCATGTAAAGGTAATATAATAGTTTGTTTTGATGATGATGATTTTTATTTTAATGAACGTATTGAAGAAGCAGTTAATAAATTATCAAATTCACCATGTTTAATAGGTGGTGTTTCAGATGTATTATTATATGATTTTTTTTTAGATAAATTATATAAATTTAAAGGTTTTATGGAGTTTCATTCAACAAATAATTGTATGGCATATAAGAAAGATTTCTTAATTGAAAATAAACATGATCCTGAAATAATGGTAGGTGAAGAAAGAAGTTTTACTAGTGAATTTACTAAACCATTAGTAAAATTTGATAGTTGGAAAACAATAATTGCAATATCACATTCATTTAATACATTTAATAAACGTGAATTATGTGTTACTGGTTCATTAGGTTTACTTCATACATTAGTAGAAATAGAACAACCAATTACAAATTTTATACAAGTAGATATTTTTAATCAAATGAAAGCAATATATTTTCCAAAAGATTTAAATTCACCATATGATATTGTTTATTTGTTAGGTTGTTATTCTCAAAATTTTGATCCCAAAAGTAAATTATTAAATGCTAGCGAAACAAGTATAGTATCATTTTCAGAATATTGTAGTAAAGAGAAAAATAAAAAAGTAGCAGTTTATGGAGATTTTGATTTAGATAATGATAAAAAAATAAATAATGTTGATTATATTCATTGGAAAAAATTTCCTTACCATTTAAATTTTCAAACAGTAATTTTATGGAAATCATGTGGAATATTAAATGGATTTCCATTTGATTTAAAAGCGAAAAATATAATTTGGGAATCTCATGAAAATTCAGTAGGCAATGATAAATTTATAGAAATATGGTCAAAATATAATCATTTATATAAAATAAAAAAAACAATATTTAAAAGTAATTTTCATTTAACAGAAATTTCTAAACAATTATCAAATATAACAAATGCTATTGTTATTCCAAGTGGAATTAGAATTAATGAGTATAAAAATAATTGGGATAAAGTCACAAGAAATCCATATCGTTTTTGCTATACTGCATCTTATGATAGAGGTATTGAATTTATTGTTAAAGGTATTTTTTCAGTTATAAAAAAAATAGAACCAAGAGCAGAATTACATATATATTCTGGAATGGAACTCATTAATGATGAAAATTTTCAAAAAAAAATGATTAAAATATTTTCAGAAAATGGAGTAACAGATCATGGTAAACAAGGATATGATATTATTTCAAGAGAAAAACATTTATCATCATTTCATATTTATATTTCCAATATAGTTAATGAAATTGATCCTATTGATATTAAAGAAAGTATTATAGCTGGTTGTATACCATTAACTGTTAACTTTGGTGTATTTTTAGAAACAGATGGGATACGTTTTCATATGAACCATGAAGATTCAAAAGGGATGCAAAGAATAGGATTAGAAATTTTACAATTAATGAAAGATCAAAAAAAATTAGATCAAATTAGAAATCAATTTTATAATAATATTGATCAAACCCAAAATTGGAATCAATATTGTTATAAATTATATCAAAATATATATAATTAAATGTTATTTTATATGTTTATAATTAGCTCTTCATTATTGTGTTTATAATTGGTTTATTTAATGTATACAATAATTTATATTATAAAATCACCATCCCAAATATTATTTCTAGTATTATCAACCCTATTTGGAAATTTGCTTGTATTCCAATTTGTATCTCTCATATGATGGAAATAAAAATCATTATAAAAATCATCATCTGGTTCAGTATCTAAACTGACATGAATTATATGTATAGGTTCACGTGTATCTGGAAATTTTGTAGTAATCCAATCATAATACCCAGAATCATATTTTAAATTACATCCAACACTTCCCATATATAATCTAACACGATATCCTGGGAATACTACTAATCTATGGGGTTGCCAATTTTGTTCACTACCGGCTACCATATTAAATGGAGAATGACGAACGAATCCATTAGTTCCATTTATTTTTTCATATAAAGATAATCGTCCACTTATTATCCTTGACCAGTCACCATCTGCTATATGTAATAATGTCCAACCATAATAAAGTTCAACACAACGTCCGCACCATTTAACCTGATACATTCCTGCTTGCATATATTTAACAAAATTTGTTACAACTAATTTAGATGTAGTTACAGTATTCGCATTTACAGTTTTCGCACTTATATTATTATCAACTTGTAAATTATCCCACATATGAATTCTTCTACTATCACCAGTACCTTTACCAACAATACATAATGCAGTAGGATCATACCCTGCATCTGAAATAGTATTTGAACATCCATCATGAGATGCACCAATTTGAGCTTTATTAATATAAGTCATGCCACTAAATATTACTTCTCCTTTATCAAATCTAGTATTTCCTCTAATATAATTATTACCATCACTATATGGTAACCATGTTCTATCATTACCAGGATTATTAATAGTTGCTCCTTTTAATAAAGTCAAACCATTAATAGTTGCATTACCTTCAACATTTTGACTACCTTGAACATTTTGATTTCTATTTATTATAACATCATCCCATATATGTACCTGTCTACCATTTGTACCTGCTTTACCAACAATACATAATGAATTACCATCATGATGCCCATCAGTAATAGTATTTGCGGTAGAATCAGATGACGTACCAACTATTATTTTACCAGCAGTTATTAATTCACCTTCAACTGCTAAATTACCATTTCCACTCCATGCTTTACTAACACGAGTTCCTTTTTTACTATATAATTGTAATTCATTATCATTCCCTATACTATTAGTATATACATTACCAGTTGGGATAATTAGATCTTTATTTGCTACTAAATTACCATTAACAGTTTGATTACTACCAACAGTTTGAGTACCACCTATAGTTTGATTACCACTTACAGTAACATTATCTCCTAAATATATTTTTTTAGTTGCACCTTTACCAAGAATACATAATGAGTTACCACCATCTATACCAAAATCAGTACCATCAGTAACACTACACTCTCTACCATCAGTAGATTTAACAAGAACTTTATTAGTATTAATACCATCTTTATTTATAGTAGTTTTACAAATAGCATCTTCACCACCAACTCCAATAGTACCATCTGCATATAGATCAAATGTTCTAACACCTCCATTCCAACCATTAGGATAATTAGTTTTACCACTAGTATTAATTATACCTGTTACTGATAAATTAGCAGGTATAGTAAAATTATTAGTGGTGTGTAAATCACCTGCAATCTTACTCAAGTTTCTAATGGCATCAACATCTGCTTTATATTTTTTATTGATTTCATCTCTAATAGCATCAATAATTGCTTGGGTAATGTAAGGATTACTAGATGATGACGAATCTGTGAAACAATCATATTTATTATTTATTTTATTTATTAAATAATAAAATATTATAAAAATTATACTAAATAATGACATATTTAATATATTTTTTTTTATAGGGACAGCATTTTCTG
>JACCDP010007989.1_pt1 | contig 14438 bp, 17 predicted proteins | sample 7445841 | NCBI WGS metagenome assembly JACCDP01 (sample SAMN15323441, study PRJNA562643) | freshwater metagenome | isolation source: river surface water | place: USA:Blue River Watershed | collected 2017-08-17 | reverse complement strand
GGAGCTACTATAATGACTAGCCTTGCAACATCACGGTTTACTGCTGCTGATCTTCCTGCCTTGATGGAAAGAATCACCCGCAATAGTATTGGAATGGATGAATATTTTGATCGTCTTTTTAATCTTCACGAAACTACAACGAATTATCCTCCTTACAATCTAGTCCAAATTAATAATGTTGAATCTCATTTGGAACTAGCACTAGCAGGATTCAAGAAAGGAGAGGTTAATGTTTTTACGGAGTATGGAAAACTTTTTGTAGAAGGGCAAAAAGAGGACATTGAAACGGATAGGACGTTTATCCACAAGGGAGTGGCTAGCAGAAGTTTTAAACGAGCGTGGACTTTATCCGACGACACAGAAGTACGAGAAGTCACATTTGAAGACGGACTTCTACGAATCGTACTTGGGAAAGTAGTCCCAGAGCATCACGCCCGCAAGGACTATCTCTAAATACTAGGTATCGTCGCCGCAGGGAGGTAACTGGCAAAAACCAGTTGACACCTCCCATTTTTTTGAGTATAATATCTTGAGGGAAGAAGATAAAAATGTCAATCAAACTTGCACTATTAAAATCTGGCGAAACCATTATTTCTGATATTAAAGAAATTGTTTCTGAAGAAAAACCTTGTGGATACATTTTCAACAAACCATATAAGGTTCTTACAGAAAGGTCTATTCTTTTAACCGAAGAAGTAGATTATGATGCAAAGATTCAAGTATCTCTATCATCTTGGATACTTCTTACGCAGGATGATCAGATTTTAGTCCCATTAGATTGGGTGGTGACTATTGTTGAACCGCTTAATTCAGTTAAAGAACTTTATGAGGAAAGGGTAAATGGAAAAAACAGTTAAGTGTCTTTTGTTAAAAGTTGATAATGTAATTGTCACTGAAATTGTTGAGGTTGGGTCTGAATTGGGAGAACCTGATTGTAAACTCATTAATCCATATCGTATTGATGAGGAAGGAAATCTTACTCCTTGGCCAGATGTAACTGACCAGAGAGAAATGATGATTCACTCTGATAGTATTCTTACTATCGTTGATCCAAAAGAAGAAATTATTGAAAAGTATCTTGAATTAACCGCCTAATGAGATTCTACACAAATGTGCAAATGGTCGGGGATCATTTCTTGATTCGTGGTTATGAAAATGGTAAACATTTTATGACCCGTGAGAAATTTTACCCGACTCTTTTTGTCCCTTCAAAAAAGAAAACAAAATATCAAACTCTGTCGGGAGATTATGTAGAAGAAGTTCAACCCGGATCTATAAGAGAGTGTCGTGAATTTGTCAAACGGTATGATGGTGTAGAAAACTTCAAAATTTATGGAAACACAGGATACATTTACCAGTACATTTCTGAAATGTATCCTGAGGAAGAAATTAAATTTGATATTAATAAAATTAAATTAACTACCCTTGATATTGAAGTTGCATCTGAAAATGGATTTCCTGATGTAGAATCTGCTGCGGAAGAAGTTCTTTTGATTACAATTCAAGACTACTCTTCAAAGCAGATTCGCACTTGGGGTGTTGGTCCCTTTAAAAACAAGCAAAAAAATGTCATGTATAAATCTTTTGAAACTGAAAGGGATTTATTGAATGATTTTATTGCTTGGTGGATGACCGAAGATAATACACCAGAAGTTGTAACTGGTTGGAATATTGAATTGTATGATATACCATATTTGGTTCGTCGTATGGATCGTGTTTTGGGTGAAAAATTAATGAAGAGAATGTCTCCTTGGGGACTTGTTACTGAAAGAGAAGTTTTTATTAATGGTCGTAAACATATTTCTTATGATGTTGGCGGTATTACTCAACTTGATTACTTGAATCTTTATAAAAAATTTACTTATAAAGCGCAGGAATCCTATCGTTTGGATTACATTGCAGAAGTAGAACTTGGGCAGAAAAAATTAGACCACTCGGAGTTTGATACTTTTAAAGATTTTTACACTAGAGGATGGCAGAAATTTGTAGAGTACAATATTGTTGACGTAGAACTTGTTGACCGAATGGAAGATAAGATGAAACTTATTGAACTTGCAATCACAATGGCATATGATGCAAAGGCAAATTATGCTGATGTGTTTTCTCAGGTTCGAATGTGGGATACAATTATCTACAACTATCTTAAGCAAAGAAATATTGTAATTCCACCAAAAGAAAAGTCTGATAAAGATTCAAAATATGCTGGTGCTTATGTAAAAGAACCTATTCCTGGAATGTACGATTGGGTTGTGTCTTTTGACCTCAACTCACTATATCCACATCTTATTATGCAATTTAATGTAAGTCCTGAAACTCTTGTAGATGAAAAACATCCAACAGTAACGGTTGATAAGATTCTAAATCAGGAACTAACATTTGAGATGTATAAGAATTATGCAGTGTGTGCTAATGGTGCAATGTTTCGTAAGGATGTAAGAGGATTTCTTCCAGAACTAATGGAGAAGATTTATAAAGATCGCACCATTTATAAAAAGAAAATGCTTACAGCAAAACAGCAATATGAGAAAACTCCAACAAAAGAATTGGAGAAAGAGATTGCTCGTTGCAATAATATTCAGATGGCAAGAAAAATTCAATTAAATTCTGCTTATGGTGCCATCGGAAACAATTTTTTTAGGTATTACAAATTGGAAAATGCGGAAGCAATTACTCTTTCTGGACAAGTTGCTATTCGTTGGATTGAAAATAAAATGAATGCCTATTTGAATAAAGTTCTTAAAACCAATGAGGTAGATTATGTCATTGCTTCAGATACTGATTCCATTTACCTTAATATGGGCCCTTTGGTTGAAACTGTATACGCGGGAAGAGAGAAAACTACTGAAGGCGTTGTTTCGTTCCTTGATAAGATCTGTAAAGTGGAACTTGAAAAGTATATTGAAAGTTGCTACCAAGAATTGGCTGAATATGTGAATGCTTATGACCAGAAGATGCAAATGAAGCGTGAGAACATTGCCGAACGTGGAATCTGGACCGCTAAAAAACGATACATTTTGAATGTCTGGGATAGTGAAGGTGTTCGTTATGAAGAACCTAAACTGAAGATGATGGGTATTGAGGCAGTCAAGTCTTCTACACCAGCACCTTGTCGCAAGATGATTAAGGATGGACTCAAACTGATGATGAGTGGCACTGAAGATGAAGTAATTAATTTTATAGACCACTGTCGTGGAGAGTTTAGAAAACTTCCTCCAGAATCTATTGCTTTTCCACGAACTGCTTCTGATGTGCGTAAGTACTATTCATCTTCAACAATATATGCCCAAAAGACTCCCATCCATATTCGTGGAGCACTTCTTTTCAACCACTATATTAAGGAAAAAAAACTCACTAACAAATATTCATTGATATCTAATGGTGAAAAGGTCAAATTTATTTTTTTGAAGAAACCAAATATTATTCAAGAAAATGTAATAGCATTTATTCAAGACTTTCCTAAAGAACTTGGACTTGACAAATACATTGACTATGACTTACAATTTGAAAAGAGTTTTATTGACCCTCTTAAATCCATTCTCGATTCAATTGGGTGGAAAGTAGAGAAAACAACAAGTCTCGATTCATTTTTTATCTAATGAATTTACCAATTACTGAACGCGAATTTAAAAAAATTTTAGAATTGCTTAAAAGAACTGACGAAAAGCAGTTGTATAATAAATTGTGGACCTTTGATTTTAACAGGAATAAATGACTATGGACTTTCTTAAGGAAATTATAAAAGAAGTTGGTGGAGATTATACCAAACTCGCTTCTGATATTGATGAAACTGAGACTTATGTTGACACGGGTTCATACATTTTTAATGCACTGGTTTCAGGTAGTATATTTGGTGGTGTATCTGGGAATAAGATTACTGCTATTGCTGGAGAGTCTTCTACTGGAAAGACTTTCTTCTCTCTTGCTGTGGTTAAGAATTTTCTTAATAATAACCCCGATGGTTATTGTCTCTACTTTGATACTGAAGCTGCTATTACCAAGTCTCTTGTAGAATCGCGTGGAATTGATACTTCTCGTCTTGTTGTCGTTAATGTTGTTACTGTAGAAGAGTTTCGTGGAAAGGCACTTAAGGCAGTTGATATATACTTAAAAAAACCCGTAGAAGAACGCAAACCTTGTATGTTTGTGTTAGACTCCTTGGGTATGCTCTCAACAGAGAAAGAGATTACTGACGCACTGAATGATAAGCAGGTTCGTGATATGACTAAATCACAACTTGTGAAAGGTGCTTTTCGTATGCTCACACTTAAGTTGGGGCAGGCAAACATTCCAATGATTGTAACCAATCATACCTACGATGTTATTGGCGCTTACGTTCCTACTAAAGAGATGGGTGGTGGTAGCGGTCTTAAGTATGCCGCTTCTACTATCATATATCTCTCAAAGAAAAAAGAAAAAGATGGAACAGAAGTTGTCGGAAACATTATTAAGGCAAAGACTGCTAAGTCGCGTTTGAGTAAAGAAAATCAAGAAGTTGAAGTTCGTCTGTATTATGACGAGCGGGGACTTGATAGATATTACGGTCTTCTCGAACTTGGTGAGGAGGTTGGAATGTGGAAAAATGTTGCTGGACGTTATGAGATTAATGGTAAGAAAATTTATGGGAAGGAAATCTTAAAAAACCCAGACCAATATTTTACAGAAGAAGTAATGCAGCAACTTGATGCTGCCGCGAAACAGCAATTCTCTTATGGAACGAATTGAGACTACAATTCTCAGAAACCTAATATTCAATGAAGACTACTCACGCAAAGTCATTCCTTTTATTCAACCAGATTATTTTGAGCAAAAGACCGAAAAAGTCATTTTTGAGGAAATTGTTCAATTCATTGTCAAGTATGGTTCGGCAATTACCATTGAAGCACTCAGTATTGAAATAGAGAATCGCACAGACTTAACTGAAGAGCAGATAAAAGAAATTAGAGAAATTAACAAATCTCTAAATGACGCTGCCATAGAAAAACAATGGTTACTTGATACTACTGAAAAGTGGTGTCGTGACCGTGCGATTTATCTGGCACTTATGGAGTCCATTCATATTGCTGATGGTAATAATGAAAAAAAGAATCGGGATGCTATTCCTAGTATTCTTTCTGATGCGTTAGCAGTATCTTTTGACAATAATATTGGACACGACTATCTACAAAATTATGAGGAACGATATGAGTTTTATCACCGAAAAGAAGACAGGATTGAATTTGATCTTGAATATTTTAACAAAATTACCAAAGGTGGGATCCCTAACAAAACTCTTAATATCGCTCTTGCTGGTACGGGTGTCGGGAAATCTTTATTCATGTGCCATGTGGCTAGCTCCGTCTTGCTCCAAGGACGGAACGTTTTGTACATTACGATGGAAATGGCAGAAGAACGCATTGCTGAAAGAATTGATGCAAACTTATTGAATGTCCCGATTCAGCAACTTGTAGATCTTCCTCGTCAGATGTTTGAGAGTAAGGTGACGAATCTTTCCAAAAAAACACAAGGAACTCTTATAATTAAAGAATATCCGACTGCTTCGGCACATAGTGGACATTTTAAAGCACTTCTTAACGAACTTGCACTTAAGAAATCATTTAGACCTGATATTATTTTCATTGACTACCTTAATATTTGTGCTTCCTCTAGGCATAAGGCAAACAGCTCTATCAATTCTTATTCGTATATCAAATCAATTGCTGAGGAATTGCGCGGACTCGCCGTTGAGTTTAATGTCCCAATTGTATCCGCTACTCAGACCACTCGTTCAGGTTTTGGTTCTTCTGATGTTGAACTTACTGATACTAGTGAGTCCTTTGGTCTTCCTGCTACTGCTGATCTTATGTTTGCCCTTATTAGTACAGAAGAGCTTGAGCAGTTGGGACAGATTATGGTAAAACAATTAAAGAATCGATATAATGACCCTACAATTTACAAGCGTTTTATTGTAGGAATTGATCGTGCTAAAATGCGTCTTTATGATTGCGAACAAACAGCACAAAAAGACATACTTGACTCCGGAAACGAAGAAGAGTATAATGACAATGAAGACAAGAAACCCAAAAAATCATTCGAAGGATTTAAATTTTAATGGAAACCAAACACGTTAATTTTAATAAGTATGCCGAGTTTGTCGATGCCGTAACCTCTGATGCATCGAAAGACTTTCTTGCTCTTTCTGACCGTCTTGTTCAACTAGATGAGAAAGGTGCAAATATTGAACGACTTCTCACTGCTGGTGTCGGAATCAATGCCGAAGGCGGTGAATTCCTTGAGATTGTTAAAAAAATGATCTTTCAAGGCAAACCTTATAATGAGGATAATCGTGAGCATCTCATCATTGAACTTGGCGATATTATGTGGTATGTCGCTCAAGCGTGTCTAGCACTTGATATTACTCTTGATGAAGTTGTTGCTCGCAATGTGCAGAAACTTCTGAAGCGTTATCCTGAAGGTGCTTTTGATTCATACTTTTCAGAAAATCGTGCTGCTGATGATCGATGAGTAAGTTTATCATTTTTACCAAAGAATCTTGTGGTCCTTGTGGATTAGTTAAAAAATACTTTAATGCTCTCAAAGATGAAAGAATTTCCCTTATAAGGGAAGTTTACCTTGATGACTTTTCTAATACTCCTATTCCACAAGAAAACTTGGATATTGCTAAAGAGTATGGTGTAACTGCTACTCCTGTCCTCATCATTACTGATGATGATGGTAAACTTTTAGAGACCCATACTGGTGGGATGCAAATAACTCAAAATATTAGAAAACTATTCGACAAGTATGAAGTATGACTAAACAAAAACAAGTGGTAATTGAAATGGATGCATGCTGCGCTGCTGCTGTTCGTCAAGTTCTTTTTGAATCTCAAAAGGGATATACTTATGATGATATAAGTGTGCCGCCACGCATTTCTGATATTCGCGCAGTGATTCGGGATATTGATGATAATCTCGGTGCGGTTCTTAACGTGCAATAAATATTTAAAAAAATGTCTTTGATTGGCAAAAGAAAAGGAAGACCAACTACAAGAATACAGTTTGATGCTCTTCTTAAAAGATTTTTAGTCTTTCTTAAAAGAGAACTTCGTTTGACATATGATATTCCATATGTTTTAATAGATGATTCTGATTTTGCCAAAGATAATATGACATTTGGGATGATGAAGAAAAACATTCTTTATATTAGTATTGTTAATCGTCATCCCATTGATATTTTAAGGACCGTATCTCACGAGTTTATACATTATAAGCAAGTGATGGATGGTAAAAAAATTACATCACATCCGGGAAGTCCTGCTGAAAATGAGGCAAATGCTAAAGCAGGCGAAATTATGAGGAAGTATGGAAGACTTCATCCGGAACTATTTGACCTTATGCCACTTCGGTGATATAATGGTTTTATTGGGGGCATAGCTCAATTGGTAGAGCACTTGCTTTGCAAGCAAGATGTTTCGGGTTCGAGTCCCGATGCTTCCATTGCCCAAGTGGTGAAATTGGTATACACGCATGACTTAGGATCATGTGCTTCGGCGTGGAGGTTCGAGTCCTCTCTTGGGCACTAAAATAAATAAATACATAATATTATAGATGCTATAAAGACTGTTGTACAGCAGTAGTAAGTAAAGAATGAAAAAATTTCATCAGTTTATCACGGAAGCAACCTCTGCTTCGGTTCAAGCAAAAAGACTTGGACTTGTTGGCGATGGGCATGGGGGGTGGTATAATAGGGCCACTGGCGAATTTGAAGCAAAAACCGTGGGTGGTCAATTAAAGTATTTTAACAAGCGTCAAATTGTTGGGGCAAAAGATCCAAAGCAAAGTAAATTTGAAAAAAATATTCCTCTTGGATCTTCATATCCCACAGAACCAGTTCCTCAGGAGCAGGTTCCTCAGGAACAACTTCCAGTAGATCAAGCAGAACCTATTCCTCAAGAAGAACCGGTAATAACTCCACCACCAGTTCCTAAAACCAAAGGAACTTTGACAATTGCATTTGGTCGTTTTAATCCACCAACGATTGGACATCAGCAATTGATGGACACTGCATCAATGGCGGCAATGGAAGATGGTGGGGATTATGTCATTGTTCCTTCTCGCAGTTTTGATAAAAAGAAAAATCCTTTGGATCCTGATACTAAAATTTCATATATGAGAAGGATGTTCCCAGATCATAGTGAACGAATTGTAAATGATCCTAACTTTAAAACTATTTTTGATGTACTTAAAAAAGCACACAATGATGGTTATACTAATGTAAGAATTGTTGGTGGTGCAGATAGAGTTAAAGAATTTGAAAGATTGTCAAATGATTATAATGGACAACTTTATCAATTTGATATGATTGATGTACTTTCTTCTGGAGATAGGGATCCTGATAGTAATAAAGGTGTTGAAGGGGTATCTGCATCAAGACTTAGACTTGCTGCTGCTGAAGGGGACTTTATAACATTTCGGTCTGGATTACCTGCAGAAATTAAAACTAAAGAAGCACTTCAACTTTTTGATTTGGTTAGGCAGGGAATGGGAATACAAGAAATACAGCAGGAAGGATATAATACTTGGGAAATTGCACCAAAATTTGATCAACAATCTTTAAGAGAAAATTATATTGATCAAAATATTTTTAGAGTTGGAACTTTAGTAGAAAATCTAAATACGGGTTTAGCGGGTCGTATTATTCGTAGAGGTACAAATTATTTAATTTGCGTCACTGAAAATGGAATGATGTTTAAATCGTGGATTAAAGATATTCATGAATCTTATTCTGAAAAAGTAATGTCAAGAATGATGAGAATGCCAGGAAAACCAAATACGTTAGTTGGAACGACAGGTTACTTTAAATATGCTTCGATGATGACTCCTGGTGTAGTAGGTACTGGTGCAGAAAATCTTCAAGTTGGTGGAAAACCTTATGGTGTAAATTTGATAAATAAAAATAGGAAAAAAGTAAAACATTAAATTCTTCTCATGAAAAAGCATATTGCTGAGGATCTTCCTGCAAGAAAGCACCCACAAGCGCAATTATCTTCACCTTCAAAATCAGATGGGAACAGACCATCTACAGATAGGGATGATAAAAATGAAACTGGTGAAAAAACACCAGAACAAAAAGTTAGACAAGCAGTATATGATATTCGTTATCGTGCAAGAAGAGAAAATTTGCCACTTCGTAGTGCATATTCTCAGTACATGCAAAATAGTTCCATGGGTGAAGCTGAAAAGTCGGAAGTAAGAAAAAAACTATTTGGAAAGGAAGGTGGTACAACTCAAGCAGAAAATTTTGAAATGGACATGAAAGTTTCTGCTTCAAATTCTGTAGCAAAGGCACTCTATAAAGTTTTTGTAGAAAAAAAGGATAATACCATTGACGTTACATCTCTTAAAAATGAGTTAGAAGAAGCCGCGAATGAAACCGCTGCCGGTAAAAAGTATAAGGTAAGAGTCAGTGACAAAGAAAGTGGAGTTACTTATACAAGATACGCAACTCGTGAAAAAATTAGTCAACTTAGGGCAAAGGGTCTTGAAGTTGAAATGACGGAATATGGAACTCCATATGAAGGTGAAAGAACAAAGGGTGAAAAGACTGCTGAAGTATTGGGTAAAAAGGCAAAAAGAGATTATGATGGTGATGGTAAAGTAGAAAGTGGCGCTAAAGAATATCGTGGTGCTGTTCATAATGCTATTCAGCGTAAACGAGGTGGAGTTCCTGACGGTAGAGACACTTCAAGTGTAAAGGAAGAATATATTGGTGAGGTTGCAACAACATCTCAAAGTAATACTTTACAGAGTGCAAATCCAGACACTAACCCTACCCAGATTGATTTTACTACTAAAAAAAATAAAATTACAGTAAATCCAACTGATAGTTCACAAACTAAATTGATGTCTCATCATGAAATTTTGGGTGATGTAATTATTGAAAATGGATATTCAAAATTTCTTGGAATGCTTCAAGAAAAAAAGATGACTAAATCTGCAAAAAAGAAGGAAAAAAAACTAAAAGCAAAGTATGATCCTTCTGGAATGAAAGCATCGATGAAGAAACAGTATGGTGCAGAACAAGGGGAAAAAGTTTATTTTGCTACAATTCGTAAGCAAGCAATGAAAGAAGGATCTGAATGTGATTGTGAAGATGAAAACAAAGATAAGAATATGGATTCTCGTTCTCTTCCAACTGCAATTAATCTTGCAAAAAATCGCGCAAGAGCAATGGGTGCTAAAAATCCTATTGTAATGGTTTCTTCTGAAAAAACTGTTGATGAAAGTTTAGCAGGTCTTGCTATTAAAGCAGGTCTTGCTGCTGGAACCGCCATTGCAGGAAAAAAAGTTTATGATCAAGCGAAACAAGTTGCCGGTAAACTTCAACAGAGAAATCAACAAACTCAAAGAGCAATTAATAGTTTAAGAAATTCATATGAACCAGAAGGTGAAATGATTGAGGAAGAAATGCCAAAAAAAGCGAAAGCAAAAAAACCTGCAGGTACAACTACTTTCACTCATAGGGGCGGCCCTTATGGTAGAACACAATCTCAGAAGAAAAAAATGAAACCTATTTTCCCATCACCAAAATCTGATGATGATAATTATGATGATGATCGTGATCATCCTTCTTTGACTGCTAGAGAAAGAAATCCAAATTTAAAATAAAATAATCTAAATAATACAGGATACTCTTCACACGGAGGACATTATGACAATTGCAGCTATCTGGGCTTGGGTTGCAGCAAATGAAGGTCTGATTGCAACTGTTTTGTTTCTGATTTCAGAAGCAGTTGGCGCTAATCCAAAAATTAAAGCAAACGGAATTCTTTCATTTATTCTTATTCAAGCACAAGATCATCTTAAAAAGAAAGGTGCAAAAGATTTAACCCCCTGAAGGTTAATCAAAAAATAATAAGGAGACCTATAAACTAAAGGTCTCCTTTTTTTATAAATATCAGTATAAAAAGAAATTTACAGGGTAAGAAACATGTCTCTTTGGGGCAATAAAGATTCTTTCAGTACAGGACTTACTGGAACCATTACAGTTGATCTCAGCACTAAAGTAGTCACCGGAAGTGGTACAACTTTTGTAACCGCTGGTATTTCTGCTGGCGACATTTTGGTTATCGGTGTTGGTGCAACTTATGGTCAAGCAGTGATTAGTGGGGTAACTTCTGCTACTCAACTTTCAATCGGATCAACTCAATTTATCACTGGAATAAACACAGTTGGTTTTGGTGCAACTGTTGGCGTTGCATATACCGTAAATCAAAAACCAAAGTACACTCTTGAAGATGGACAATACTTTGCTCCTGATGTAAAGACTGGCAGATTCTCTGCGGTGTTTGGTGTGGGAACCACTGAAGCAACAGTTGCCGCTGGAAGAACTGTCGGTGGCAAGAATGCTGCTTATGCAGTTGCTCATGCTGGATGGGTTGGTGTTACAACTTATGTTGACAATCATGGCAATTTTAGAGTTAAGAGTGAAGTATTAGTTGCTGGTAGTAGCATTACTGGTGACGCTGATGATGATTCAAGATTTCCAGATAGCTGATAATATGGTATGAGATTTGATGAATTGAATGAAGACAATTATTTGATATTTGCCATAAAATTCTATGATAATCCTCAGGCACTTACAATGGAGGATTTTCAATCTGATTTGAAACGAATACGATATGTAAAAAGATTGTTAAAAAAATATAAAAATACAGGTGATCTTAAAACTCACCTTATTTTGAATCATTTAACAATTTTATTTAATGTCTTCAATGATGCTGCTGTTCCTTTATTATTTTATAATTTAGATAAAGATCTTTGGCCTTCAATAAAAAGTTTTTTATTGTTTTTAAATCGATTTCCAGAATATCCAAAAACAAAAATGAATGATATTGAAGAAGATAAACAATGTCTAGCACATTTACAAACAATCTAATGAATAAACTAGATAAATTAATCTTCATAATTCGTAATCTTAAAGAAGAGGTTGTTTCGTCGGGACCAACAAATTCTGCTAATACTGCTGGATTGGGATTTAATACCAATACTGAAACACCACCAGTAGATTTGAGAAAAAAGAATAAGTGGAATATTTTTTTTAAAGATATGGTAAGAAGGCAGAGAAAATTGGGAAAATAAATAGTAGTGGATTTGTTATGGGCAAATCTTACCGGTACAAAATATGTTTAACCAAAATACCACACCGTCACCAGACACCAAGATCGCAGTTTTAGAAGAGCGTCTTTCATCATACGAACTTTTGCTAAAAAAGATTGATGAAGCAATTCAGATTATGGGAAAGACCAGTCAAAACATCAGTAAGATGCTGGCAGTTCATGATGAAAAAATCGAGCAGTCTGTTAAAACGGATGAAATGATTTCTAAAATGATCGGTGAATTAAAGGAAGAAAATAGAGATCAACATAAGGGCGTAACGGACAGAATTAAAGCTTTGGAAGTCAAAGTCGAAGATATTGCAAAGTTTCGCTGGATTGTTGTTGGAATTGCGGTTGTAGTTTCTTTTGCAGTTTCACAATCCCATTTAGTTGTTGATGTATTGACACCAGACTCGCAACCTGTTAGGATAGAGAGCACGAAGTAGTAACCTTTTTATAATGGATTTAATTGACTCCAAGTATATTGGACTAGTTTCGTCGCGCTTACAGAAATTTAAAAGAGTTAAGGCAGATCTCTATAATTTCCGGTGCCCTTTGTGTGGAGATTCCCAAAAGAATAAAAATAAAACAAGGGGATATATCTACACGGTAAAAAATAATACAAATTTCAAGTGTCATAACTGTGGCGCAAGTTTGTCGTTCAATAATTTTCTTAAAGAATTAGACCCATCTCTCCATAAACAGTATACAATGGAGAAGTTTAAGGAAGGTCATACTGGAAAGAATTTTGTAGTTGAAGAACCCAAACTTGATTTCATTAAACCAGTTTTTAAAAAGAAACTTGATTTACCTAAAGCGTCAGAAATTCCAATTGCTAAAGAATATTTGGAAAGAAGGAAGGTAAATCCGGAAAAATTTTATTTTGCTGACAAATTTAAAAAGTGGGTTAATACTCAAAAACAAACTTTTGACACTATCACTAGGGACGAGAGTCGTATTATCATACCAATGTATGATAAAGATTCTAATTTGATAGGATTTCAGGGAAGAGCACTTGGTCCTTCTCCAAATAAATACATCACCGTGATGCTTAATGAGGGAGCGCCAAAAATTTATGGACTTAACACAGTCAATGAAAAATTACCAATCTATGTGGTCGAAGGACCCTTTGACAGCACTTTCATCGACAATAGTGTCGCTTTGTGTGGCAGTGATGGTGACGTTAGTTGTCTTGAGGGAAACAATCTCATTTTTGTTTATGATAATGAACCCCGTAATAGAGAAATTGTTGGTCGTATTGAAAAGTGTATCCGAAGAGGTGAAGCAGTCGTCATTTGGCCAACAATAATTCTAGAGAAAGATATAAACGATATGATCCTCACTGGACATGACGTTATGAATGTGTTAAAATCAAATACATACGCAGGTTTAGAAGCAAAAATCAAATTCAACAATTGGAAAAAGGTATGAGTAACGGAACAAAAGTTGTTAAGAGAAGTGGTGATACTGAATCTCTCAATCTGAATAAACTTCACGTAATGGTTGAAGAGGCGTGTAAAGATCTTGCTGGCGTTTCTGCCTCACAGGTTGAAATGCAGTCTGGAATTCAATTTTATAATGGGATTACTACCGCAGAGATTCAGGAGATTCTGATTCGTTCTGCTTCTGATTTAATTGATCTTGAGCATCCTAACTATCAGTTTGTTGCTGCCCGTCTTCTTTTGTTTGCGATTCGTAAACAAATTTTTGGAAGAATGTATGATAACTCAACGGTATTGGAGCACACAAAAAAGTGTGTTGAAAAAGGAGTCTATGATGCTGAAATTTTAGATCTTTATTCTGAAGAAGAATTTGAAAAACTTGAGAGTTTTATAGACCACGAGCGTGACTACTTGTTTACTTATGCCGGTCTTCGTCAGGTTGTAGATAAGTATCTTGTGCAAGATAGAAGCACTGGAAATCTTTATGAAACGCCACAGTTCATGTATCTTTTGATTGCGGCGACTATCTTTTCAAAGTATCCTAAAGAAACCCGTCTAGATTACGTTAAGAAGTATTATGACGCAATCTCAAAGCACAAAATCAACATTCCTACGCCAATCATGGCAGGTGTTAGAACCCCACTTCGCCAATATGCAAGTTGTGTTCTTGTTGATGTTGATGACACCCTTGATAGCATCTTCAGCTCTGATATGGCAATTGGTCGCTATGTTTCTCAAAGAGCAGGAATTGGTATCAACGCAGGTCGCATCAGGGGCATCAACGCTAAAATCAGAGGCGGAGAAGTTCAGCATACGGGTGTTGTCCCATTCCTCAAAAAGTTTGAGGCAACTGTCAGATG
>JACCDP010663584.1_pt1 | contig 14441 bp, 18 predicted proteins | sample 7445841 | NCBI WGS metagenome assembly JACCDP01 (sample SAMN15323441, study PRJNA562643) | freshwater metagenome | isolation source: river surface water | place: USA:Blue River Watershed | collected 2017-08-17 | reverse complement strand
CGAGTGGAAATCCGCAAACGGTGGTTCTTCATTCGCAGGTTACACTCAAAAAGAATGCAACCAAACATTAATCAGTAAGATTAATCAGATTTCAGCTCAAATCCATAAAACTACATTGAGAGGTGGAGCAAACTGGATTATCGTATCTTCAGAAGTATCTGCAGTATTCGATGATTTAGAATATTTCCACGTATCAAATGCTCACCCTGAGCAAGACCAATACAATATGGGTATTGAGAAAGTAGGTACATTAGCAGGCCGTTACCAAGTATATCGTGACCCTTACTTCCCAGCAAACAAAATTTTGATTGGACACAAAGGTAAGTCATTGTTAGACGCTGGTTATGTTTACGCACCATACGTACCACTTCAGTTAACTCCAACAATGTATAATCCTTTCAATATGACCCCAATCAAGGGTATTATGACTCGTTACGCGAAGAAAATGGTTAACAACCGTTACTTCGGTGTAATCACAGTAAGAGGTATACAAACGTTCGATATGAACACTTTAAGATAATAATCTTATCTTATAATATAAAAACCCCCGACTTTCGGGGGTTTTTTATTTTATATTGGATATTTATATATTATAAAATAAAAAAAAACGTTTAGATAATGAAAAGAAAGGTAATTCAATTAAAAGAATCGGAACTCAAGAGATTGATTTCAAGAATTATAGAAGAACAAACAGCCTCCGCCGCATTTACTCAAGGTCAACAAGCCGGACAGGTGGCAGGACAACAAGCTCGTCAGGCTGTTAACAAAGCAACTACACAAGCTGTGGGTGCCGTTAAACAAGCAGGAACGGCAGCAATTAAAGGAATAACTGAAATAGTAATTACAATTGCTAAAATACCAATTAAAGTTATTATTTATGGTGCGGCAACTATATGGGTGATTGGTGGAGCATTATATAAAGTTGGTGCAGCTATTGGAAATTCACTCTTAAAATTTATATCTGCATTAGGTAAAGCTAGAGTTAGTGCTCAACAAGCAATATCGCAAGCTAGTATTAATGCACTTAAAGCGGCGGGCGTTGCTTGGGATAAAGGAGCACAGGCGGTTAGTCAATGGATAGCTGCTAAAAAAGATTCGGCATATGCAGTTGTAAAATATGTTATTGATTCATTTAAACAATGGGGAACACAAGAATGGGCTAAAATTTTAGTTGCCGCTGCGGGTATCAAAGAACTTGCAGGTACTTTAGGTAGTTATTTAAAAAGTGCTTGGGGAACAATACAGAACTCTATTGGCGTTGCTTGGGAAAATGCTTCTAGTTGGGCATCAGGAATGTACAACAAAGCTAAACAAGCCGCTTCACAAGGATGGACGGACGCAAAAAATGCGGTGTCTAATAAAGCAAGTCAAATAGCACAAGGTGTATCAGGTTACGCGGGTAAAGCATTAGGTGCAATTCAAGGTTTCTTACAAGAAATGTTTGAAAGATATCTTTCATTTTCAGATGACACATCAACAATACTTAGTGAAGCTGTTAAATATAACGGTAAAAGTATTTTATAATTTTTTTATAATATTTTTTAAACCCTCGAGAAATCGGGGGTTTTTTGTTTTTGGTATATTCTGAAAAATACATTATATTTGTGTTATGGGTGAAACAGATTATAGTAAATTAAGAACCGATGTCCTTGAAAAACTCATTTACGAACGAAGTATTGAGTGTAAAATGAAGAAGGATGAAATGGTTAGGATGTTAAAACTATACGATGAAGGGAAATACGTTCAACCAATGAAAGAAACTTCATATGTGAAAGATGGGGAAGGATTTATGGTGGGGGTGGATATGAGAAATAAAGAACACATCCTACAGATAAGTAAATTAGTTGAAAAAAAAGAAGGGAAATCCTTACATAGATATTCAGACGATAGGGTATGGTATTGGATTCCGAACAAATTAATATGAATTGGATAGAATATTTCTTAGGACTTGCAGAACAAGTTAAATTAAAATCTAAAGACCAATCTACACAGATTGGTGCAGTTATCGTTGGTGAGGACAATGAGGTCCTTTCTACGGGTTATAATTCATTTCCGAGGGGAATGGATGACTCAAAAGAAGAACGTCAGGAAAGACCTGAAAAGTACTTCTGGTTTGAACACGCAGAACGTAATGCAATATATAATGCTGCTCGGGTTGGAACTCCATTAAAAGGTTCCACCATATATCTGACATCGGGGTTACCGTGTATGGACTGTGCTAGAGGTATAGTAAACAGTGGAATTAAGACTGTTTACTGTAAAGAGGTGTGTACCACAAAAAATAAGGAGAAGTGGGATGAATCTCAAAAGAAATCTCTCCAACTCCTCCTTGAATGTGGGATAGTTGTTAATTATTATTAATTACCAAGTTCTACAAGCCCAATATCTTGCTTTCCATCTTGGACCAGGATTATCACAATTATGTCTAGCCCTGAAAGATTTTCTTCTTTCGGGGTTATTCTTTTTAATCTTCATAACCTTACCTTTAGCAGACTTACCACCAAAACCAAAGTTTACTTTTACAACTTTACCACTAGCATTTTTTACGTAAACTTTAAATTTCTTTACGTCTCCTTGCATAATTTTACCTAATTGTACTTTTCTTCCTTGATATTCGGCTTCACTCAATAAGTCGGTCACTTCGTAATCAGTCTGTTCAATTGGTCCGTATTCATTTTCATAAATGAAAGTTAAGTCATCATCAGATAGGTCCAATTCACCACTTAAGTATAGTTCTTTACATTCTTCTAATAGCTCAAAGAAACTCTCAGTACCTAATTTATATACACTTTCAATCAATGGTTTTTTAGCCATTACGTGGTATGTTAATGCTGCGGATGTTTCTATATTTTCATTAACCAATGTTGGGTATAATGTAACATTGTTTGGTATTGAAAAATCTACCTTTATTTTGTTTTCCATTCCTTCATCAAATTTTGTCATTGTTGGTTTATTACCCTTACCAATTTTAGGGTCTTTTTTTTCTGCTCTTCTCTTTTGAGAAGTCATTGCTTTCTTTTCTTTCTTACTATATGAACCAGCAGTTTTAGGTGTTTCCTTTGAAACCTTTTTTGATGGTCTACATTTTGGATATGCTTTACCGTCTGCGTCTTTTCTACCACAAGGAGGGTGTTTACCGTCCACTTTACGACTTACATCAACCCACTTCTCCTTAAACCATCTTCTAAGGTCTTCTTTTAACACTTCACCTTTTTCAATGGCTTCTTGAACGTATTCTAAATCTTCTTTACTTAAGATTACTTTCATATGAGTTATTTTTTACATTTTTTCCAACCACCACCTTTTGACTTGTAGTTTTTAGCTGCCCATCCATTTGCATAGGCTGAAGGGTAAACGTCAAATTTAGATTTAGCAGCAGCTTTTGACGCCGCCCATTTACCTGGGTCCGTAGGACAATTTTTACTTTCGTCTATTTGGTATTCTTCACTCAATAAACTCTCATCCATTTCAGTATCATTACCCTTTGTTTGATTCATTATAAAATCAAACACTTGGTCTAAATTTTCTTTAGCTACTGTTATGTGGTCATCAGCCCAATCGTGGCCATTATTAAGAAGTTCGTTAATTTGATTCTCATCTAATTCTAATAATAGTTCACATTGTCTTTTGATTTGCTCCAAATTACCAAAAAACATATAGTTTCCTGTCTTTTGTTCAACAAGTTTTGTGATATGTTTTTTAATAACACTTTCTAAGTTTTTCATATTAATAAATAGTTTTACTTTTCTGATATAATCTCGAATTTCAATTCTTCTCTATAGAATATTTCTTCGGTATGTGTTTTAGCCTTTATTTCAACCCAATATTCTCTCGGTATCATATAACTTGTGTCTAAAATGAATGAGTTTTCATTTGTTCTATCCAATTTAGTCCAATCAAATACATTCACTTGAGTAAGTCCTTCTTTAACATAAACTCGATAGTAAACCTCATCAAATAATACTGATTTAGGTTGATTGATTGACCTCAAGGTTACTACCACTTTTCTGAACTCACCACGTTTAATTTTTTCATTAAATTTGATTCCAAAAAATTGAATGACGTATCTTTCTAATTCTGTTTGATTTTGACCAATGGTGAACAAACTTGTATGTGGCTTAGGTATGAATTTTTGAGTTACATCATTAAAAGAAGTACCATCTAATTCAATACCCTTCCATTTATCATAAAAAAATCTCTTACCATCACAAAGAACCCCACTAATACCGAACGTAACTTTATATACTCCTTTACGAACTTTAGTAGTTGTAAGGTTGGTTAAACCAGCAATTGATGTTGATGTACTGTCTAATATGTCTACTGTAGGTAATGTATCTAAATCGTAAAAATTAGTACCTTTAGTAACATATAAAAATAAATTTCTATCGATGTCCGCTATGAAATTTTCTCGATTATCATCTATTTGGTCATCGAACACAGTTTCAACAAATGGTTCGAAGAATGTTTGAGTGTACATTGTAAAAAATGACACCGATTGGTCTACTTCATTTGTTATGTTTTGATATTCGGGTGCAAATGCAATACCTAATCCAAAGTTTACAGTGTTACCTGTTAATATACTATTAACATAAGATGTGATATCTGCTTTAAAATTTTCATTACCATTATCAAAATGAACTTCAGCGATGGTAGAACCTGTAGGAGGAGCTGTTGAATATACCCCCTCTTCTGTCCATTGGTCTAAGGTTGTTCTATTAAACCAGTTTGATGGTCTTTGGTCAAAGGTTTCATTACCTGAAGTATAATCGTAAGCTTGTTCATAATCAAATCCAACCCCTTCGTCCCAAAACTCAGGTACTTTAAACACAATAAGGTCAAAAGATGTGGTTCTTTCTCTACCACTTCCTCTTTTAACCCCTTTTAGTGACTCGTCACCGAATATTGTATTGGTTAGATTTAAGTAATGTCTTGTGTCTGAGTTTAATACAAACTCACCACTATCAATTTTTGATTTTAAATCATCAAAATCCACCCTAAAAATGAATTTGGAAAATCCCGAACCATAAAAAATCTCAGTATTTGGATTTTTCGCGGTGTTTACCTGTGAATCCTTAATTAAGGTGTTGTTTTTATTGAAATATGAACGGAAATATGACATCTTTTTATTTAATAAATATCAATTAGTTAATTCTAATTGAATGATTTATTAAATCATTCTCCATCGAGTCTATAAGATTTTTTAAAACGTACATATCTTCGGTAGTCATATGACCTGGCTCGGCCCAATTGTGTACGTGACCAACTAAAAATTTATACATTGTTTTAATAACCTGAATCAAAACCTCACCCCTAACGGTTGCATATGTTGAGGGTTCAATTTCCATCAAATAATCCTCTTGGGTGAATTCGTAGTTGTCTATTTTTGTAAAATCTATACTTTTTTTAGGTCCTTTATTTGTACTTGTTGAAACAAGATACATCTTATCAGATATTAAATTAGAAAATGTTTGTTCTCCCTTATTATCTTCAGGTCTAAGAACTTTTATGTTTTTAGTTTTGATTGAAGGTAGGGGGTTTGCGAATTGTTTAGAAAAAATCAATCCGTGACCTTTACCTACTCCTCTCACCTGAATATTATCGATAAATGACTTACGATTAGATTTTTCGGTATCTGATATTGTTGTTCTTGTTAACAATTCACTTGTCGGTCTAAAATAAAAAGGATGAATATCATCATTACTATAAAGAGTACTAACTTTTTGTAAACTATCCGTGTGAATAATATGTAGAAGTTCCCTCAATTCAATGTATCCACTTTTAAATGTATCAATTGAGATTGTTGCGGTTGCTCCTGTTAGTGAATTATCTGAATTAATTAACTTAACTTTTTTTGTGTCAGTTAAGTTAATTTGAGTACCATTGTGAAAATAATTTGTGTCAAATACCGGTCCATAGGTATCCAATATTTTGTAAACAAACACATCTACTTTTGTTGGTGTTGTTAAATCATCAACACTATATTCGACAAGGTGTTTAATTTTATTAACTGCAATTTTAGATATGGTTATTTTTTCGTCTTTAATTGACATAGTTCGAGGAAACTTTTTGAGGTTGAGTTTTGACATCTTTTCAGACATCAAAGGAACTTCACTCAGTCTTTTTCTGAACTTTGGGTTTGGGACTTCTTTGTTTATAAGTTTACCACCCCTTAACATCATACCATTTTTTGTAAAAATGATATCCGAACCATAGTTACCATAAAATCCAACATCATCCAATGTTGACATTGTTCCGTATGATTTTCTATCTACATAATTTCCTGTTCTATCTTTTAAATCAGGAAGTCTATCAACAATCACACCACCATAAGTTGTGTCTTGGTGTTGTGATGTAAATGATTGAGATTCAAAATCGTGTGGAGATGTGTATGGTCCCGATACATATTCAACGTTTTGATTATCTTTATCGGTATCGTATTGAATTAATTTTACTGATTGACCTTCTTTAGGAATTATATTGATGTGACCGGGTAAAAATGGAATTGCAATTAATGGGTCTTTATCATCCCAATCGTCATAATTTTGACCTGCAGCAATCTCACTTAGAAATTGACCATATGGTCTATATCTAATTCTACCAATTCCTTTTGGGTCTCTATTGTTAGTACAGACTGCAACGTCAATTATTTTCATATAGCGGTTCTATTTCCTATTTCTTTGTTTATCTCTTCGTAGTATTCTTGTACGGTATCTAAATGTCTTGTTAAATCAATAATTAGTTGTTTGGTTTTTTCGTGTTCACCAATTAAAAAATCTCTAGCCTCAAACAATGTTTTGTTCGGTTTATCTTTTACGTTTGAATAAATTTCTGTTAGAGTTTTATTATCCATATTAAAATATTTTACCCGCACCGACAATCATTGGTGAAATAATTGCACCTCCCGGTCCCGCAGGTATTACTGCAGGTTTTAAACCAATCTTAACAAATGATTTTTCATCCATTGTTTGACTATAAGCTTCCATTACAGATTTTATTGCAGTGTTAAATTTATTTTCTCTATCATAAAGTGGACCTGTTTGAACTCCACTTCTTGTCATCTTTTCAATGGCCAACATATAAGCTTCGTCAACACTAAAACCTGGTAGTTTATCGGCCAACATTAATAGAATTCCCGGTATTGGTATTTTTATCGATTTACTTAATGCACCATTTATCGTTGATAATATTGTACTGAATATAGCCTCACAACTATCTAATTTAGTTGACAGTACTTTTAATAATAAGGTTATTAACGCCAATAGAATACCTTTCCATCTTTTTAATTTTCTCAAAATAATTTTAGATGCAATCTTTCTAATAAAGTTTAATAAATCCTTTTTAATGAATCTCCAAAAAGCTTCAATAAATCTCCAAAATAATTTTTTTACTATGTCGAAAAATAACTTGGCTAATCTTTTAAGTATTTCTCCCGCACTTAACACAACACCTTTAATTAATTTAAAAATTACTACTATTGGTAAAAATAATTTTGGGGAAAGAATAGATTGTATTAATGCCTTTGGTAAGTTAAGAATAAACAAACTTGTAATATTAGCTTGTAAATTACCTAAGTCTACCGATAATCCGGATTTCTCGTGACTTTCGGCTGCCACTTTACTTAACGTATTATCAACGACCGAATCAATATCAGGACCATTCTTATCTGCAAAATGTAAAAAATCCTCTAAATGGTTTTTGTTAACAGGAACTTCAAAATTATTACAATCTGTAAATCTCAAAACTCTTCTTAATCTTGCATTTTCTTCGTCTAAATCAATACCCTCAACGTCATCAAAATCAAAGTAATTTTCTTCATCTTCTTCGTTTTCAATTTGGTCAATTGGATTTTGATTTAATGGGCTCTTTGTTTTAGGTTGTTTATTACAAACCGCAAATAGTTTTTGTAATATTCTATTTAAATTATTTGTTGATGCGGTAAATGATTGAGGTGCGTCGTCTCCCCCCTGTATTGTCATCATCATTGCTTGTTTAACAATGTTTGACATATCGGGGTATTCTATATTTGAATAATAATCAGTTAAAAAGTTCTCAACTGTAGTTGTACCTGAAACACCTTGTAATCCCCCAAGGTTATAAACTTGACTACCACTATTCCAATCCATAGTGAAAATTGTCTTATAATCTTTATTGTTAAAGTAATAAGACGAGCCTGCGTCGAATTGGTCATAAAGCTGTTTATTCATTTTTACAAATCCCGTAGTTGATGAGGATTCATACATAATGTTACCTGTATTACTATCAGGGGCAACTTTAAGCATATTTAAGAAATCAATTTCTTTTGGGGAAATGTCAACATTGTTTGCCGGCATCAATGTATTTGCACCACAAACTCCACCACTAAAGAATGCCGTTTTAACTGAATCCATAACAATGTTTTTGGATTCTCTATTAGTTATACGTGCAGATTCTTTTGCATATTTTTTTAACTTGTTTTTGATTACCGGTTTACTTGAAATATCGGTAGGATTTGTAGATTGTTCCGAACCTAAAAATCCCTCAAAGGTTTTTATAAGTTCACCAAAAATATCTTTTTTTTGACTTTGTTTTGCCTTTCTACTATTCTTAAAGTCGTCAATCTTTCTTTTAACCAAACCATCCACATCAGGCAATTGGTCTTTAACTAAGTCAAATAAATCATCAACCACCTGACCATTTTCGTCAGATAGTTTTTTAATTGCATCTAATTTAGCCCTAATTAAAGCTCTTTGTGTGTTGGCCATTAACTATCGTAGTTTGCAGTTTTAATGTTATTGTCGTCACCTTCATTAACTAACTTTTCCAATAATTCTCTATCTTCGTCAGAAAGAGTCATCTTAGAAAATCCTTCTTTTCCAACACCACCTGAAGATTGTTTTAACAATGCTCCCTGAAGCTTTACTAATGAGATTTTCTTTTCGGTACAGTCATTTAGGATTTTTTGTTGTTCTTTGATGACAGGTCCAATCGTGCTCATATCTTCCGCATCTTTCATAAATGATAACATTTTCTTCATTATCAGTGACGCGGTATTTCTATTTTCCACAATATCATTGTAAATCTCCTGCATTAATGCTAATGCAGATTCCGTATCCAAGGATATGTTTCTTTTTCTGTCTTTCATATACATAAATAGATATTTTATGAATTTAGAAAACCAAAAATAACACCATCGTACATTTTTCGATATTTTTTAAGAGCCACCCTTATTTCCTTAGTGTTTAAGGAGGTCATTTCTCTTAACGATAGTAATATTAAGTTTTTATTGAATTTATTACCATCACCAACTTGGAATATCCTATCAAAGTTGCTAAAAATCTCAAGTAGGGCAAATCCCAACTTTTGTTCATTTTCACTGAGTTCTTCAGTGTTTATAAAATCTTCTAACTGAATTGTCATCTTAATGATGACATCTTTATAGTCTAAAACCGATTCATCCAACGTATAGGAATATTCGGGATTATCTTCCATATCGGTAGATATGTCATCATAAGACACTGTTCGATTGTTATCTTTAGTGTCCTTCTGTATTGCTCCCATAAGGTAATTCTTACAAATTGTACCAAAGTAAGAATATGCCTTATGGTTTTTTGTGTGGTCGAACTTACTAATCTTAGTCATTAAAAATGACATCGTATCAGTATGTAAGTCCTCAAACTCGTAATCTTTTCTATATAATTTATAACGTCGAATAATTGATTCGACCATTATAATCAGGGGTTCTCGTAAATATTCGTTGAATATCTTGTTTCTTTCTGCCTCGTCACTACTTTCAAGGTATTTGACTACTGCCTTCTCTTGGTCCTCCCCAAAATAAATTTTTTGGGTCCTTTTTCTCGGCATTAGCTTTCTACATAGTTGATATCTCTTTTATTTTTAAAGAAGAATTCTTTCTTAGCGGTTTCAAGCCAAAATTTAACTTCGTTTTCGTTTAGTTTTCCGTCTTCTCCATTTTTATATGACCAAAAAAGTGAATCTTCTCTAAAATTAACGTGTTGATATCCCGCTCTTGGGACTACCATAATCTTAACACCATTATGTGATAGTCTTAAAAGAAACTCATATGTAAATGTTAATTTGATATTGTTCTTAAATTTACCATTCTCTTTAACTACTTCGGTTTTATATAAACCACCACTTGTTTGATAGTTTTGATACTCCATCAACACTTCGTTATCGATAAAACCTTGCGTATCGGTAAATCCATAGGCCCAAGCCGATTCATTTGTAAAAGAAATGAAATCACCATCACTATTTATGTCCTTAACGATTGGTAAGAAAACATCAACTTCAGGATTGTTGTGAATATATTCACCCATTGAATTAATCCAAATAGTTTTATACTCATCGTCAATCTCTAAAATTGAAAACCATTCGGTGTCACAATCATCAATACCTAAATTAATTTGACTAGCAAAATCAGTTTCTTTTGTTTTATTTTCTAATAATTTAACTTCTAATTTTTGACCGAAATCAAAATTCTCAAGTTGTTTTTTTACACTAGTCGGAGAAATAACTGTCAATTTAATATCATTGTGGAAATCTTCAATCGACTCTAATGCATTTGCTAACATCACAGATTCATCTTCCCCAATTTTATGTATTGGTAATAAAATTGTTATTTTTTTCATATTGCTTCTTCTACTTTAAGTTTTTCAATAGCACTTTTGATTGACTCTTGTCTGATTGAAATCAGTGAGTTAAAAATTGCCAATGTATTATTGTTATGTGTTTCTTTATTATACGGTAAAACAGTTTGCTTCATTTTATCTTTAACTTCTTCAGTTATTTCAACTCCTTCTAGCCAAGCTAAAATGAATGTACCTAAAATCTCAACAATTTTATTAGAATCATATGTCCATAAACCATTCTCACTTAACCAATCAGGTTCTGTATTTGGAATTTTACCTACAACAGGTACACCACATTTCATAGACTCTAATGGGAATGTTCCAAATGTTGATTCATCATCAACCCAAACCGATACCATACATTCTTTAAGATTGTCTGCAAATTCATCATATGACATTTGTACCATATCTCTAAATGTTATCCATCTTAATTGTGGGTACTTGATATAAAATTCAGAAATAATTCTTCTATGTATCAATCTATCTCTACAACTAATTGCCACGTATGGTTTTAGTGGTTTATCTGATGGTTTAAAGTTATCACCAATGAATGGAGGAACAAGATGTGATAATGTTTCAGGAAAATATTCTTTAATGTATTTTTTTGTTGATTCGGTTGTTGTTATACATTTATCAAATCCATAATCCGCCCATCTACTACCAATTGGTAATGTTTCAAACATATAATCTTTTTGTTGTACTAACATAACTTTAACTGACTTAATGTTAGTCAATTGAGGTAAAACGTTTGAATAATGTTCAGGGACAACAATAACATCTTCAACTTTAATTTCAACTTTGTCATCTTTGATTGAAACTACTTCAATAGTGTTATATCCTTCACCTAACCAAGATTCGACACCTTCATAGGTTTTATCTTCAACTAATATCTTAGCATTGTAACCATTTTCTTTTAAGGTTAATGCCATATCATAGATATTTTTTACCGCAGCTCTTGCGTTATTTTTTGTGTCATATGTTAAAAAGTATATGACGTTTTCTTTATTTTCAATCCTACTCAGAGAGGATTCTAATTTTTCAATGTTACTCATTTTCTTCTTCTATTAAGATGTTATTTTTTACTAATGTATTAAACGCTAATCTGAATGAAATGGTGGTATCTTTTTGTGCAAATAAACCCATTTCTTCATCTGATTCGTCGAATTCGTTAAGAACTCTTTCGAGACACATTTTTATGACTTCATATTTAAAAATGTTTATTTCGAGCGATTCGCCCCCATCTTCATCCTTAATCGTGTTACCTGTTCTACAAACTTCTGTAACCGTGTCAAGGTCGATGTAATAATATTTTCCGAAGACTTCAACCATAATTTGTTAATTTCTATTAATTTATCAATTTCTATCTCATTAGTAAAGTATTCGTTGTATTGTGTTTTAAACTTTACTGCCGTTTTATTTTTAGGACACGCGTCTATAATATTTTTATTATCTGTAATCCACACATCACAATTTTTCCACTGAGATTCAATTTCCGAAGATGAAATAAATTTAATGTTATTTGCGAGAGAACCGTGACGGGATAAAAAGAAAAGTGTGGCTGATTTAGATTTACCTAATTCATCCACTCCAACCAAAGTAAAGTTGTGATTTTTGTTCTCGTAAATTTGATTATTTAAATCATTAACTACACCTTGGTAACTTTGTGTTGCGTGACCAAAAATTTCAATTGGGTAGTCAATAAAAATAAAATTCTCGAACTCTTCTTTAGATTGAAACTTGTAATATTTTAAAAGACTATCGTTTTGAACATTTCCGTCTCGTCCATATTCAAACGTTTCTTGTCCTTCTTCTAATTCAGAGTTTAAAAAATAATCAAAATAGTGATAGTCGAATTTTTGAATCGTGTTTCTTAAAACACCATCAATACTAATGTATATTTCCATATGGAAAATATAATATGAATAGGGTTATAAGTAAACCCTATTCATATCTTTCTAAGATTTCAGAGATAATTGGATTTCTAACGATGTCGTCTGTTCCAAATTCGAATACACCGATTCCTCTTACTCCTTCTAATCTTTTTTTGGCATCATATAAACCTGACTTTGTTTTGTCTTTGAATTTATCTGATTGTTCTAAGTCTCCTGATAAGAAAAACTTAGAATTAAAACCAATACGTGTAAGTAATAACTTGATTTGTGCAGGTGTTGCGTTTTGAGCTTCTTCAAATACGAGAATTGTATTATCTACGTTCCAACCTCTCATATATGCTAACGCAGCGACTTCAATATAACCTTCGTCTTTTAATCTTTCTCTAGATTCCTTACCTATAATTTTATTTAACAAATAATATGACGGATAAATGTATGGGTCTAATTTTTCTTCCAAACCACCAGGTAATGAACCTAACTTTTCTTCTGCTTCAACCGCTGGTCTAACAATTATAATTTTTTCATATTTGTTAGAATCGTCCCATAATAAATCCACAGCTCTTTTCATTGCAATGTAGGATTTACCAACACCTGCAGGTCCAAAACATAATGTGATTTGATTATCGCCTAATATTTTCCAGTATTCTTCTTGATTTTTTGTTAGAAATTTCTCTTTTGGTCTTTTAATGAGTTCTCTGATTCTTTCTTTATGGTTCGTTTTTTTGTCTTCAATCGCTGGTTTTAATTTCGGTTTCAACAAGGTCTTTTAATTTAATTTAAACTGTTATTTAATGATAAATATCTCTAATTTCCTGTAGAACCAAATCCTCCTGAACCTCTTTCAGTAGTTGAAAGTTCGTCCACCTCAATAAAAGATACCTGTGGGTAAGGAATTATCATAATCTGAGCAATTCTATCTCCCACATTGTATTTGTTTAACTTTTGATGTGTTTTGTTAAACGTAGCCTGAAGTTCACCTCGATACCCGCTATCAATAACACCAACAGAATTAGTTAATTCTAATTCATATTTTCTAATTGATGAACGTGGAAAAACTAAACCAACATAACCTTTAGGGATTTCCATAGATATTCCTGTGCCATAAGTTATTTGGTCGGTTGTTTCTGAAATGATTTCCGTGGCCACTAAATCCATACCAGCGTCCCCGTCTTTGGAATAAGATGGGGTCACTGCGGATTCATTTAATTTTTTAATCTTAATGGGTAGTACGGATACTAAAGATGTTGGTACTGATTGAGTAGTTTCCATCACACCTTTCATCATTTCTTGTTCAACATCTTTATTGAGGGATGTTAAAACATTATTCAAAGTTTGAATGAAATTATCATTTAATAACTCATCATCTTCTAAAGATTCATCATCGACATCTTCAATTTTACCATTCAGTTCCATCAATTTATTGATGTAGTCCTGAACTTTATCCTTATCCATCATTTTGTATTCCTTTTTTTTCTGAAATCCACTTATCTAAAGCCTTAATTCTTTTTTTAAGCTCTTCGTCTTGAGGTCGTAAACAAATTTCAACAAATAAATCAGTGATTCTCACCAATTCTTCTAACGTTACTGATACACCTACAGATTGTACGTATTCCAAAGCCATTTTACTTTGTGACTGACGCATAATTTGTATTTCTCGACTGTAGAATTCCATTTTATTTTATTTATGATTTATAATACTCGGGTGTGTTTTTTTCGTCGATTACACATTCAATCGGCATTTTAACCACACTTAAACTTTCACTGCCACGGATATCACCTGCTCGGTATTTTCCCGCAACAAGAGTTGCTTCTTCAACTGATTCTGCTTGAAGGACGTATTTTACTTTTTTAATACGTGGGTTACCTTCTCTGTCCATTTGTTCGGTTTCATAACCGATAGTTACTAAATAATACATAATTG
>JACCDP010829549.1_pt1 | contig 14442 bp, 13 predicted proteins | sample 7445841 | NCBI WGS metagenome assembly JACCDP01 (sample SAMN15323441, study PRJNA562643) | freshwater metagenome | isolation source: river surface water | place: USA:Blue River Watershed | collected 2017-08-17 | reverse complement strand
TCAATTGCGCTCACTTAAATTGTCTCCTTGATGCCTGTATCAGGAAAATCATAAAAAGATTTCTTAATAATATTTTTAATAGAATGGGATTTAAGTACCTTTAGAATTTTTTCACTTGCGCCACCATCGCCATAAGGATTTTTAGTTTCCTTCAAAATTTCTTGGAATTCAATTGAGTAAAGCTTTTTAAAAGCATTAATAATATTTCTTCGCTTAGGTTCGCAATTAATAACACTTTTGGATTGCAAACGTCCTCGCTGTCGATCGCCAATATTAATAGTCGCTTTGTTAAGGCTAGGTGCTTCTATTAATCCACTTGAGGAATTTCCGACCATACCATCGCATTGAGCAAGAACTGAAAGATAAAGTAATTGGCCTAAAGAAGAATAAACCCGAGCGTTGTCATGCTCTCTCACAAAACTCTCAATCAATTTAATTAAAATTCGACTGTCTGTATCGGCGTTAGGTAAAGTAAAAATCAATTGCGTATCTTTTAATGTTGAAAGTGCCGCCAACAGCTCTTTCATTTGATCTTCAGAAGTTTCTTTTTCTAGCGTTACGGGATGAAAGGTAATTAGTAGATTTTTAGTATAAAATTTCAAAGTCAGGATATTTTCCAAGGTCTTTTTATCGAGCAAATGTAATCGCTTGATACTATCCACCCCTAGCCCGCCAACAAGAAAAATATTCTCGGGGCATTCACCTAATTGCATGACTCGACGTCGATAGGTTTCAGCCGCCACAAAATGAAGATGTGCCATTTTAGTGATTGAATGTCTGAATGCTTCATCAATAGATCCTTCTGTTGTTTCTCCTCCGTGCAAATGTGCTACTGGAATTCTTGCAACATGAGCTGCTGAAACAGCCGAAAAAATTTCAAACCTATCTCCGAGCACTACAATTAAATCAGGCTTTAACTCATTCAAGGCATCTGCAAAACCAATCAAACCTAAGCCTATCGATTTAGCTATACCCACTGAAGTATCAGATTCAGTTAAGATTTCAACCTTCTGATCAATTTGAAAACCATCTTGTTCAATTACTTTATATGTAAGACCAAATTCTGATGATAAATGCATGCCAGTAACAATGATTTGCAAATGCATATCAAAATCATCTTTAATTCCCTGCATCAGCCATCGAAGTAATCCATAATCCGCGCGACTTCCTGTAATAACACAAATTTTTCTCATAACTCAATCTGCTCATCTGGCAAAAAGTCACGTCTAGCAATCTTTCCTATAATTTTATTCAAATCCATAGGTGATATTCCTGTGCCAGGTCGCTTTACAGCAAGATTACCGATGGAAAAAATTTCGCCTGATTTAATAGCGCGTAATGCCACAATACTTTTTCTAGTAATTGCCATATTCTTAATTTCACTTTCACTAGGCTTTTTAATACCATCGCCTAAAGCTTTTTCTATATTACGAATGGCACGCACCATAGATTTAAATTCATGAGGCTCTAAACTCGCTTTATGATCTGGCCCTTTCATTGTTTGATCAAGCGTAAAGTGTTTTTCAATCACACAAGCTCCCAATGCAACAGCAGCAATAGAAACCTCAATACCGTTTGTATGATCTGAGTAACCGACCTTCACTCCAAAATTAGCATTAATAGTTTGCATGGCGGTTATATTTACCTCATGAATGGGACATGGGTATTCTGTTGTAGCATGCAATACCGTCAACTGATCTTTACTTACTCCGCATTCAATTAGCACATCTAGTGCATTTTTAATATCACCAAGATCTGACATTCCGCTTGAAAGAATAATGGGCTTTTTCAAACCTCCAACATGCCTTAAATATGGTAAGTTAGTGATTTCACCACTTGGAATTTTAAAAATTGACATGCCAAAATTATTTAGCATGTCGACACTTTCATTGTCGAATGCGGAGGATAGAAACATAATTTGCTTTTGTTTGCAATGCTCAATGATTGCTTTATGCATATCTTCATCAAGTTCGAGCTTCTTTAGCATTTCATATTGAGATTCATTTACAGAAGTATTGCTTTTTTGATAATCTGCTTTATGCGCTAATTTCGTCGCAAGCCTATCAGCTTTAAATGTTTGAAATTTAACTGCATCAGCACCAGCATCGGCAGCTGCGTCGATCAATTTTTTTGCTAAATCAATAGACCCATTATGATTTACGCCCGCTTCTGCAATAATAAAGACTTTACTCACTAACATAACCTTTAAAAAGTGAACCTGCTTTAATAAATTCGCCAGCTTTTGTTTGAACATATTCTTTCGTTACCGCATTACTACCTATGAAAGTGCCGTTTTTTAAGATTGTTCCACCATTGATAATAGCTCCTGTGGATATATGGCAATTGTCTTCGATCACCACATCATGCTCAATAAGGGCCTTTGTATTAATGATGCAATTGTTACCAATAACTGCGCTAGCATTAATAAATGCATCGTGCATAACTATTGTTCCCTCACCTAATTGCGCATGTTTAGAAATATAAGCTCGCGATGAAGTAATAGTAGGTAATTTAAAGCCAAGCAATTTAAGATGATTAAAAAGTTGTATGCGAATATCTGGGCTTTTTATTTGACCAATTGTAATTAACGCATAATCGTAAGAAGTTTTTAATTCAATTAAATCAGCATCATTTCCGAGTATTGAATACCCTAAAACGCTTTTTGTAGATCTATTTTTATCAATAATTCCAGCTATTGAATATTTATTCTCTTGCTCAATAATATCAATACATGATTTGCAATGTCCACCGCTACCAATTAAAATTATGCTTGGTTTCATTTAAATCTCGCACTACTTGGAATATTAATAACTCGCTCTTCAAGCCATTTTGCATTACTAATATCAGCACATTCACAGTCGCTAAACATTTTTAATGTATTCATTAATCTCCATATCGGTCTAGACATAACTCCTGCGTCATTAAGTTCTCTTAAAAAATTATCACGCATTTCTTTGTTCTCAAGTATTAAACCATTCAGCCAGTAATTTGAGTTTGAATGTTTTGGTTCATAGATAAAATTAATGTCAATACTTCTAAAGAATTTTGAGTAGATGTCAGCAATTGCTCGCTTGTCCTCTAAAAACTGTTTTAATTTTTCCATTTGCGCACATCCGAGCGCAGCATTTATATTTGGCAATCTATAGTTATAGCCTATCTCGTCGTGAAGGAACTCATATGGATGTGGGCTTTTAGCAGTTGTTGTAGTGTGTTTTGCTCGAAGTGCAAGAGCTTTATCATTTGTAACAATCATGCCACCCCCGCCTGTAGTGATTGTTTTATTGCCGTTAAAACTAAATATAGCAACTTTGCCAAATGATCCAGTATGACGACCCTTATAATAACTGCCTAAACTTTCGGCTGCATCTTCAATCAGCGGAATATTAAACTTATCACATATCTCAGCAATGTCTTCTATCAGACAGGGATGTCCAAATGTATGCATAGGCAAGACTGCTGAGATCTTTTTTCCAGTCCTCTTATTTAATGAGCCGTCAGCACTCTTAATGACATTTTTTAGTAGGAAATCTTTTAAACTTTGAGGGCTCATTCCTAGAGTTTCACGATCTACATCAACAAAAACTGGTTTGGCCCCGCAATAAGTAATAGCGTTACATGTTGCAATAAATGATAATGGCTGAGTAATAACTTCATCCCCCGGCTTTACACCTACTAACTCGAGCGCAACATGCAGCGCTGCGGTGCCATTTACAGTTGCAATTGCATGATTAATACCTGTTGTCTCAATAACCATTTTTTCAAATAGATCAACATATTTACCAACACTTGAAACAAAAGTCGAATCGATACAATCCATCAAGTAAGCTTTTTCATTTCCAATAAATTTTGGTTCATGTAGTGGAATGAATTCGACTGTCTGATAAAGATTTTGAATAAAGTCTATAACATTTTTAAATTTATCGCTCACAATTACATTTTCCCATCTAAATATTTACCAGTCTCTTTGTGATAAAAATCAGGAATAATTTTATGAAAAGCAGCAATAATTTGATTTTTTGTCCAATGCTTTGCAAATTTACATTTTTCAATAAACTGGATAAATTCATCAAGAGATTGATTATCAAAATCCAATTCATTTTTAATGATGCCTAAATCGTTAAATCTAACCATATCAAGTATTTCATTCTCCATAAAAAACTCTTCAATATCCTTTTCACCTGTTGTATCACTATTAGTAAAAAAACAAGGCCACTTACCTTCGTTAGGCAAAGTTTGAACTAATCTTCTCGCCTCCTCTTCTGATGAACATAGATAAGGCTCATAACCAACCTGATTAAGATATTTAATAGCAATTTCAGAAAAAGAAATTAAATGAACCGCTTCATTAAGCTTAGGAAAAAAAATATCTCTGTTTTCTCCAAAAATGCCAGACATAAGACAAAGCTCCCCTGATTCTTTTGGGGTTAAAAAATAACGTCTGATATCTTGCGGTGCAACAATTGGTTGTTTTTTGTTTAATCGTTGATTAAAACTGTGCAAAAGGGATCCATCTGAAAACGCAACATTTGCGAATCTCGCTGTTGATATTTTTATCTCCAAACTTCTTCTCATAAGAAATTTTTCCATAATGCGCTTCGAGGCTCCCATCATGTTCACTGGGTTCGCTGCTTTGTCTGTCGATACGCAAAAATATTTTTTCGTTTTGTTAGCAATTGATTGGATTAATGTTTTTTCAGTATTGAGGATATTTACATCGATCATACGCATTAAAGTATATGGATCTTTTTCGCTTCTTACATGCTTTAAAGCTGAAAGATTAAAAACATAATCATATTGACCATCAGCTTGAATAAAAGCGTCGTATTCTACAGATCCAATATCAAGAGAAAATGTCTGAAAGTCGCCATCAATATAACCATACGAACTTCTAATATCTCGCACTAATTCAACAAGATTATTTTCGCTAATATCAACAACATGAATTTTTTTTGGGTTTCGTTTAAATATTTCTTTAGTTATTGATTGACCAATGGAGCCGGCTCCACCAATCACAAGAAATGTTGATGAAGAAATTATCTCACGCAGTCTAACTTCATAAGCATTCAAATCACAAGAAAATAACTCTTCATATCTACCTATTAAATTTAATGTTAATGAGTTATTCATTGATTTAAAGTCACAATTTGTTCATAAGATCCCACTCTCTTAATATTCCCCTCAGCCAGCTCGACAATAGAAGTGCATTTTTTCAATGTTGTCAAACGGTGTGCGACAATTAAAAGCGTGAGATTTTTACTAAGACTTTCAATAGCGCTCATAACATTTTCCTCTGTATCACTGTCAAGTGAGCTAGTGGCTTCATCAAAAATAATAACATCAGCTTGTTTATATAATGCTCGAGCTATTCCTATTCGCTGACGCTGGCCTCCAGATAAACGGATACCTCGCTCACCTACAAGTGTTTTATATTTGTCAGGCCAAGATTCTATAACATCCTCGATATTTGCTTGCTGAGCAGCCAATCTAACTCTCGAATAATCAATTTTTTCAAAAGGAACGCCAAATGCTATATTTTCTTCAATAGTGCTATCTGCTAGAAATATATTTTGTGGAACGTGCGCAATATGTTTTTGCCAGCGCCAGGAATTAGAAGCAGTTATTAATTTGCCATCAATTTTCAATTCACCTTTAGTTGGCTGTAAAAGTCCCATAACAATATCAAGCAATGTGCTTTTGCCACATCCTGTTGCTCCGATAAATCCAATACGACTTCCTTTTTTAATAGTTAAACTGAGGTTTTTGATAACCCATGAATTTTTATTACTATATTTGAACCATAAATCATTTAAAAAAATACTTTCTTGAAACTTAATGTCATTTGATTTTTGAAGGTTACTAAAGCTTGGCAAGGGTTGGTCGAGTAATTTCAGAGCGTCGCCTAGAGAACTTTGAGCCATTCGAATGCTCGACCAGGAGCTATAGGCCTGCTGAAGTTGCGGAAGCAATCTTTGCGCTCCCAATGCTAATGCGCCCAATAATGGAATAGTATTTACAATTCCATATGGCTGTTTTGCTAAAAAATAAGCCAAAATAGCAATTAATAGAATACCTAGAGCTTCGACTAAATATCTGGGGCTTTGACCAATAAAAAAACTTCTCCCTTGTGCACGCCTTAAAGGTTTATCTGCGTTTTTATAAATCATGGAATAAGTGTCTTGCGTTCCATCAATCAAAACATCTCTAATTCCGCCTAAGCCTTCGTGTAAGGACTTAATAACGCTGGTGGTTTCTCGCGCTATACATTCTCCATCCATTAAAAGGCGTTTACGGGTAAATTTAATAATTATTAAATAAATTAAACCAAAACCTCCAAAAGAAATAGTCGCAACTAGAGGGTTCATATAGAATAAAAAACCTAATATTCCAACTAAAATAATAAGAGAGCTAAACAAACTCAACATTGGCACAAGTACACTAAAAATTACAGTATTAGATTTAGTTGTAATAGCGCCAATCACTTCACTGCTATTTTGAGAAATATGAACAGAATATTTCTGATAGAGGGAGCGACGATAAATATCAAAACTTAACTCCGCACCAATTGAAAATGAAAGTTGTGTAGAGGCCCATAATAAGAACAATCGTAACGCCCCTGCAAGTAAAGCTGTTATGCCAAAAATAATAGTTAACGGTAATATCAATTCTTCCGCAGAAGCCAAGCCTAGAATGTTAATGAAAGGTTGAATTAATGGCTGAGAAAATAGAATGTCAGGAGAAGTTAAAACAGATAAAAATGGCAACACAGCACCGATGCTAATTATTTCTGCAAATGATGAAAAAATCATTAATACAAATAATAAGTGTAATTGCCATCTTCGACGTATTCCAATATGCATCCAAAGACGTGTTATCAAACTAAGAATTGATTCTGTAGTTTTCATTAAGAGCTGAACGAGGCAAACATTAAAAAGAAAATTATTATTAAAACTAATATTAATAACATAATTAGACGCTAATTAAATCAATGTACTTAAGGCAGAAAATGCATCCGGAATTGGATAGTGATGATTTCCTATAAATAAACCATTATGATCAATGTGCTCAGCATTTTTTAATATGCCATGTACTTCATAATCAAAATACTTTATAACTTCATTTTTAGTAAAATTTCCTGCCACAATTGGCCGACATTCGAACCCCAATGCATTTAATCTTTTAACAAGCTCTTTGCGAGTTAGCTTACTGTCGGGGCGGATTACTAAACTAAACCCAAACCAACTACTCTCTGAAATCTCTTCTTGGATAATAAGATCAGGGTGGTCACTCATTAAAGACTGAAAAATCTTTCCATTTTGACGTCTGGCTGCAATGAAATTTGGAAGGCGCTTTACTTGTTCGAGACCCAATGCCCCTTCGAGCTCAAGAGGCCGAACGTTGTATCCAGGCAAAACAAACCGAAATGATTCTTCAAAAGGATCATCACTTTTATCACTACAGACTAGATTTTGTTTCGGAAGATTGCGGGTCCATCCATGAGCTCTAAGTGAGAGTAAAATGTGATATAACTCTTCATTGTCGGTAACAATTAGTCCTCCTTCCATTGTGGAAATATGATGACTAAAAAAAGAGCTAAAACCTCCCATGAGTCCGAAAGTGCCAGCTTTCTTGCCTTCAAAATTAGCGCCCATTGATTCGCAATTATCCTCTATCAAAATTATATTGCGGTCAGCTATAACATTTTTAATATAGTTAAAATTATTAGGGTTGCCAAGTAAGTTAACAGCCATAATCGCACGAGTTTTTTTTCCAACGGCCCGTTCAAGCTGAACCAAATCATAATTTAATGAGTTGATATCAATATCAACAAATTTAATTTTTAAGCCGTACTGATATAACGGATAATAAGTTGTACTCCATGAAACTGCTGGCACAATTACTTCATCGCCCCGCTTTAATTTTGTTAGTGGGTTTTTGCTGTAAAATAATGCGGCTACCATCAACAAAATTGCGGAAGAGCCTGAATTTACCATCACGCAGAATTTACTACCGATGTACTTTGCAAATTCTGACTCAAATGCATGTACTTTTGGCCCCATTGTAAACATTCCAGAATCAATTACATGTTGCATCGCAACATATTCTTGATTTCCCCAAGTTGCAGTAGCCAACGGAAATTTAACATTCATGCGGTATTTTTCCTCAAGTAATATTCATAAGTTTTTTTTATGCCTGATCGCAAATCAGTTTGTGGGCTCCATCCCCATTTTGTTTGCTTCTCTACATTCACTAACTTCCGAGCCATACCAACTGGCTTGCTTAGATTGTGAATGAATTTACCCGAGTACCCCATAACTTCTGAAGCAGCTTGGTAATACTCGTTAATTGAAAAATCTTTTCCAAGCCCTATATTCATATAGTTCGGCAATGTTTCAAAATTATCAATTGCAGAAATAATTGCATTAGCTAAATCACCTGCGTACATAAATTCGCGCCGAGCTAATCCATCACCCCATATTTCAACTGAACCAGCGTCTCTCTCCTTAGCCTGATGAACTTTATGAATAATCGCTGGCAAAAGATGTGAGTGTGCTGGATCAAATTTATCGTGGGGACCATAAATATTGCATGGAATAAGTGTTTTATATTGGTATGTCGCATTTTCACGACTAATGTAATCACAGAGTTTTGCTGTCACAATTTTTGCTAACGCATAACCTTCATTTGTAGATTCTAATTCTCCTTGTAATATCTGCTCTTCTCGCAAAGCATCAAAATGGTCTCGAGGATACATACAAGAACTACCGAGATTTATTAGTTGTTTTACTTCCGCTTTAAAAGAGGCCCATATCAAATTACGTCCTATATCAAGATTCTCCAATAAAAAGCTAACAGGCTCTCGCAAGTTGGCTTGAATACCACCAACTTTTCCAGCTGCATGAATGATCATTTCAGGACGAATTTTTTTTATGTAACTCTCGGTAGCAGAAAAATCTGTTAAGTCAAGCTCTTGACTATTTGGAGCTAATAAATTAAATCGATTTATTTCAGGATGATCAAGCAAATTACGCCCAACCATTCCGCTCCCTCCTACCAATAAAATAATTTTTTTGTTCATTAAATTCTTATTCGTTATAATTGAAAGCCGAATATCCATGACTTCTAATAAGTTCATCACGCTCAGCGGCTTTAAGGTCTTCAGTTACCATTTCGGCCACTAGCTCATTGAAACTAACTTTTGGCGTCCAACCAAGCTTATTTTTAGCTTTACTTGCATCACCTAATAATGCTTCAACTTCTGTTGGTCTAAAGTAACGCGGATCAATCGCTACAATACATTTCCCTGAGGAGTCATAACCTTTTTCATTGAGGCCTTCGCCTTTCCATGTAATATTTATTCCTAACTCTTTTGAAGCTGCATTAACAAAATCGCGAACACTGAATTGGGAACCAGTTGCAATTACAAAATCTTCTGGTTGATTATGTTGCAGCATTAACCATTGCATTTCTACATAATCTTTAGCATGACCCCAATCACGCAAGGCATTAATATTGCCTAAATATAAACACTCTTGAAGACCAAGTTTAATTCTAGCCAACCCACGTGAAATCTTTCTCGTAACAAAAGTCTCTCCTCGAAGGGGACTTTCGTGATTAAACAAAATCCCATTGCAAGCAAAAATACCATAAGCTTCACGGTAATTAACAGTAATCCAATAGGCGTAAAGTTTTGCTACAGCATAAGGACTTCGAGGGTAAAAAGGAGTTGTTTCCTTTTGTGGAACCTCCTGAACCAAACCATAAAGCTCTGAAGATGAGGCCTGATAAAATTTGGTCTTTTTTTCAAGGCCTAATATACGAATAGCTTCAAGTATACGAAGCGTACCTAATGCGTCGGAATTTGCTGTGTACTCCGGCTCTTCAAACGATACTGCTACATGACTTTGAGCTGCGAGATTATATATTTCATCTGGCCGGACTTTTTGTATAATATGTGTGACACTAGATGAATCAGTCATATCTCCATGATGTAAAAAAAATGGTAACCCTTTCTCATGAACATCATGAAAAAGATGATCAATGCGAGCAGTATTAAATAATGAACTTCGACGCTTCATGCCATGAACCTCATATCCTTTACCTAACAAGAATTCTGCAAGATAAGCGCCATCTTGTCCTGTTACTCCAGTAATTAATGCTACTTTAGTCATTGCTTGTCCTTCCATAATAATCATCAAATCTAACAATATCATCTTCACCAACATAATCGCCGCATTGCACTTCGATCATCACTAATGTTTGATCCGTTTCATTTGAAAGACGATGACGATGAGTTTTAGGTATGTATGTCGATTGATTCTCTTCTAGCGTATAAGTGTTACCGTTATTAGTAATCGTTGCCAAACCTGAAACTACAACCCAGTGCTCAGAACGATGCTGATGAAGCTGCATTGATAATTTTGCGCCTGGATTAACAATAATACGTTTGATTTTAAATCGTTCAGATTCTTCAAGAACTGTATAACTTCCCCAGGGGCGATATACAATTTGATGGATTTCAGTTAGAAGTGGCTTTTGTGCTTTAATCTCAGAAACTAAAAACTTGATATCTTCTGACCTGTTTCTATCACAAATTAATGTTGCATCGGCTGTTTGAATTGCGACAATATTATCTAAGCCTAGTGTGGTAATTAAGCCGCTTTCAGACCAAATTAAACTATTAGTTGTGTCTAAATTGATGACACTTCCGTGAGAAACGTTATTCTTATTATCTTTTTTATGTTTGTCATAAATTGAATTCCAATTACCCAAATCACTCCAAGACATATCAACAGGAACCACTGCAACTTTATCTGCCTTTTCTATTAATCCATAATCCATTGATAAAGTAGGCAAATTAGCATAAGTTTCCCCTATATTATCCAAAGATAATTTCGTTATTTGTTCATAGATTTCAGGCTGGTATGTTTTTAAAATATTCATGAAAGTACCTGCCTTAAAAACAAACATACCGCTATTCCAAAGATACCCGTCACGCAAAAATTTTTCAGCCTCCAAAGCTGCTGGCTTTTCAACAAAAGTATCTACTTCGTAAATTGGTAAAGCTGTGTCAATATTTAATAGTTTACTGGGCTTAATGTAACCATAGCCTGTTGCAGGTGAGCTCGGCTCTATTCCCAGCAAGACTATATAATCTTTATTAGCAGCTTTTTCGGCAGCTTGCCATGCATTAAGAAATACCAATTCATTCTCAATTGAATGATCCGATGGAAACACACCAATAACAGCGTCAGCATTCCTCTTGAAAATACTATAAGTTGCCCATGCAATAGCTGGCAAGGTATTTTTGGAAATGGGTTCAGCTAGAACATTTTGAATTGACGCGATGTGTTTTTCGGCTAACTGTCCGATTGCTTCAAATTTATGATCTTCGTGGGTAACAGTATAAATATGGTCTTCAGTAACTAATTTTGTTAATCGATTAGCAGTTTGCTGAAGTAAAGTTTTATCTCCATTAAGGGCTAGTAGTTGCTTTGGCCTCATTGTCCGCGAAAGTGGCCAAAGCCTTGTGCCTGAGCCGCCAGATAAAATAATGGCATAATTATTTTTATCACTCATCATTACTTTAAACCTGCCTGAAGTGACTCAATTTCTTTTTTTAAGGCTTTATATTCAACCATTTTACGCTTCAGGAATCCTGCAGCGAGATTAGCCTTTTCTGAAAAACCTTGAGGCGTTAATAAATAAAGATAAGCCGCTTTGTTTGTATTTTTACCAAAATTGTCAGCTTTGATATAGCCAATTTCAATAAGAGCTTTTAAGCAATAATTTACACCACCTAAGCTAATACCTAATTTTTTTGCAAGCTCTCGCTGAGTCATAGCTGGTTCTTTTTCTAATAAATGAAGAACTCTGAAACGCAAATCAGGATCTATACCCTTGATAATTTTTACCATACCAAAAAAACCTTAATATTGTTCAATATTGAACAATATTAGACCTTATACGAAAAAGGTCAAGTAGAAAAATTAAGCAATAGCCAAACTGCCAAAAAGGAAAATACTTAGAAAGTAAGTAAAGAATTTAAAGTTTTCTTGAAGTCCCGTGACGAAAAAGAATTATCTAATTAAATCAAGGGAAAAATTCGCTAAATTCAAAACCACACCCCAATAAATCTTTTGGCGATAACTCAATTTTTAAATTTTTAGGCCACGGAATATTTAAAAAACTATCATCCCAAATAACACATCTTTCATTTTCTGCATTGTAGTAATTTGTTGTTTTATACAGAAATTCTGATGTTTCAGAAAGCGTCATAAAGCCATGCGCGAAACCTTCAGGGATCCAGAGTTGTTTTCTATTTTTGTCAGATAAAAATTCAGTAATATATTGGCCAAATGTTGGGGAGGAACGCCTTAAATCTACGACTACGTCAAATACTTCACCTTGAATTACCCTAACTAATTTAGCTTGAGCATGAGGGGGAAGTTGATAATGTAACCCTCGCAATACACCTCGAGATGACTTTGAGTGGTTATCTTGAACAAAACTAGTTTTGAGTGATGTTTCTTTTTGAAAAATATCCTCTCTAAAACTTTCAAAAAAAAAGCCTCGATTGTCTTCAAAAACAAGAGGTTCAATAAGTAACACATCAGGAATACTTAAGGGAGTAACTTTCATAGCTATATATTTTTTTCTTCTAATATGCGCTTTAAATATTGCCCATATTTATTTTTAATTAACGGAGCTGCTAATATCTCGAGTTGATTAGCACTAATCCATTTTTGACGATAGGCAATTTCTTCAGGACATGAAACTTTTAAGCCTTGACGATTCTCCAATGTGGCAATAAATTGACTGGCCTCTAATAAAGACTCGTGAGTTCCAGTATCAAGCCAAGCATAACCCCGACCCATTGATTGCACATGCAAATTTTCTTGATTTAAATAAAGTTTATTAAGATCTGTAATTTCAAGCTCACCTCTTTGAGATGGCTTTAAACTTTTAGACATAGCAACAACATCTTGATCGTAAAAATAAAGCCCTGTAACCGCATATTTTGACTTGGGCTGCTGGGGTTTTTCTTCTAAAGAAATAACTTTATTATTTTGATCAAACTCAGCAACGCCATAACGCTCCGGATCTTGAACGTGATAAGTAAAGATTGTGGCGCCCTCTTCTCTTTGCGAGGCGCTAGAAAGAAGTGAATTAAAATCATGACCATAAAAAATATTATCGCCCAAGATAAGTGTTGGCAAAGAATTCCCAATGAAAGATTCGCCCAAAATAAAAGCTTGAGCTAAACCATCAGGCGATGGTTGAATACAATATTGAATATTCAACCCCCATTGACTGCCATCAGAAAGAAGTTTTTCGAAACGAGGAACGTCTTCCTTTGTTGAAATCAGTAAAATATCTCTGATCCCTGCCAACATTAAGGTACTTAATGAATAGTAAATCATGGGCTTATCGTATATGGGTAATAACTGCTTCGAGATCGATTGCGTCACAGGGTAAAGACGTGTGCCTGAACCGCCTGCTAGAATTAAACCTTTTCTGTTGTTTTTCATTTCTGTCATTTAATGAATCAGTGCTTTCAATATGCGTTTAACTTCTTCTTCCCAATGAGGTAATTCTAGCATGAAGGTCTTTTTAATTTTTGTGGTATCCAGCCTCGAATTCATAGGACGTTTCGCTAAAGTGAGGTATCCATCACTTGAAATGGGTTTGATATCTTTAGATGTCATTAAAGTTTGAAGTCCTAAACGTTTCGCTTCATCGGTTATAAAGCACGCATAGCGATACCAATTCGTTTCATCATCTAAAGCAATATGATAAGTGCCAAAATCTTTAAAGTTTGGATTATTAAAAATAGTTTGTACAATGGTGTAAGTCACATCCGCTAATGCTTTACTTGAAGTAGGTGTGCCTATTTGATCACTCACTACATTCAACGAAGTTTTTTCTTGAATAAGTTTTAGAATCGATTTTAAAAAATTCTGTCCGTGACTACCAAAGACCCAGCTTGTTCTGAAAATAATATGTTTCTTATTTTGACGAACAGCTTCTTCGCCTTGCCATTTGGTTTGACCGTAAACCGATTGAGGATTGACTTCGTCAGTTTCGAGATAAGGTTCATGTTTTAACCCATCAAAGACATAGTCTGTTGAAAAATGAATGATGGAAATATCAAGTTCAGATGCTTTGTCAGCCAATACTTGAGGGGCTATCGCATTGATTTGCGAAGCTAACTCCGGCTCATTTTCAGCTTGATCAACTTTCGTATAAGCCGCAGGATTGATAATGATATCAGGCTTAGTTTTATCAATAAAAGCTCTAATCGCTTGAGGATCACTTAAATCAAGCATGTCGCGGTTAGTCGCAATCACTTCACCTAAAGATGCTAATTTTTTATTTAACGCAAAGCCTACCTGACCATCTTTACCCGTGAGTAAGATTTTCATGAATATTGCTTTTCTACCC
>JACCDP010012608.1_pt1 | contig 14442 bp, 21 predicted proteins | sample 7445841 | NCBI WGS metagenome assembly JACCDP01 (sample SAMN15323441, study PRJNA562643) | freshwater metagenome | isolation source: river surface water | place: USA:Blue River Watershed | collected 2017-08-17 | reverse complement strand
TCATAATGTCTGAATTAGAAACAGAAGCCATTAATTTATCAAATGTATTAAATTTACCAGTGCTAACATCTGTATGTAAATCATAAAGATAAAAATAAGCAGTATTACTTAAAGTGTTTACAGTGTCTAAAAGACTCTTATAATCTTTAATATTGTTAAGTGTTAAAATCCAACTTTGATTTCGACTAACTATATCGCTATACGCTTCTTGATTAATACCTGTTTTATAGGTTCCATTAGTATTACGTGCTGGAAACTCATTAGTAATACCGCCTTCCATATTTGTAGTGCGGCTACTAAAAGTACTATTTAAATTTTTAGAAATAACATAAATTAAATAACGTGCTGACTTATAATGATTTAGTTGTTGGTTAGCATTACCTAAAGATATGTTGTTATTTCTATTAACTTCTAATAAAGGTTGGCCTTGACCTGTAGGTTGGGTATCATTTAATGATGGATCATATCTGAGCCAAGGACTAGAAAAAATAGCATCTCTTGTATCATCTGTTATTTCTTTTCCTGTATTAATTAACTCAAAACGATAAGCCCATTTATCAGAAGTATTTATATTGTTATTCAGATCATAGTAAGCTGGGTTAAGAATAAAGTAAGGTTTAATATTGTAATTAATACTTGGATAAATATAATTTGTTACGTAATTATTTTCATCATCGTAAACATAAATAAAATTACCTAACGTTGTTACATGTCCTTCTTGACGTGTGCTTGAAGTATATAATGTTTGAAACTCATTAACTTCTGGAATAATAGATCTACCTACTGCTAAATTACGATCGGTTGAAATTAATGTAGGGTGTCTAAACATATAGTCTAAACCTTGTATAATTAAAGTATCACCAGTCAGATCCCCTATAGGATTTTTACGGTATGTTAATTGAATAATAAAATTAAATGGGGTTTGATTTTGTAAACCTGTATTTAACGTAACTTTTACAAGAGTACGACTAATACCATTTTCATCATAAATATGTTCTACTTTAGTATTAGGAATAGGTTTAATAAAAGGAATATAATGCAAGATAGTTCCTATTAAACCTGCACCCATCATGTAACTGTTAACATATGATACTTCTCTTGCTAAAAATAAGAATAAGTCTTCCCAATCATAACTACTTATTTGCGAAACAATTGGTAAGTAATAATCTTGATTAACATTATATCGAGAGATATCCGCAATGTACGCTTTGTTTTCTGTTATATCAAATAAAATATACTCACCAAGATTATTGTCTTTATAAATAATTGTGTTATTACTTAATGAAATAATGTCTTGTCCTTTTAATGTGGTCGTTAAAAAACCTTCACGTGGATTTACAGATTGTCCTGTATCAGATACATCAAGGTTAACAATATGTTTAAACAATCCTTCGTTTAAAGGATCTGTTGTTGCTACGATTCCTAGATATCTAGTGTTATCGTAGTATGATTTTTCAGGGTACCCCTGTACTGCTTTACGCGCCATTGTAACCCCATATAATTTCTACACTGTAATTTTGTGCTGGATCACTAGCAGCATACCAACCATTTAGCCAACCTGCTGGTTTATTCGCTTCTAATATACGTGCTCTAATAACAAAATGTTTACCTGGAACTACAGGAAAAGTACCGACAGCAATGTTTGTCACAGATGCAGGAATAATAATTTCTTTTAAGTTAGGTGTAGCTGCAAAGGCACTGGCTCCAATAGAAGTAATGCCTTCGTTAAGTTTAATCAATGCACCTTCAAAACCTGCAAAACCACCAAGACTAACTATATTAACAGAGTTAGGTAGGTATATAGCACCATTAAACAAATCAAGCGTTGGTTTATTAGAAGATATAAATGATGTTGGAATTGTAACAACTTGAATACCTTCTATAAATTCAGGAATAATTAAGTTTTTTATAAAAGGACGATGTACAGAATTAATGGAAACAACACCGTTTGATGTAATAGTAAGAGTTGTTGTTGGTTGCCATACAGCGAATAAGTTTATATCTGACCGCATCTTAATTATAGGCGAACTAACTCCTTCAACATAACTTGATCCTGTTATTAATCCGTCAACACGATTACGTGTCCAACCTTGGAATGTGAACGCTTTACTACCATCCGTACTATAAAATGGATCGCTACTTGGATAAAGAATTGTAGCCTCTTCATCATAAACATAGGCTTTAACATCTGTAATAAAAGATTCAGTCAATTCAATATCATTATTATTAGCATAATAATTAATGCGAAATTTAAACGTAGGAATGTTAAGGTTACGTTCATTGTGTTGTGTTTTACCTAAAGCTGTATCAATACCAAAGAATACACCTTCATCAGGATTTTGTCTAAATTCAAAAGGAACTTTATTAAATTCTTTTTGAAACATATCAAACAAACCATCGTTCATTTCTGTAGCATACTTGTTATAAATGGTTGTAAACTCTTCATCACGTGCTAATATTTCCATTGCAATGTAAGGGATAATAACGCTATGAAAGTATTCTTCTTTAATAATTTCATATTCAGTTCTTGTTTCTGTACCATCGTCATTTTTAATTGTTGTAATAAAACTATAAGTACCTTCAGGACCTTTTCCAAAATAAAGAGGATCAGAAAGTTTAGGATACTTAGCTCCTAAAAAACTATTAATCTTATTGATAGCTTTGTCTGCGTCGTACTTAATATCAAACCACGTCAAATTGTATCGAAGCGTGAGTTGATTAAGACGGTTGATTAGTTCTTGTTGTGTTAGCATTAAAAGGTCCTCACATTTTGATTATAGCACAAAAGATTTTAAACAATAGTGGGTAAATAAAAAACACACCCGAAGGTGTGTTATTTTATTACTTCTTGTTTACTGCTTGCGCTAGTAAGTCTTGTAAGCTAGGACCATTTGTATTCTTAGTCGCTGCTTGTGTAGGTTTAGCTGGATTGGCTACAGGTACTTTAGCTTGACGAGTACGTTCTTCTTCCCACTTTGTTTTAGCTTCATTCACCGCAGTGCTAATTTGTTCTTTAAGTAAACGATCACGATAGACTAAGATATATAAATCTTGTAAGTCACCACCTTGTGCAAGCCATTGATAAGGGTTTTTCTTTTGTGACATCGCGTCTTTAAAGAAAGTATTAATCTCATTACTCTTAACGTTCATGTTAAGTTGTAAGTTAGTTAACGCACGGTCCATAGAAACTTGAAGTCTTTGCTTATTAAGCTCAACTTTATCTCTTTCAATACGTTCAATTTCAGCTTGTACTTCTGGGCTGATACCACGCTTTTCAGCTTTAGCTTTAATATCAGACTCATCCATTGCTTTAGCTAACGCATCATAGTCAACTTTACCATCGACACTAAAGTCTTTAAGTTTAAAACCATAGTCACCGTTAGTAAAGCGTTCGATAGCACTTTCAATTTTTTCTCTTGTGCTTTTCTCAGCGCTGTACTTTTCCCGAACTTCTTTCATTGGGTTCGGTTTCTTTTCTTCTTCACCTGGTTTAGCTTCGACTTTTGGTTTAGCATCAGTTTTAGGTGCTTCCGTTTTAGTCGCTTCTGTTTTAGGTGCTTCCGTAGTTGGAGCAGCTTGTGGTGTAGGCTCTTTTTGCTCAGGTTCCTCTGCTACTGCTGGTTCTACTACAGGTGCTGGAGTAGGTTCTGGTTGAGGCGCTGGAGTAGGATCAGGTATTGTATTACCTGCTGCTTGTGCTAATGCTTGTTCTAAACTAATTTTGTCTGCCATATTTATTTACCTTCTTTCTTTTGGTTTTCTTCGTCAGTCTTATTTACAATTGCGACAATGTTTTCAATGAACTTTGATACCTGTTCATAAGGTAGTTTAGATAATCCTTGTAAGATAACATTGAGTTCGGCTAACGTAAATTCGTATTTGTATTTCATGTTTATTTTTCTCCTTTAAACATTTTTAATAAATCGATGTATAACTTTGCGTGTACAATAGATTTTTCTATTTTGTTTTTTAAAAACTTTTCAACTTCTTCTTTTGATGCTATAACTGGATTATCGCGGATAATGGTTTCAATATCTTGGATAGTCGCCAGGTTAACATCTATGCTGTGATCAACTATTGTTGTAGGTTTAGGTATATGTATATCCGGTACTTTTTTACCTAACGATAGTTTAGAAACATACGACGGAGATACATTGTACTTAACTGCTACATCTTTATTTAACATACCTAGTCCTACGTCTGCTAGGATTTGCATATCGATCTCTGCACTAATCCGTTTTGGCATGTGTCACTCCTTTCTTCAAATCTGCTAGGTATAGTAACCCAATAGCCCTTCGGCTAATTAGATTCGTAATAAGTTGAGTGTCCATGAACACGTTACTGTAATCAATGGCTAGTGGTATTTGTAATAACAACGGAGCAATCTTTGATACTGCATTAATCACAATCCAGAATGGATCTTGTTGATATGATGACACTGCAGTAACTGTAATTAAGATAGCGAACAAGAATGTATTAACAACTGCCCATACAATCTTAGCACCAGCATCTTTAGCAATACGTCGTTCGTTACTGCGTATTAAAGAGTAACTATCGACACTAACACCTTCATTATCACTGCCGTTATAAACAAACATAGGTGTAATGTACTTAAAGTGTTTAACATATCCGTCAATAACATACTCTTTAATGTAATCATCTTCTAATAACTGTAAGAAACGTTCTTTCTTTTTATAATAGCGACGTTCTTTCCATGTAAGTTTACCTAGTTGTTTAAGTATTCCTACTGCTTCTTGCTTGTTCGTGCGTAACTTATCAAAGTACGGCTTAAGTTTTTTGCGTATTTCGTAGTCAACTTCGCGTTCAAGTTTATCAATAGCGTACTTAACATTTGTTTTATGTTGTTGAATTTTACGATGGTAATTAAACGTGTCGTGAATCCAAGGTTCAAATGTTACAGGATCAAGATGTTTCTCAGTCATCTCATCTACTTCTTTGTTTAGATCAACATAACGTTTATACTTTTCTTTTGATAGTGTAACAAGGTAGTTAAACAAACTATAGAAAAGAATTATAGCTGACCCTAATGAAATTGTTGTTGTAATGTACCAAAATGGATATTCAAAAAAGAACTTAGTATAAATTTGAATCTTGAAGTTTTCTGGAACTTCTACTTCGAATGGATTTGTACCTGGGTTTGCAACAACATACTGTGCAACATATAAATTAATTTCTTGTTGCGAAAACCAAGTAATACGGTAGTTACTGTTTTCTTCTTTTAAGGTTAGATATTCACCGTAAGTTGTATCAACAGCACCTACTGTATATTGTGCTTGACCTTCAATGACAGGTAAAATTCCGTTAATACCAAGAACAACAAGTAAAGAGAGCAACAAGAAAATAACACTGCGTGATTTTTTATTTGTAATCAGCTGTGATGCTTTTTCTATTGACGCTTCAATTTTTGTTTGGTCTGCCATATTAGTTTGCTGCGTCTAACTCCGTAATTGTTTTGTTAATTAAAACAAATTGAGAGTCACGTTCTTCTAATTTATCGTAGGTAACTACAATAGGATCTTTAATATCAGAAACCCAAATAGACATTGCATATGCTTCAGGGGTTTGCAATGTTTGTGGAATCGTAATCTTGCCAAACGCAATAATAGCGCGGGCATCAATCGTCACATCTTTTAAGGCAATAAACTTGTTCATCTTAAAAACCTCCTTAGTTTTTAACAAGGTATTCTATATTAACACCTTGTGATTTGATTACTTTAGCTTTAACAAACTCTGCTAGTCTTTGCATTCTAGTATTTTCTAGATGTGCAATAAATCGTATTGGACGCATATACATTGTTTTTACGAAGTTAAACATTTCTAGTATGATTGGTAGCGAACCTATTCTGTGTTCAGGCATCACATACATTTCTGTTAGAAACACATGATCATCGTTTTCAAGAGATAGTGATGTAAATCCAATCGTTACGCCTTCGTCATTTACAAGCATAATGCAGTTACCTTTAATAACGTTATGATGTAGTTTAGTCAATTTAACAAAGAAGTATTGGTTATCAAAGTACAAGAACTTCTTATCTTCAGGCGATATTTTACTAAACATGTCCATGACTTTGTATAAGTCAGGGTAAGCGCTGTAATGTATCATCCGTTATTAGGTTCCCAACCACCGTCATCATCATCAAATGGATCACGTTCATCGGGTGCATTATCAAGTGTTTCGTAATCAAAGTCTCCATCATTATCAAGTTCTACAGGAAATTCAGGTTCGATAGAAACTTCTTGTTTGTTAGTTTGAATAACAACTTGTTTACTGTGTTGACATGCTAAACATAAGTACACATCAATAAGTTTATTTGCACCACTAATACGACTCGCTACTAGTGAAAAGCGTTCACCTCCGCACTTATCGCACTTCATCTTTACTTTCTCTTACTTCTTCAGCAAGATCCTCTAAAAACTTTTTATGGTCTTTGGCTTCTTGTTCAGTCATTTCCATAACTTCGTACTGCTGAGCCTCTACAGCATTGGCAATGTATTGAACATCAGGGAACAAGTCCTTGAGTGTGTCGTTAAACACGCCAGCGATTGCATCATGAACAGCTTTGCGGGTCTTATATAATTCATTATCCTTTTCAGGATCTTTAAAGATATAAGTTTTTGCACTAACTTCAGCTTCACTAGCAGGTCTCATCACAGGTACATCTGCAAGAATAGCAGTAAGTCCTAACTTAATAGCACTTAGCATTGCACTGAGATAAGGTTTTATATCTTGTGCATTACCTCGCTTAAGTTTAGGTAGAAGTTTACCTTCTATGGTCCCTGCTTTAGCATCGGCTGTGAACTGTAAACGTATGACTCCTTCTTTATTTGGCACTATATTGGCCTCCTCATGTATATAGTATAACACAAATAAATAAAAAAACACAAGATGTGTATCTCTTGTGTTCTTTGTGTAATATACTACTTGAAGCCTTGACCCATCTGTGGGTTCTGTTTCATGGCATTCTTTTCTTCAATTAGAATCGTAATAGCCTGTTGTGCAGCTTGTTCCTCAGATAATCCTTGAGACAAGAGCCTACTAAAGATAGAAGCAAAGTTGGTAAGATCTGCCACCAGTGTTTCAGCAGTATCATCTTGTGTTTCTTTTTCAAGACGTTGTAAGAAAAGATCTTTTTGTGGAAAGTCTGAATACTTAACAAGATCTTGAGGTGTAATGATTTGTGGCGTAATTTGATACTGTGCTTGCATTTCATACAATGCTTTAGCTGAATCAAACAAGTTAGCTTGGTTCATTGGCAATAATGTTGATGCTGCAATGTTATAGTCAAACTTCATACCACGTTCTCTTAACTCAGCAAAACGAATAGTACTTTGATCAACAACACGGTTTGTACCAGTTGCAGATAGTTTAGGAACAATATAAGCATTATCTCCACCATAAGCAAAGTAGTATTCAAGCACTAACTTAGTTAAGTCTTCACAGAATTCTTCAAGTAGTGTAATACGACTATTGTCTGTTAACATTGTTACACGTGCTTGGAATGCTTGAGTTGCACCAGTGGTTTGAATACTATTGGTCATACGGCCTTTATAGTAAGGGTCAACGCCAGTGACTTGAAAGATTGAGTTTTCTAAACGTTGTTTGATATTCCCTAAGTCAGGAATGACTGGTACATCAACATAGTAAACTAAGTTACGTGGATCACCTTTGGTTTCAAAGGATGCACCTGGTGTACCACCGTAGTCAGCAAATGAACGCATGTTGATTCGTCCATCTGTGTTGACAAAGCGTACACGGTTAAGAACTCGGTACGGTTGTGTTGCTTCCATCGAGTCAAGCATGTTAAGTGCAATAACAGTATTAAGAATCTTATTTAACTTAGAGTTACCATAAGGATTACCGTCAGGACGTTGTGGGTTATAGCATACAATTGGGAAACGCTTTAAAGGTAGGTTAAGGTTTTCAAAAATAATTTCATCTTCGTTTATCATAAAGATTTGATCAATACTACCTTGCTCATTACGAATAAAACATTCAATAAGAGACACAGTCTTATTTGCTGTTGTTGGTTGGTTTTCATAACCAGCGATACGATTGGTTTGTGTTTTATCACTAAGCACATTCTTAAATCGTTTTACATAATCTTCAACAGCTTCTTTAAAGTTAGGATTCTTTTTAAGAACTTCAATGTTCATAGATCGTTCAATAAAAATAGCTTCACCATATTTATAGCTATCCACACTTGGATCAAAGTAAAGTTCATCAGGTGATAGTGCTTTTAACTTGATATGGTTTTCAGCAGAATCCCAGTCAACACGCATAGCACCTAAGTTATAAAGCTCAGCGTTTTCACCGATGTGTAAGAACTTGTTTTTCATACCCCAACGATTCCAGTTGTATGCAACGAACGCGTTAAGATCTTGAACTGTTTTTTCATCTTGAGCAAATCTTGGTGTAATCGTACCAATAAATGCACCACTATAAATAGAGTTCATGTATCCTTGAACAACATACTCAAAGTAATTCCAGTCAGGTGTGATGGTATATTCTTTTAAGTTCTTTTTAAACAAAGACCAAAACTCACCTTTGTATAACGAACGAATTAAACGCCACTCACTTAAAATATTTTGTTTGTATGCACGATACTCGTCAAACATTTGTTTAATACGAAAAGCATCGTAAGTAAATTTCTTTGCCATTATTTCTTACCGTCCTTTACTTCGACACCTGTCATAATTTCTTGAAGTGTTTTGTCTAAAGCTTCACGTGTTTTTTGCGTGCTTTGCATTACAACTTCTTCAATTTCTTTTTCACGTTTACGTTTTTCTTTTTCTAACTTCTCACGTGTTTGATCGTCGAGTTCTTCTTGTTCAACAATAGGATCATCTGCAATTGTTTTAGCAGCAGTAATAATTTCTTCAACAGCTTCCGTTACACGATCAGCCTTTTGGGATGTACGCGGAGAGCGGCTTGTTGAAATTTTCTTCTTCGTCTTCGGTTGTGTTCTCATCAAAAACGCTGCGAACAGCGATAACGTGACCGCCATTAGTAGAAGTGATATTACTACCATACCCATTAGAATTTCCAATTGATTGATTCTCCTTCAGCGGGTCATAAATACTACCCGTCTTTTTTATTATAGCACCGTTTTGTTTATCGTGAACTATGTTTTTCCCACTTGGTAAGTATACACTAAGTCTCAACTCTTGTAAGTTATGTGGTAACTCAACCACAATAAACTCTAAAGCAGTGATACCATGATCGTTTCCATCTTCAGGTTTATCTGTTGGTGCACCACTCTTGTCTAATTTAAACTTATAGTTTAATGCTTCGTCAATTAAAAACTCACACGTAGAAAATATTTCAATCTGTCCGTGGTTGAGTAACGAGTTCATCTTAATGATGCGCGCTTCATGTGATGCGAACGATGGATCGAAGTACAAACCTTCAGCTTCAAACATACTTCCGATTGTCACTAAGTTACTTTCACGTTTACTGTAACTGCGTCCGTCAAACTTAGGTTGCATAAGAAGACCGCTAAGGTCTGTACCATTGATGCGAGTCTCTTTACGATACTCACGAGCAATCGTTTTGATGTCTGAGTTGTTGATGCGTAGTTCATCATATACGTAAAGTTTCTTGGTTTCTGTAGAAAAAGCACCATAAACTACGTGAGTTGGATCATTTATACCATAATCTACTCCGATTACGTAATATAAAACACGTCTTCCGTTCTCATCAAAAGCCCTTGGAAGTTGGTGCGGAGGTACAATACATACCCCAAAATTAGGGAAAACAAGGTTACTTGAGAAGTTAAAGCTACCTTTATAGTACTGTTGGATGTATGCTTTAGACTTTCCACGTGTTTGTTCCTCTTCATAGCTAGCTGGAAGGTAGGGGTTTGCACTGGTAGATACGATTTGCGTATACTTCTGTAGGTCACGTTCTTTATTAAAACGGTAACCTTCGTTATACGCATCACCATAAAACTCAATCGTAGCAGAATCAAGTAAGAACTTTGTCTTAACCCAGCCTGAGTCAGGGTTTGTTTCTAAGTTAATGTGTCGTGCGTCAACACGATACTTTGGTTTATAGATTTGTTGGTTAGGATCCCACTGCATCTTTGGCATACCTTGGTCATCAAACTCTGGAATCATAGCTGCTGTATTACGAATACGGGATTGTAACATTGTGAACGCACCATACTGTACGTCAGATGATTCTACAATGACAGCCATTGTTAAGTTGATTGATTTTAATTTTGTTTCATCGTCGAATGAACGGAATAAAATTTCAGAACCATTCGTTAACTGCATCTCGTGCTTTTGATCATTCTTACGTCGAACAAGTTTAGCAGGAAAGATACTATAAAATTCTTTAACGAACGTTGCTTCAAGTGCTGGATAGGTTCGTGCTGTCACAGCAACACGCGCACCAGGTATAAGTAGCACATGCTTAATAACATCTTCAATGTTTGCACGCGACTTACCTGAACCGTAACCACCTGCCGTCATCTTATAACGTTCAGGTCTTCGCAAGAACATTGCTTGGTATGGTGTAGGTTTATAGGTATTGATCAATGTTCCACACTCTGGACATTCTTTGAATGTAATACTTTCACTTCCGTTAATTGCTTTTGCTGCAACTAAAGGTTTATTACAACGTGGACAATGTGTAATGGTTTCTAAACGTAGAGGAATATGTACAGGTTCTAATGACTCAATTACTTCACCTGTCTCAACATTAACAGACTGAATGACTTTTAATTCTTCAGGTTTGTTTTGTTGTTCGAAAGATCCTGTATCTAAAATTGACTTTGGCATATTAGAGTCCTTGCTTTTTATTTTCTGGAATGTTAGGTAAGAACTCCGCTTCGTCTGCAGTTAAAGGTGTTTGAATATAAATGTATTGTACAGGTGTTGCAAAGTTTGGCTTATGATCGTCACGATACTTAATCGCAGCGTTAAGCTTTGTTGCATCAGCCATTCCAACATGAACACCATCTTTCATATACTTGTTAACGATGATACCTGCTTGTGTATAAATAATTTTATCAATGTAATCTTGAATACGACTGTCAGATAAAAACATTTGCCAGTCATGATAGGTTGTATTTTGACCTATTAATATTGCAAGTTCATGAGGATTCGATATAAACAAACGATCATATGCTGTGGGAACCCCTTCAGCAAAGTTCCAAAGGTTTGCTAAATGTAATAGTTTAGCTTCTGTTTTTCCAAACACTTCTAACGCGATCATACTTTTCCTTTCAAGTGGGGTAGGTTTATAGACACTCCCCTACGATTTGCTTCTAAAAAGAGTGGGACTTTATATCTAGAGTATACATCTTTTCCTTTATGTTTTGACAAACGATATAACGTAAATTGTTCTGCTGGATAAAAACGAGTAAGATGTAAAACTTCTTTACGTGCTTCTTCTAATGTATCAAAGTGTGTTTCAAGAATCATGCTTCCGTTTTTGCCATACTGTCTTATAAGCAGAGCAGGGTTACGTTGACCCATTTTAAAATTACTTCCGATAATTCCTTTAAAATTATTTAAGCCTTGGTAGGTTTCAATGTTTTCTAAATCTTTTACACTAGCATTTGAAAAAACAAATTGAAAACCTGTACGAAGAAATGCAAGTGTGTATTGTTTAAATTCTTGAATGAGCCAAACTAATCCAGCGTTTGTTAGATACAATCGTCTAGATTCAAGTTCTTTTAGATTAACTGTGTCAATAACAAAAGGCATACGCAGTTTTAACGCGTATGCTTTTATTACAACAGCAATATTACCTGGACGAAGAGGATACCTACGTATACTTGCCTCAGTTAAAATGCCAGTGCGAATGCACTTTTCAATTAACTCGTTGGCAAGTTCCATTACATTCCTGCGATAGCTTCGTCTAATGCAGCCATTTGTGCTGCATCGTCCGCAGTATTTTCTTCTTGAACTGGTTCAGGTTCAGGTGCTTGTGCAGCTCCTGCAGCAACTGTCATAGTTGATTCTGTTAGTTCAGTAACAGTCATACCCATTGAGTTGACCATGTTCAAGATATCGATAAGTTGCATCTTATCCATTTGGTCTACTTGAACAGAAAGCATGCCTTGATCTGGCATCTCTTCGAAGTCAACATTCATGGTTTGTAACTGTGAGATAATTTCTTCAAACATTTTACATACCTCCTTTTTCAATCATATTTTGTAAGATCGTACGATAAGGTTCTGCCACCATAACAATGTCTTGCATGTGTACATCATAGTGACCGTTCTTGATTAACTCAGCGTGATACATAAACTTACCAAACGCATCGTCGTATTCTGGAATATACTTTCGTGCAAAGAGTTCAATTTCTAAACCCAATGCTTCATTTCCTTGACGATCATCGATCATCACTGTTTCAAACATTTCTTCTTCTATCATCTTCGGCATAACATACATCATGTTTTCGTCAACAGCGTATTCAACGCCTTTCATTTCTAAATGTTGCATGAGTTCAAGCATAATCATTTGATCAATGCCTGTAATATCGACCACAATTTTTTCTGGCCATTGTTCGTAAGGGATGCCCTTTTCATCGAGCATGTTCATAAACGGTTCACAATCTTGCATATGCATAAGGGCTTCCTCCAATTTTGATTATATCACAATTTTTTATTTAGCAATTCGTTTTCAAAAGAAACTAATTCTTTTCCGATAGCAATAAACTTCAAACACATTTGTTTAAGGTGTTCAAGCTCTTCATCTGTTGCAACTAAGAAGTAGCGGTGTGGATTTGATCCACGAAGATATTCTTCCCACCAACGTTGCAAAGGTGTGAGATCATAATAACTTGTACCTTTGAACTCAACGTAGATTGTGCCTCCACCTTTAGGCAATTGTAAAAACCTGTCAGGAAAACCTTTTGAGGTTACGACAGGTCCTTTGATGGCGACAATTTGTTGTGATTGACACCATCGTGTAAAGTCAGCTTCTAATCTTTTTTCTATTGTGCTCATTACTCAATGATACCATTTTTTCTTAATGTATCAATAGTGCCCTTATATAAATCACGTTGTTCAGTTGCAATAAGATTATCACGACGTAAGTCTGCGATCTGTTTGCTTGCGTTATTAAGAACACCTGAGAGTAGTAAGTAAAGATCGTGTGTGATTACATGTGCACGTTCACCTGCACTGTTAATAAACTGATTACCATAGTGGGCTTTGGTTTTCTTTTCAACAATACAGAAGCGTCGTTTATTTGATCCTACGACAGATGTTTCACATTCCATTAGTTGAAATGATGTCGCATCTAATGTCACACGTTCAGTACCAGGTTTTGCTACAGCGATACCGACCATACCTGTTTGGATAGGCCCATGTTGTGGGGTATCGATTGCTTCTTGAACACGTTCAACTTGTTTTTTCGCAGCTTCTTCAGCAATGCGTTTATTGATTTCATCAAAGTTCATAATTTTTTCCCGTGCTTATATGGACGTGTAATGTTATATTCATGTTTTTCAATGACAGCTTTTTCCATATCGATTCCAAAATACTCAGCAAGATCTAACACACGAATGATAACATCTGCTAATTCAGCTGGTACACCTTCTGGTTTACCGTCTTCTTGATAGTATGCGTGTGTAGGTGCATAACCTTTACGTACTTCTTCTAAGGCTTCTGATAATTCACTGTGAACGAGAGCGATTAATTCTGGTAGCTCTCTATGTTTTTCCCACCAGCCATGTTCTTTGGCATTGTGGTGGATCATTTCTTGTAAAGCTTTTAAGTTCATTTTAATAGTTCTCCTTTTTGAACATATATGATTTCGTAACCCATTAAGACATTACCCGTCTTTTTAAATTTATTATGTAATGCTAGCGACACCATGGGACGTGACACATTAAGGACATCTGCAACATCTGCTTGTGTTAGGTAAAGCGTCCAATTCTTTTCACCTAACTTACGTACGGCTATAAAGCCTCCTCGTTTAATCGACATATGCTACCTGGTTTGCGAACAGTGTGACATCACCAACAACGGGTATGTTCACAAGTAGGGCCCCTCCTTCCAGTACTTCAACAAGAGTACCGATCATACCGATGCGGATACCTTTGCTGATATCTTTAAGACCTGTGTAGACAACGCGGATCTTTTTCATAGATCAATCTCCTTTAATAATTTTTTATAGTGTTCAATTTTTCTTTTGTCACGCTCTAACCTTATGCCAACTTCCAGATAATGTTTTGCTTCAGCTAATGTTTTAAATTCTTTGCCTAATACTTTGTATCTCATTGTTCCCCTTTCGTAACCGCGCGTATGATTTTAATTAAATCTTTTAACGCTTCTGGTCTGTTAGCATGAATACGTTTTTGTAGTAACGACTTCGTCAACTGATACATTGCATTCTTTTCGTTGAAGATCACGTAGTAGTAGAACTCAGTACCATGTTTACACACATACTTATCATAGTACAAAT
>JACCDP010354569.1_pt1 | contig 14445 bp, 10 predicted proteins | sample 7445841 | NCBI WGS metagenome assembly JACCDP01 (sample SAMN15323441, study PRJNA562643) | freshwater metagenome | isolation source: river surface water | place: USA:Blue River Watershed | collected 2017-08-17 | reverse complement strand
GTTCACGCCCAAAATCAATGCCGATCCACCCAATGTGCCCGTAATTTCATACCACTGCACATACCACGTCATCCCACTGAATGCATTCCCTAAACAGAGCCATGGCCACGACAAATCCCAACGGTGATGGGCAAACTCGTACAACAACCAAACAGCGATAAAAACCACATCAAACTGCCATCGCAACTGCCACGATTTGGGTGCCCGTTTACACCACATCCGCCAAAGGCCAAAAGGCAAATACATGAAAAAGGAATTCATCAGCAGCATGGCAATCGCCCCAACATCCGATGCGAACCAAACCCACCATGTGGTAGCTATGTTCCAGAGCAATATCGCCAAAAACAACTTACCAAAATAAGCCCAGCCCCGTTCAAACATGCCCCGATGAGCCAGCAACAAAAACGGCACAAACGCCACAAAAACCAAGGGCGTAAACGGCATCGGCTCCCAAGCCAAACCAAATAAAATTGCGGGTAATACAACCAACAACCCAGTGGGGATTCTCATCTTTATGATGCGATAAACGATGCCCATTTTGTCATTATTTGTCATGCTGCGCTCCGAATATTTCTGTTTAAATCAATAATTTATTGTTGTTCCGCAAAGAACCAAATCCTCAATTTTCGTCGTCCTCGTTGGTGTGAATATCGCCCAATTTCGCATCACAACCTTCCAATACCACCACAAATTCTCCCTTGGGTGGATGCTGTTTGAAATGCAACAAAACCTCGGCAATTGTAGCAGTAACCGTTTGCTCAAACTTCTTGCTAATCTCCCTCGATACACTCACCCTTCTGCCCGGCAAACAAGCCTCATTCAATTGCTCCAAGGTCTTTAAAATCTTGTGCGGACTTTCGTAAAATGCCGTTGTATCTGGGTTCGCTGCCAAAGCCAAAATTCTTGTCTGTCTGCCCTTTTTCTGTGGTAAAAAGCCTTCGAAACGAAACTGATGCAAAGCAAAACCACTTTTCACCAATGCCGGCACAAACGCCGTGGCACCTGGCAAAACTTCAATGTCTATTCCCTGTTCGCTACAAGCCCTTGCCAACAAAAATCCAGGGTCTGAAATACCTGGCGTACCCGCATCACTCACCTGAGCAATACTCAATCCAGACTTCAACTCATCAATCACAAACTTCAATTTTCCATGCTCATTGTGCATGTGAAAACTCTCCAAACGCGTATCGATTTGATAATGATTCAACAAAACCCGGGTGGTTCTTGTGTCCTCCGCCAATATTTTGGATACGGAATTCAAAACCTCCACCGCGCGGTATGTCATGTCGCCCAAATTCCCAATGGGCGTCGGTACCAAATACAATTTCCCTGCCGTCATTAAGCAAAGATAGGTTTACGAAATCAATCGCAAACCCATCCTTTTTCGTTTAACAATTTTACAATCGTTAATCTACATTCAAACCAAGCACCCTTTTCTTGGCCATATATTCCAATCGAAAGTACTTATTCCGTGGCCCCGCTCCGGTTACACTGAGCAAAGTGCCATTGTTCTTGCATGTCTCCAACCAACTGCTCGATGTATTCACCCAATGTTCACAATCGCTAATCAACACACCGTTTTTTTGAGAGTTTACAAAAGCAATATTATCTCTTATCGTTTTGATAATAAATGTGTTATCCGCACTTACCAACGGGGAAAAATACAAGTGATAATCAGCTCCAACCACATGGGGTAAATAAGGATGGAGTTTTTTGCCGCGCTCGGCTTGTGCCACAATGTGATCCACCAAAAAATCGTACTCGTCCATAACCGCCCGAAATTCATTCTCATTGGCAAATAAGCCGCACTCTCTATAATGATGTATTTGATATAAGGTAGAAAACAGGGTCTCGGGACACCAAATTTCCTCGCTCGCCACTTGCAGATAATTGTCGCTCAATTTTTCAAAATTCCGTTCCAATGGCATCAGCGAGGCACGAAAGGGTTGGGTTCGCAATGACATATCATTCAAAAAATCACGCTGCCACACAAAAGCTTTGAAAGCCGCCAAGGCCGGAAACCAGAATCGATAAAACAACGGTATTTCCTGTGCGCCATATGTGATCATGCTGTTTGGGCGTTCGATGGCCTTTTCCAAATATCCATTGATATCGCCATAGTAATCGTGTGTGGTATATTGCTTATTGATTAAGCGAAATTCACCTTGGAACCAATTTTTACCCAAGTGAATCATTGTATTCAAATCAATTTCAAATTCCTTCGCCAATTTCATCAATTCATCGGCACGAAACGATTCCGGATTTCTAATTCTTCTGTACGCTGCATCTTGTGAAATACACAATACGTCGGCAACGATTGTGGCTGTTTTCATACCCTTTTGTTTGGTCTTCTGATGTAATAATTGAGTAAATGTTTGAATCATACGCATAACTGTTTTTCTTAAGGTTTTGCACTAACACAACTTTTTAGACCTTGTCACCCAAAGAATTTGCGAAAAATGCAAAAAATATTTTTTAGGGGGACGCAGTTTGGCGATAAACGACGAGCATGAACAGGGTCTCAAAATCAACTTTGTATGGCAGTTTTAACGATATGAAATATGGAAAACAACATGTACAAACAACATCACAGGTTCAACAGAATGCCTTTGAGCCCATCGGCTTTGCCATTCGAAACACCAACAATGTCAACATCCAAATTCAACGAGATCTCCCGACACAGTCTGTGGCGCATCTCCATTTATGAAACCAACCTAGGATTTGTATTCCCAGCTAATCATTGGAGGGCATTTGCATGAAAAAGTTATTACTTACCTTGATCAGTGCAATGTGCCTATACACCGTAGCGAATGCACAAACCTTTATCCAAGACCACCAAAAGTTTTTCTCCGGTCTCAAAATTGAACAATCTCCTCAGCCAAATTTGATTGATTTATCTGCGCCCCAAATTGATCCATCCCTTTACCGAGGGGGGCAACCTACAGAATTTGGTAATTTAGAAATCGCAGAGGAACTCACCCGAATTATGCGCTACAGCGCACTGTCAAAACAATCCAACATTCCACGTTGGGACAGCCTCGTAAATTGGGCCTACCAACATCTAGAGCATGGCGTTCTACCCGCATTGCTCATTGATCACCACTTCAATAAACTATCTGATTCCTTCTGGTTGAAACAAGCCTATAACTATGATACAGATAGCAATTGTATCAAGAAAGTTGGACCTTGGAACAATTCAGACTTTACACAAGAAGACGTTTTTTACTTTATCCCCTTCTTCGCAAATATCCCCTTCAATGTGAATTCCATCATCTTAGACCAACGATTTATCATTAGTCATAGAGAAATTGAATCCAACGTAACCATTGGAATAGATATAAACGGCCATAATCACAAACTCAATATCAATCAGCCAACACCCATTCAAGGAATTGTTTCTGGTATGAACGTATGCCATCTGTTCCTAGAAGCGGATACAAACAATGCCAGGTTCAACCACAACCCCGGGATACAAGTGATGTTGGGAAGCAACACAAAATTGCGTTTGGTAACCAAATTCCAACTTTATGTCACCAACCTCAAACCAGAATGGCAAACAATTACCGAGGGATTGCCAATCGACCAATTCGAGGTGAAAACCTTTGTATCCAATGAAAACAACACCATAATACCCACAGGAGCAAAAGTGACCATCCACTATGGCAATGGTCCCAACGGCGTAAACAACTGCCTTAAAAAACCCATCGTTTTTGTTGAAGGCATAGATTTCGGTTACAAAAACCGCCCCACCGGTTGTAAAGATGGAAAATGCGGGAACATGGGTTATTTGGACCTGCTCAAAGGTAAACAATGGAATGTGGAAACCCAAAGTTGGTCTGATTGGGCGTCCATTGAATTCAGCCCAGCCATATTAAAACAATACAGAGATTCAGGATACGACATTGTATACATCGACTTTTATGATGGTGCAGATTATCTCCAAAACAATGCAGTTGTTACTTACCACGCAATCAAAGAAATCAGCAATCGATTGTGTGGCCAGCACATCCATGTTGTGGGCGCGTCCATGGGTGCGTTGGTTGCACGCAGGGCTTTAACCATGATCGAAAACGATACTGTGCAACATTGCATCAGAAGTTATACATCCTTTGATGGTCCCTTGTTGGGTGCAAACATTCCAATCGCTTTACAATCTGCTCTCAATTATTACTCTGGTGTTAATGGACGAATTGAAGATTTGAAAAGTCGCATGTTAGACCGCCCCGCATCAAAACAGATGCTCCTTATGCATTATCAAAACAATGATCAACCTCATGAACTTTTTAATCAGTTTATGGCTGATTCCTCCATGCAGGCATTTCCCAGTCAACCCTGGAAATTTGCCATCATCAATGGCAGCGATCAAATGGAATTCCAGCGTGCCGATAACCTCCAATTGGTATTTCCTGGCGATTCTCTCATCCATTTCAACATCGCACAACCCTTGTTTGATAATGTAAGGCGTATTGCCAATCTACTCGGTGGTAAAGTGCTAAAAATCGTCGCCTCCACGCTACCTACATCAGACGCTAAACTGTTTACCTTCTCCCGTAAATCCAATACCCTTCCCTACGGAAAAGCCACTGTGGCAATCTTTAAAACCAGTTATACCAAAGAGAAACTTCACGTGGTAAATGATCAATTGGTGGGTATAGACCATCAAGCGGGTGGAAGGTCTTCTGCCACACTTGATTTATTCAATTCATTACAGAAAAAACCTTGGTTGGTGTTTTCAGAGTTATACGTAGGCAACACTTGTTTCATTCCTACTTGGAGTGCCATTGGCAGCAGTTATGCCAAAAAACATCATCTCCAACCTTTGGAATATAGCATCGGCAAACAACCCCTTAGTCTTAAAAATACACCATTTCACGATTATTACTCTCAAAGCACCAACCAAGACCATGTTTTGTTCGAAAAATCACAAAATGGAAATGCTATTTGGCTGCTGAAAAAAATCATTTCAACTGAAAAACAGCAATACAACCAAACCAATAAAAACACTTTCATCGGAAACACATTCGATAAATTCTTGGGTAGCATCACCGTTAAATCCGAGCAACAACTCGATATCAATTGTCATTATACCACAAGTAAAATGAACCCCGCCGATATAAATGCGGTGTCACAACTCAACGAAAGAGTATTTGTTTTGGGGAATTGCCACAACGCCGAAATCCGCATCCAAAAAAATGCCACACTCAATCTGGGATCTGGAAACTCAAATCACCAAAACACCCTCTTACAATGCAAAGAAAAATCTAAAATCATCATAGAAAAGGGTGGAACCCTTAATCTGTTTGGCGGTAAATCAACTTTGAGAATTTTTAAAAATGCCCAACTGATACTCGAAGATGGCGCAACACTCAACATCCGTGATGGATCACAATTGATTCTCGATGAAGGCAGCAAGTTTGAGATTGGAAACCAAGTAAATATTTTCATCAATGGAAAAAATGCCATCATACACGTAAAAGGGGAGTTGTCGCTTTCACAAAACGCAACCCTTCAAGTGCGGAGCGAAAAAGGAATGGAAACCGGCATGCTCAAATTAAGCCATGTTGGAGGTGGATTCGGAACATGTAAAATAACTGGAGGAGGGCATGCAAAATTACTTGTATATGGCAATGATGCACAAGCTTCTACCGTATTACAAATTGAAGGCAATATCAACACCCATAAGGTGTTCGACACCATAGCGATGCAACGTGCAAATGTGAAATTCACCAATAATAGCAGTTTATTAGTATCGGGTTACGTGCAAATTGAAAATTGTGGGTTTTCACCAACCGATTGGTCAAAATACAGCCAAAATGGCCTTGTTGTAAAATCCGGCAAGCTGGTCTTATCGGGGTCAGAGTTTTCAAAACTAAACACCGGCCTCCAAATTCAATCATCTTGCAAAGCAGTGGTCCAAAACAATCGCTTTTTGTCTTGTGCAACCGCACTCTTAACAGAATCATCAGGTGTGAAAATCAAAAATTGCACCTTCAAAAACAACACCGTAGGCATTGAAATCTTCGGGAATGAAAGCCTCGATTCCATCATGTTGTCAAACTTCACTAGCAATGAAACGGGGATTTATTCCTCAGCGGAAAGTGTTTATAATCCCCTACATGTGTTAGAGTCACAATTTTATCAAAACACCACTGGTATCAGCACCCAGAAAAGACCCGTGGCTTTGGCCTGTTGTGTTTTTGGATACAATACCTTCGCCATAAAAGCTTCGGAAACCACAGTTGTTGCTGGTGCTCATTCTCAGATCAAGGCAAACAACGACTCTCTGAATTGTGGCAATAACACGTTTGCCTACTCCCAAAAAACCAGCATACAACTCAATGGAAGTAGCGTCTTTTTAGATGGCAATAACAACTTTTTGGCAAAAAGTTCAGCAAAGCCTGAAGACAAAATTCAAATCAGCGGTTTTCTGCCAACGCCAAAACAAAGCCCAAATGGCACTCTGTCTACCAGTCTAAATACCGGAACCAATCACTGGTTTCCTTTGGATGCAAATGACAACTCAGATTCCATCCAAGAAAAGTATTTGGCCGTTGGTACCATTGATATCGGTGGAAGATGGTATGAGGTAAATGCGATTTCCAAACAAAAAAGCAAATTAAACACACTCTGCTTTGACCCCTACAATTCGCTGGATGTAACAAAACGTTCAAAGTACAACGACCCAAACGGCGAAGAAAATCAAACATCATTGGAATCAGAAACTTCACTCATTTTGAAAATCCCCAAAGAAGCGCAAATCTATACCATAGATGGTAGATTGATTACCGAAAACCCATTTAAATCCAACTGGTTCGATGGCCTAAGCGAAGGGTTTTATTTTGTACATTGGACAAATGAAAACCATGAATCGATTGCCCGTAAAGTTTTTATTGCATCAAAACAATGATAACCACTTAGACAATCAATCAAACCGTTGATAACAAAGACATTCAAAACCCGTGGTTGAGCGTAATTTTGTGAGATGAAAATTACTTTTTGGGGTGCAGCTCGACAGGTTACAGGCAGTATGCATTTATTAGAACTACCTAGTGGCACACGGGTTTTGATTGATTGTGGATTGGATTATGAAAAACGAAAAGAATTTGAAGAAAGAAATGCGAATTTCCCCTTTGATCCTAAATCCATTGATCTTTTGATATTAACGCATGCCCATATCGACCACTCTGGGAATGTACCCAATTTAGTTCGACAAGGCTTCAACGGCAAAATTGTAGGGACAGAACCCACATTAGAGCTGAGTGATTTTTTGTTGCACGATAGCTTGAACATTCAAAGAATGGAAATGGCAGCAAAGCAAAAGACCATTTGGAAAAACAGCGGTAAAAAATTCAACAAAGGCAAAATGCCGAAAGTGCAAACCCTGTATACCAAAAAACACATCACCGAAATGCTCGATCAATCTGTTTGTCTGCCTTACAATGTAGATTACCAGTATAGCGATGAGCTTACATTGAGTTTGCATGAGGCCGGGCATATTTTGGGCGCAGCAAGCGTTCGTTTTTCTATCAAACACAACAACAAAACAACAGTTGTTGGCTTCACCGGGGATTTGGGAAATGCAAATTCCAAATTGGTACCAAACCCCGTGCCCATGAAGAACCTCAATTATCTGATTTCTGAAAGTACTTACGGCGGTCGTAAACATCAAAGCGATTCTAGAAATGCTGAAGATGCCATGTTGGAAGAAATCATCGATACCTGTGTTACACGTGGAGGTAAGTTGGTTATACCTGCCTTCAGTGTGGGTAGAACGCAAGCCATTATTTTCACCATTCACCAATTGTATAGGGCTGGTCGATTGCCAGAAATCCCGATTTTCACAGACAGCCCCTTGGCCATTAAAAGCACCAAGGTGTACCAACACAATGTGGAATTCCTCAATGAAGAAGCGGTTGAATTTCAACAAAAACATGGCTCATTGTTCGACTTCCCATTGTTACAAGTCATTGAAGATGAAAAAGAAAGTGAGTTGTTGAGCGTAATGAATACACCTTGTGTGATCATCAGTGCCGCTGGCATGGTTGAAGGAGGTAGAATACAAATGCACGTTCGCAACAATGTTGGCTTCTCAGAAAACACCATTTTGATCGCAGGTTTTTGTGCCGAGGGCACCCTAGGTCACCGCCTTTTGTCCGGTCAAGATTTCGTTGAAATCAATAGAAAACCTAGGCCCGTACACGCCAAAATCAAACGTACAGATGTTTTCAGCGCACACCCTGATCATCAACAAATGGTGACCTATTTTGAAGAATCTAACCCTAAAGGCGACCTGAAAAATATTTTCCTTGTTCACGGCGATGAAACACAAATGGGCATACTTGCCAATGATGTGAAACATACCCAAGTTACAATGCCCGAAAAGGGCCAATCTTTTGAATTGAATTGATTCATATAACAAGGAAAATATTGCTTCTGCCTTTGGGTTTGATTTGGGGCACAATCGCACAAATCAAAAGGAGCATTTATTCCTTGTTAAAATGGACCTCTCGCCCTACGCCAATTTCAATTGTAATTGGCAATATAAATGTGGGCGGCTTGGGAAAAACGCCAACACTCATTTGGATATTCAAACAATTGGTGGATTTGGGCTTGCCACCTCAAACCATCGGTGTTTTATCTCGGGGTTATGGGCGAAAATCGAAAGGATTTATCCCGGTAGAGCAAACACAAAACGCCTCAACCGTTGGGGATGAACCCCTAGAAATTTTCCAAGAGGTTCAACGCCATGTAAATCTATCTATCCCCTTTGCCGTTTGTGAAAATAGACCTCTGGGTATCAATCTTTTAAAGGCGAAAAATCCTGATTTACAGGTTGTTTTGCTCGACGATGGATTTCAGCATCTTAAGCTCAATCATCACGCCAGTATCCTACTTTGCGACTATCAAAAACCATTTACCAATGATTTGCCTTTACCTGCTGGTAACCTCAGAGAATTTCCATTTGCAAGTAATTCAGCAAAAACCATACTTGTAACAAATTGCCCATCCAATTTAACAGAAACAGAAGCACTCCTTTTCAAAAAAAATCTGTCGAAACATATGGCAAAATGGAACTTGTTGGGCCAGTTGTTTTTGATAAAACAAAAATCTCCGCTATGGGAAAATCATGTGGGATTCCTGTCAAGTAAAACAAGTGATCCCATACACCATCACACCCTTGAATCACTGAAATCCGGTGCCAAAATCATCTTGATCACCGGAATTGCAAAACCTTATCGCGTTGCATCGCAGCTAACAAATTTTTCCATATTAGAACACGTTCAGTTTCCGGACCACCACAACTTTACACAAGAAAATGTAAATCGCCTCATGGCCAAATTCAATGATTTTGTTAGGCAATTCCCAGAAGCAGCCATTGTAACCACCCGGAAAGATTATTTCAGACTACAATCACTCAATGGAATAACCAAAACCCTTCCTCTATTTTTGGTTCATGTTGAAATCTACCCCCTTTTTAATACCCAAGAACTCATTAACTCCACTTTAAAAAACATTTTACATGAAAACACAATCAATTAAAATTTACTTATTTTCTCTATCTATACTTCTTGCCACTGCCATCACTAATTGTGGATTGCCCCAAAATACCATTGCTGAAGAATTTCAACCAATTCCTTCAAGTACATGGAAGTGGAAGGATTCCAAAACTTTTTCCTTCACCGTAGATGATAGCACCCATTATTACAATTTATCAATAGGTTTGAGAATAAACGGCACCTATGCCTACAGCAACATTTGGCTCATCTCACAATTGAGAGGGAACAACTTAAATAATAAAAAACAAATACAAATTGAACTGGCTGATCAAACCGGTCGGTGGTTGGGCGAAGGTATGTCGAACCTCATTACCTACGAAAAACCCATCGTCATTCAACAAAAATTACCCATCGGCACTTATACCTGGTCACTGTCTCAAAATATGCGAGATGAATCACTTCAAGGCGTATCCGATATTGGCATCAAAGTAGAAAAAGGACAACCGATTCTCTAAGTAATCATTCAATCTTATGGTAGTGAAAGGATATGCAGCCGCATTGTCGGGTGTGGAGGGAATTGTTGTTACTGTTGAAGCCAGTAGCGTGCCCTTTCAAAGCGAAATGAGTATGACAAGCATCATCGGCTTGCCAGACCATTCAATAAAAGAAAGCCTCTTTCGATGCGTTTCAGCGATAGAACACTCAGGCTATGAAACCATCCGTCAAAAGCAAATCATCAGCCTATCTCCCGCAAACCTTCGAAAAGAGGGCTCAGGCTACGACGTTTCTATCGCCATCGCCATGCTGGCAATGAGTTTTCAAATACCAGAGAAATTGCTCAACCAATATATTGTTATGGGTGAACTCGCATTAGACGGACAGGTAAAACCAGTGAAAGGCGTTTTAAGCATGGCCATTTTGGCAAAAAAGGAAGGTTTTAAAGGACTAATCATTCCCAAATCCAACACCAGTGAGGCCTGCGTAATTTCCGATATTGATATAATCGGCGTAGAATCACTGAGAGATACAGCTGAGTTTTTGGCCGGAAGAAAACAAATTGCTCCAACTAAAAAACAATCCATCCATCCTATAACAAATACGTTGGGACCCCAATTTGCCGATGTCCGCGGACAACAAACCGTGAAACGGGCACTTGAAATTGCTTGCGCGGGTGGACATAATGCAATTCTCATAGGCCCCCCAGGTGCTGGAAAAACCATGTTGGCCCACAGCATTCATAGCATTCTGCCACCAATGACCCTCGAGGAATCACTGGAAACCACACAAATACACTCTATTTCCGGAACGCTTGAAACCTACAACAATCAACAGGGCCTAATCACACAACGCATTGTGAGAAGCCCACACCACACCGCATCGCAAACCGCTCTCGTAGGGGGTGGTGCCTACCCAATGCCGGGTGAAATTTCCCTCGCACACAATGGCGTTTTGTTTCTCGATGAACTTCCCGAATTCCAAAGAAATGCCCTAGAGTCGATGCGACAGCCTCTCGAAGATAAAGAAATACACCTTTCTCGAACCAAATTGAGCGTTCGATACCCTTCAAACTTCATGTTAATTGCCAGCATGAACCCTTGTCCGTGTGGATATTACAACCATCCAAAAGTCGATTGTAAATGTCCCCCAGGTAGCATTGCGAAATATTTAAGTAAAATCAGCGGGCCTCTTTTGGATCGTATCGACATACACATTGCCATTGCGCCTTTGGATTTTGAGGATTTAACCAACACCGCTAGCTCAACAAAAGATCAAGAGTTACAAATAGCCATTCAACAACGCGTTCAACATGCGAGAATTACTCAAAAAGAGAGATTTCAATGCCTAAATATTCCTTCTGTTCACAACAACAGCCAAATCCCAAGCAAAAATTTAACCCAAATTTGCGCACTCGATTCCACCTGTAAAGAACTGTTAAAGAATGCCATGGACAAATACAACCTGAGCGCAAGGGCTTATCACAGAATCATCCGGGTAGCACGCACCATCGCAGATGTTGAAAATGAAAAGGCCATTCAACGTCACCATATTGCAGAAGCCATTCAATATCGATGCCTCGACAAAAACACTTGGGGTATTTAAAAGACCCGAAAATGTTCTAAAATGACTACGTCGGTTGCGTAAAGAAATATAAAATTGATGATTTGGACTAGCAGTTTTTCTGCCAATTCCATGCATCTCTCATCATCGTTTCGAGATTCCGTTTGGCCTTCCACCCCAAAACAGAATTCACTTTTTCTGTGTCGGCCCAAACAGCAACCACATCTCCAGCTCTTCTATCCCCGATCGCATAATTTACTTGCTCACCTGTTGTGGCTTCAAACGCATTTATGACCTCCAAAACTGAATACCCAACACCTGTTCCAATATTGAAAACCTCAAAGTGACCCTTAGATGGGTCTCCAGGTGTTTCCGGCGTGCTCTTATTTTCCAAAAACAATCGATCAATGGCCGAAACGTGAGCTTCTGCCAAATCCATAACATGAATATAATCGCGGATACAAGTGCCATCAGACGTACTGTAATCACCCCCATACACCGTGAGTTTTTCGCGAATACCTGCCACAGTTTGGGTTAAAAAAGGTATCAAATTATTGGGTATCCCAAGTGGCAATTCTCCTATTTTCGCTGTGGGATGAGCCCCAACCGGATTGAAATACCTCAAACATTGAATCGAACACCATCCGTTGTCTTTCAAAATCACCTCAGCCATTTGTTTGGTGGCACCATAAGGGCTTGCTGCAGGCCTTGTGGGTGTTGACTCCTTCACTGGTACCGATTCTGGTTCGCCGTACACAGTGCAACTACTACTAAAAACCATTCTGTTACAACCCGCTTTTTGCATGGATTCTAACAAACTCACTAAACCAACCACATTATTTCTATAGTACATCAATGGCTGTTCAACACTTTCACCAACAGCCTTGTGTGCCGCAAAATGAATCACCGCGTCAAACTGATACTGCTGAAACAAAGTATCTAGCAGCTGTCCATCATTTACATCGCCCTCAATAAACTCAGGACGATACCCCAACAATTCTGTCAATGCATTCAATACCTCCATGCGAGAATTGTGCAAATTATCGATAATTACGGGGCAATAACCCGCCTCATGCAAACACAATACAGTGTGAGATCCAATAAATCCCAACCCACCAGTAACCAATATATTCCTTTTGCTTGTCATTAATTCAATTTTTTTACTTTGCCCTCTACGAGTGAATATCGATCTCCAGTACCCCCACAAATGGCAATTCCAACTTCATCAAAATTCAATCTTTCACCAAATTCACTCATCCAACCCACACAGCGTGCCGGTATCCCCAAAACCAGTTCAAATTCACCCACATCTTCCGTTACCACTGCTCCAGCGCCCACAAAAGCATATTCTCCCAAAGTTACACCACAAACAATCGTAGCATTGGCACCTATGGATACACCCTTTTTCAATGTGGTCTTTTTAAATTCTGTACGACGAACCACTGCTGCTCGAGGGTTTATTACATTAGTGAAAACAACGCTTGGTCCCAAAAAACAGTCATCCGCAACCTCCACACCTCTATAAACAGATACATTGTTTTGAATTTTTACACCCGAACCAATCGTCACTCCGTCATCAATAAAAACATTCTGACCCACATTGCAATTTTCACCCAAAACAGCACCACCCATAATGTGTGTGAAGTGCCAAATTTTACTCCCTTTACCAATTTGTGCGCCAATTTCCACAACTGCCGTTTCATGGATTGTGGCATCGGCGAGGATGTTGAGTGTACTCATATCGATATCAAAGGTACATCCACAACAATTTGCAATACAAATCTATTTGTAAATGACATGTTCATTTAACAAAAGGGGCCACCGTTGACGGTGGCCCCTCGGTAATAAACCGTTTTTAAGTCGTTATTTAAATGCCAAACAATCCCAAAATCATATAACTCAAGCCTGCCACCAACGCACTCACAGGGATTGTGATAATCCATGCAATCAATAAACTTCTGGTAACACCCCATCTCACTGCGCTCAATCGCTTCGTGGCTCCCACACCAATTATGGCGCCGGTGATGGTATGTGTAGTACTCACTGGAATACCCATCTGCTCTGTCATAAACAAAGTCATGGCACCAGCCGTCTCAGCACTTACCCCTTCAAGCGGTGTTACTTTGGTGATTTTAGTACCCATGGTTTTGATGATCTTCCAACCACCACTCAATGTACCCAACCCGATCGCAGCATAACAAGCCAATGGCACCCAGTTTGGCAATTCTTTAAAGTCAGAAATTGTTCCGTTAGCAATCAAAGCAGCACCAATGATTCCCATCACCTTCTGGGCGTCATTACCACCATGACCAACACTAAATGCAGCACTAGAAAGCAATTGAAGCTTTTTAAACATGTTTGCCATGCGATTGGCCGTTGGCGTTTTGATTACTTCGCAATAAATATAGCTTAGAATGAAAATCAAAATCACCGCATAAATACACATCAACAAAAAGCGGTTGTCTGCACGATCCAATTCCTTCACCAAATCTTTGTGAATGTCTACCTTGAAACCTTTTGCAAATTTTTCGTAATCTCCAATATTGGTAACACCCAATAACAAAGCCACCGCATGTGCTGTTGAATCAGCACCTACAACAGAATAGTTCTTGAAAATGGGCTTACATTCATCCAACATGGCTAGCTTCTCATCCAAAATAGGCTGCATCGACTTATCATAAAATGCGTCCTTTTTTGCTTTATCAATTTTCAGTTTCTTGGATACTAGGTCTTTCAACTTTCCTTCGACCAAATAATCCAACTCAACCGTTTCGCCAATTTTGTTCGCTACATACTCACCACCCTCACTTTTGTATTCCTTCAAGAATGGTTTACTGGCTTCATAGTTTGCAATGGCCTTATCATATTTTTTCTTTACAGCCTCGTCTTC
>JACCDP011326371.1_pt1 | contig 14448 bp, 22 predicted proteins | sample 7445841 | NCBI WGS metagenome assembly JACCDP01 (sample SAMN15323441, study PRJNA562643) | freshwater metagenome | isolation source: river surface water | place: USA:Blue River Watershed | collected 2017-08-17 | reverse complement strand
GCCGCGTAAATTGATCGTTGCTCCTTCCAACATGTTCGTTGCGACTCGTATTCTTGAGACGGAACTGCGTGTTGCTACGGCTGACAACGACATCAACGCTCTGAAGAGCAATGGTTCGATCCCAGAAGGTTACACTGTTAACCACTTCTTGACCGACCCAGATGCTTGGTTCCTGACGACTGATGTTCCTAACGGTCTGAAGCACTTTGTTCGTACTCCGATGGCAACATCGATGGACGGCGACTTCGACACCGGTAACGTCCGTTACAAGGCCCGTGAGCGTTATTCGTTCGGCTGGTCTGATCCGCTAGGCGTCTTCGGTTCACCCGGGGCGTAATGTTGTAAGAAAGGGGGGTTGCAAAGCCCCCCTTTTGCTGTATTCTTTAGGGACTAGGATTTTTTACCGGCACAGACTGACCTAGCAGACTTTGTAGAGACTGCGCCGGGATGTGCTACAACACAAGGAGCTTATAATGGCAACAACTACCTTTTCCGGCCCAGTTAAGGCTGGCACTATTAAAGATACAACCGGCACTACGGTTGGCACCAACGTAGCAAACGTAGGTTACGCTCTAATGGCTCAATCTGCTTTGATTGACATCATTGGCGCAACTTCAAACAATCAAGTTGTAGCAACGATTCCTGCAAACTCGCAAATCGTTGACGTTATTCTGAACGTCGCAATTGTTAACAACGACTCCGGCACAGCCGCCGTCGAAGTTGGAACCTCTGCTGACTCTAATGCGTTTATTCCAAGCACTAGCGTTAAGACACTAGCAACCACCCGTGGAACTCTAGATACCGAAGCAACTAACGTCGGTACTACAGATCTGCAAGTTTTGGTGGATTTTGCTGCTCAAAACGGAGATGGCACAACTGGTTCAGCAACGGTGACTGTTCTTTATATTCAGAACAACAACCTCTCTTAATTAGGAGGCTGACATGGCTTCCATGCAATATGATGTATTTGGCACAAAACCGTTAACGTCTACTGGTAATTTTAAAGACCAGAACAATAACGACATTAACCGAACTCGTATCAAAACCATATATGCGGTAAATGGTACGAATGCTGGTTCTGTTGTCATTCGCGAAGGTGGCGCTAGTGGAGATATTGTGCTTACCGTAAACACTGCTGCAAGCGGTACGGCTGGATACACCATTATCCCGTTACCGGGTGAAGGTATTCTAGTCAAGACCGGTACGCTGCATGGCACAGTTACTGACACTACCTCAATAGTACTTTTCTACGGATAACCAAACAAATGCAAAATCAAAAAGGTTACACGTTAGCAGGCCATAAGATCTTTTTTGGTATCCCTGCTTACGACCACAAAGTTTCACTTAAACAAGCCATTTCTTTGATGCGGTTTGCCCAGCAGGCGCCGCAGCATGGGATTGATATTACGATTGGAAGTATTTGTGGGTGCTCAGTAGTATCACGGGCACGTAACCTCTTGGTTCAAGATTTTTTGGAGTCTGATGCCACGGAGTTGATGTTCATAGATTCAGACATTAACTTCCAGCCAGAAGACATTATTCGTTTGATGGCTTGGATAACTGAGGAAAATATTGACATTGCTGCCGGTATCCCGTGCGCCCGTAAGGTTGAGAAGACCTATATCGTCAAGTTGGATGAGGACGGCAACGGGGTCACGATGAACGGTATGGGGCTGGTCCGTGCACAACGGGTGGCTACTGCGTTCATGATGATTAAGCGCTCTGTAATTGAGAACTTGGTCAAGGACAACCCTCAGTGGCAATATTGGGATGAGAGAACCGGACGCTCGTTATCAGCAATATTTGACTTTGCCGTTAAGGACAACTCCTACGTTGGTGAAGACTATCTGTTCTGTGACCGTGCTCGTGAGGCTGGTTATCAGGTTTGGGTAGACCCCACCATTAAGTTAGGCCACATGGGAACCATTGAGTACGAGGGTGACTTTGGAAACGAAGCCTTCTACCCACGGCTCGTTAAAGACGAGAAGATTGTAAATGGCTAAGTACGACGATCTTTTTGGCGAAGTTGAATTAAACAAAGCCGTTTCTAAAAAGCGCATTAAAGACCTTGATGCGGGGCAAACGTCTTTGTTTTCTGTTTCCCAAGAAGATCCCAACAAGGAAGAAATTAAGAAACGCCTTGTTGAGAAAGCCGACGCCGAAGAGAATAAGCCCAAAAAACAGTCTACCCCTGAAAAACGGGGCGCACAGTCTGATATGTTTGAAAAAGACTTTAAAGAACTTAAACGGGCTGAAGCCGAAAAAAACTTTAAAGCGCAGCAAAAATTGGAAGATCGCCCCTTACCTAAGCATCATCGTATGCCAAGTGGCGGCGGTGGTGGAATGAAGCCAGATACAGATATTACGGCTTCTAAGAAATTACCCAAAATGGCTAAAGGCGGTTCTGTTTCCTCGGCCTCTAAACGAGCCGATGGTTGTGCTGTAAAAGGTAAAACTAAGGGACGGATGGTGTAATGGCTAAGACTCCTGCGTGGCAACGCAAAGAAGGTAAGAACCCAAAAGGTGGGCTAAACGCGAAGGGGCGGGCATCGTATAACGCTGCTAACCCCGGTAAGCCCGGCTTAAAGGCTCCTCAACCAGAAGGCGGAGCACGTAAGAAGTCGTTCTGTGCCCGTATGACCGGCATGAAGAAAAAGTTAACCAGCGCTAAAACCGCTAACGATCCAAACAGCCGTATCAACAAGAGCCTACGGGCGTGGAAGTGCTGATATGGAAATGATGCTTTGGAACATGGTGTTGACCGTACTACTAGGTGTCTTAGCCTATATTGGGCATGAGAAGGCATCTGAGATACAACGGCTCAACATTTTGATTAACAAAACTAGAGAAGAGGTGGCTCGTGATAACGTCACTCAAGCAGAAATGGACAAACTTGTTAACCACATTGACCAGCGGTTTAACAAACTTGAAGCAAAAATTGATGAACTTTTTAAAAAGGGGTAAATAAAATGGCTAATCCGTTCCAAGGTGATGATGTAGATCCGTTTAGCGGTGCTCGTGATGAAGAAACGGGTGACGTAAAACAAGTTGGACTTCCTGCGTCAGCAAAAACTTCTAGGTTTGGAACCGCATTTGCGGCTGCTCGCAGGGCTGGTGACAAGACTTTTATGTTTAACGGCAAAAAGTACACCACTGAAATGGCTTCTGAAAAGAAAAAGGCGCCTGCAAAAAGCGGTAAATCGCTTCCCGGTAGGTCTGCTGAAGGTTCTGTTTCTGACGTTGTTGGCGCTAAAAAAGGCGGCATGATTAGTTCCGCTTCCAAGCGTGCTGACGGTTGCGCTACCAAGGGTAAGACCCGTGGAAAGATGGTGTAATGCCAGCCGTATCGAAAAAACAAGAAAGATTTATGCAAGCGGTGGCTAATAACCCAAAGTTTGCAAAGAAGGTAGGTGTACCAACATCCGTAGGAAAAGAGTTCACTAAAAAGGAAGGTGGAGTCATGAAAGAGTCAAAGGCAATGATGAAGAAGGAAGTGTCCTTTATGAAGAAAAAGGGCGCTCCTAAGTCCATGCTTAAGCATGAGATGAAAGAAGCCGGTATGAAGAAGATGAAGTCTGGTGGGCTGGCTGGTGGTCACAAGCAAGCTGACGGTATTGCTAAAAAAGGCAAGACCAAAGGTAAGCAAGTTGCTATGAACAAAGGTGGGATGGCCTGTTAAATGAGACCAAGTCGGGGTATGGGGATAATTAACCCCTCTAAGATGCCAAAGGCTAAGACGATCAAACGTAAGGATGATCCGAATAAGGTCAAAGTATTTAAAGAGGGCGGCGAGTCTCGTGTAAACGAAGCTGGTAATTACACCAAACCCGGTATGCGTAAGAGTCTGTTTGAGCGCATCAAGGCTGGCGGCAAGGGCGGTGCTCCGGGTCAGTGGAGCGCCCGTAAAGCCCAGATGTTGGCTATGCAGTATAAAAAATCTGGTGGCGGGTACAGAGATTGAAAGCCCCTCAAAGAAGTCTTAAAGCATGGACTGAACAAAAGTGGAGAACTAAGAGTGGCAAACCATCTACGCAAGGACCGAAGGCTACAGGGGAAAGATACCTCCCAAGCAGCGCCATCAAAGCGCTCTCCCCGCAAGAGTACGCCGCGACCACCCGAGCCAAGCGAGCCGGTAAAGCCGCAGGAAAGCAGTTCGTCGCCCAGCCTAAAAGGGTGGCTAAAAAAGTTGCTCCGCATAGGAAAATAGGATGAGTACAACAGGCACCACCAATTTTAATCTGCAACTCAACGAACTTGTTGAAGAGGCGTACGAGCGTGCCGGTGCCGAGTTACGTACTGGATACGAGTTACGTACAGCCCGTCGTAGCCTGAACCTATTAACTATTGAGTGGGCCAACCGGGGTATCAACCTTTGGACTATTGAGCAAGGATCTATCCCTTTAAATCAGGCACAGATTACTTATGCTCTACCTATCGATACCATTGACTTAATGGACATGGTGGTACGCACCGACTCTGGTCTTATCAGCCAGTCGGACATTAATATCAATCGGATCTCGTCCTCGACCTACGCCACGATACCCAATAAGAACGCTCAAGGACGCCCAATTCAGGTTTGGATTGACCGGCAAAGCGGGGCCTCAAACGCTACCAACATTACTTTAGGTAGCACTATTACCTCATCTTCAAACACAATTACGCTCAGTTCTGTGGTTGGATTGAACTATGTGGGGTTCATTACAATTGGTTCTGAGACCATCGGATATAACGAGATTTCTGGGAATATCCTGCAAAACTGTGTCCGTGGTGTAAATAACACGACTGCTGCTGCGCACACAGCAGGTGCGGCGGTATCAGTAATTAACCTGCCCAATATTTGTGTTTGGCCTAGCCCTGATCAAAGCAACTACTATTCGTTTATATATTGGCGTCTACGCCGCCTGCAAGATGCGGGTAACGGTATGCAGACAGAAGACATACCTTTTCGTATGTTGCCCTGTTTGGTGGCTGGACTGGCGTATTACATTGCTATGAAGATTCCAGAAGGTGCGCCACGTTTGGAAATGTTGAAGGCGGCTTATGAGGAGCAGTGGCTACTTGGTTCAAGCGAAGACCGGGAAAAGGCTGGTCTGCGGTTGGCCCCACGGCAGTATTTTTATTAATAGGTGAACTATGGCGGGTCCAAAGTTTGCTTCTGGTAAATGGGCGATAGCGGAGTGCGACAGATGCGGGTTTCGTTACAAGCTGAAGGAATTGAAGAAAATAGTCATAAAGACCAAAAACATCAATTTGCTGGTTTGTTATACATGTTGGGAACCGGATCAGCCACAGTTACAATTAGGTATGTACCCCGTGTACGACCCACAGGCTTTACAGAATCCTAGAAACGATAAGTCATATTTACAGGCAGGTTTAACAGGAACACAGGTTGAAAATATTAATCCGCCAGACCCAGACGCTTCAGATGCGTTTGGTGAGCCATCTGGGGGTAGCAGGATTATCCAGTGGGGATGGAACCCTGTTGGGGGCGCAAGGGATAATGGGCTAACACCTAATAACTTGGTAGCCCAAGGTAGTATAGGAACCGTAACAGTAACTACTTAAGGAGTAAAAAATGGATATCAAAGCAGCATTGAAGGCACACATGGCTAAAAAGGGCGCTAAGGCTCACCCGGATGCCAACGTGAAGAAACTCCGCCGTGGCGGAAAGACCAATCTGGAAATGAAACAGTTAGGCCGTGGGCTGGCAAAAGTTGCCAACCAGAAGTCACCAATGAGCCGTGTTCGCAAAACGGGGATTTAATATGAGCCAAGCCAACGATAAGTTTAATTATTTCCCTGCTGAGACTGCCGACCCAGTTGGCAAGTACACGCAGCCGAAGCCCTATACCGACACAATGGGTGAGAATGGGTATCCAAACGATATCCCCAACACCCAGACGATGCGGACTCGTGGTACTAAAAACACCACCCGGGGTAACAGCAACAGCAAAAAGATGGGCTAAATGAACTACACCGAACTAACTGCTGCAATCAAGGCTTATTGTGAGAACGACTTCCCACAGGTAGTGGGGTCGGGCGGTCTTACGTCTGCTGAACAGATAGCAACATTTGTTCAAAATGCTGAAGAGCGGATCTATAACTCTGTTCAGATCCCAGCCATCCGAAAGAATATGACGGGGGCTACGACTTCCGGCAATAAGTACTTAGCATTACCCCCGGATTGGCTCTCCACCTTTTCTCTGGCAGTGGTTTGTAACGGTCCAACTACACTCCCTGATGGTCGAGTTTTTGCATCTGGGGACTACCTGTACCTTCTGAACAAGGATGTGAACTTTATTCGTGAAGCGTTTCCAAGTCAGACGGATACGGGTTTACCCGAATACTATGCAGTCTTTGACTACAACACGTTCATCCTTGGGCCGATGCCTAACTCAAACTATACGGTTGAGTTGCATTACTTCTACTACCCAACTTCGATTGTGTCGGCTGGTACGTCTTGGCTTGGCGATAACTTTGAGTCAATACTTCTGTACGGCTCCCTGCTTGAGGCAGCATCGTTTATGAAGTCTGAGGCTGATGTGGTCAATATGTACAAAGAGCGCTACAACGAAGCCATGCTGCTTCTCAAACAGTTGGGCGATGCCAAGGATCGTCAGGATGCTTATCGTTCTGGTCAGGTGAGGTACCCGGTTAAATGATCCCTGATCTGTCCGGAAAGAAAATTGCCATCGTGGCTATGGGCAAGTCCCATAATCAGTTTATACTGGCTAAAACCCATTCCCAGCCGATTGATGAGGTCTGGGCAATTAATGCTATGGCAGGCGTCATCTATCACGACAGGGTCTTTATGATGGATCCAGCCAGCCGGTTCTTGGATTCAGATGATGCTGGCACTCAGACGGGGATTATGAGGTCTGTACTAGCCAGCCATCCCGGCCCTATATATACCTGTGAGTTAGACAGCCGTTGCCCCGGATTAGTGGATTTCCCCCTTGATGAGGTCATGAACGCCTGTGGTACGGGGTACTTCAACAATACGGTAGCCTACGCTATTGGATATGGCATTGCAGCAAAAGTGGCTGAGATGCACCTATACGGGATTGATTTTTCGTACAAAGGATATGTCCATTTTGCCGAGGCAGGACGGGCTTGCTGCGAGTTTCTACTGGCTAAGGCTATGGAGCGTGGCATCAAGGTTGGAATCGCTCAGGGGTCTTCTTTACTAGATACAAACGAGCCAATAGCAAGTAAACTCTATGGGTATCACAGACTTGCCGAACCATTGGTAGTAGGCATCGAAGACGATAAGTTTGTGACCAAAAAGTATTCGGAAATCAAAGATTCTTTAGAGCCACAGGAGCCTGAGTACCGTGCGCCAGAAGCGGTGAGGACCTGATGTTTGAGATAAAGATGGGGCAGATCTATAGCCCGATGGTCAAGACCAGTGAGTTTGGTGGATTACCGCTAGAGGATTTGGCTGAGGTTTGTGCCGACAAGATTGTGGGGGTGGCTGATTCTGCCCCTCCGGCTATCCGTGAGCAGGCCAAGTATTTTAGAGAACAGATTGAAAAAACAATTTTTGAGTATTTAAAGAGAGCAGCGCAGTCCGAAAGGGCTACCTGTATTCAAGTTTGTGTACAGGGCGGGGAAGAAAAAGCCGCCCATTTATTAAGGAGAAGTTAAATGGCTTTCACCGGTAATTTCATGCCAACATCTTTCAAGGTAGAGATCCTGAAGGGTGTTCACAATTTTTCAACTGGCTCTGGTCAGACCTTTAAACTGGCTATGTATAACAACAGCGCCTCGTTTACCGCTGCGACCACGGCTTACACCACAACCAACGAAGTAGCGGCTTCTGGCTCTTATGTGGCTGGTGGCGGCACGCTGACTAAAGTTACCCCGGTATCTTCGGGAACCACAGCGTTTACCGACTTTGCCGACATCTCGTTTACTACGGCAACTATTACCGCTTACGGCGCCATGATCTATAACGATACGGCTACGGGTAATCCTGCAGTAGCGATTCTGGACTTTGGTGGTGCTAAGACTTCGACTTCGGGGACTTTTACCGTGATATTTCCCGCTGCTACTGCAACTGGAGCCATTATTCGGATTGCTTGATGAAAATTTGCGTAACGTGCCAAGACACTAAATCATTAAGCGAGTTCTACAAACGTAAGGATTCGCCGGATGGGTATAGAAACGACTGCAAAGACTGTCGTAAGGCACGTTCGCTTAAAAACTTTTACGCCGACCCAGACGTTAAACGTGCTAAAAATATGGAAGCGTATTGGAAACGTAAAGAGCAAAACCCAGATTTATGGAAACCAATTTATGCAAAATTTCGAGAAAAATATTTAGCCGTTTCTCGTGTTTATTATTCTAAACACGCTGATAAAATTAAAGCCCGACAGCGCCTTTGGAGTAAACAAAATCGGGGTGCCGCAAATGCACTAGGTAAAAAGTACAAACTAAAGAAACGCAACGCTACTCCAAACTGGTTAACCAATGAGCAAGTAGAGCATATGCAGTGTTTGTATAAAGTAGCCGCCATGTATACGGCTGAAGGTTTAGATATTTGGCACGTGGATCATATTGTCCCAATACGGGGCAAAGACGTATGTGGGTTGCACGTTCCTTGGAATTTGAGGATTATTACTGCTTCTGAAAATTTACGGAAAGGTAATAAATTTAGTATGGGTACGAGGGCGTAAATGTGGCGACATTTAGTGGCTGGGGAAAAGGTTCTTGGGGGCAAACCCCTTGGGGATCTGACCAAACCAATGTTGAAGTTCCGCTTGGTGGCTGGGGCTATGACGGCTGGGGCACAACCGCTTGGGGTGTTGGCGGCGGTGTCCAAGCAAACGGCGCTGTTGGGTCAGTCACAGTCCAAACAACAGTCGATGTCAACGTCAATGTTACCGGCGTATCTGCGGCAGGAGCAGTTGGTCAGGTACTTGTCACTGGCGATGCAAACGTCGCAGTCACAGGTGTTCAAGCCACAGGTCAGATTGGTCAAGTCTCTGTTGGAGAAGGGGTCGGAGTCCTTGTCACCGGAGTACAGGGTACTGGATTCATCGGACAGGCTCAGGTCACAGGTGCCGCCAATATCCCAGTTACAGGGGTTGAAGGCACAGGTTTCGCAGGTCAAGTTACCGTCGCTGCCAATGCCAATGTCTTCGCAGTTGGTGTTCAAGGACAGGGATTCATCGGGCAAGCCCAAGCAACAGGCGGCGCTTCTGTCGCCCTTACAGGGGTTCAAGGCTCGGGAGCCATCGGTACAGTCGCAGTCAGTGGTAGTGCAAATACCAGCGTCACAGGGGTCTCAGGTAGCGGTTCTGTTGGCTCCGTTACCACCAGCGCAGGGGCTAGTGTCACCCTTACCGGGGTCAGCGCAACCGGCTTTATCGGGCAAGCGCAAGTCACAGGCACAGCCAACGTCACCCTCACAGGGGTTAGCGGGACTGGTCAAATCGGTAGTGTTTCGGTTGCCACAGGAACCAATGTTCTTGTCACCGGAATCCAAGCCACAGGCTTTGTCGGACAGGTCTCTGTTACGGGTGACGGCGTTGTTACTGTTACTGGCGTTCAGGCAGTTGGTTTCATCGGTCAGGCAAATGTTGTCCAAAGCGCTTCGGTCACGCTTACCGGCGTTCAAGGCACGGGCCAGATTGGGCAAGTCACCACTCAGGCTAATGCCGATGTACCCACCACGGGGCTACAGGCCGTTGGTCGGGTTGGGTCAGTTACAGCGTTTATCGGGGATGCCAATGTCTACCCAACGGGCGTCCAAGGAAATGCTCAGGTTATGTCTGTATTTATATCGGTTTGGACATCGGTTAATGACAGCCAGACCGCTAACTGGCAAAATGTCAATGATTCGCAGACATCAAGTTGGGTACCCGTTAATGATTCACAGACCCCAAGTTGGGTCGATATAGCCGCATAAAGGACTAAACATGACTATTAACCGCACTAGCCTTTTGGATCTCCCGCTTCCAGTTACTGGAACCGAGTCTGGCACTTGGGGAGATGTTACAAATAACGGGCTAACCCAATACCTAGATATTGCCATCGCCGGACGGACTGCCTTAACCAGTTCAGACTTTACTGCCGGTGCGCTGACAATTAGCACTACAGAGGGCGACTCCGGTGCAACCAACATCGTTGCCGGAAGTGCTCAGTACGCCACGCTCTATGTCTCCTCCTTGGCGGCAAACTCCACGATCACGGCTCCCAGTTCAAACCGGGCATATCGTGTTATTAACGCAGACTCTACTTACACTTTGACGGTTAAGGCTTCTGGTCAGACAGGAGTTACTTTCCCAGTAAGCACCTCTGGCACGGTTGTGTTTAACGGCACGGACTACCAGATTGTTGATACCTTTAGCACGTTGCTTAATGTTGATAACTTAAGGCTTGATGGCAATACGCTTTCCGCAACGAACACCAATGGAAACATCACGATTTCTGCAAACGGTACGGGTCGGGTTCAAGTTACCGGTACTTCTGCGGTGGCTGGTGGAATTGAGTTTTATGAGGATACCGACAACGGTACTAACTATATTGCTCTGCAAGCACCGGCAGCGGTTGCTTCAAACGTAAGTTTTACTCTGCCAAATGCAGACGGTACAAGTGGACAGGTTCTTCAAACTAACGGTTCCGGTGTGTTGTCGTTTACGACTCCGTCATCTGGTATTTCAACGGGCAAGAGCATCGCAATGGCGATGATTTTTGGGTTTTAGCGTCCAAATGTTATCATGTGGTTTTTGGAGGTTAAAACCATGTGGACAGATGAGCAAAAGGAAAAAGCAAGTGAACGAGCAAAAGCAAGATGGGCAGACCCTGAGTACAGGGAGAATCAAGGTAAGGCTCTACAAAAGCCACCTAAGTGCCCCGCTTGTGGCGAGTCAGATATTGCTAATTTTTATGTTGATGGTAAAGGTCGCCGTACAAACAAGCATTGCCGCGAATGCTGTAAAAAACAGTGTCTTGTTCGCTGGCATTCAAGGCCGCAACTGGATCGCCAAGCGTCTAGAGCGTATAAGTACGGTATTACTGCGGATGATTTCAAGCAGATGTTTGAGACCCAACAAGGCAAGTGTGCGATTTGTAACGAAGAACCAAAGACGAAGCGTGGGCTACACGTTGACCACGACCATGAAACAGGTAAAGTACGAGGACTGCTATGCCACGGTTGCAATGTGGCGTTGGGTTCTTTTAAGGAAGACGTAACCCTGCTTAACAAAGCAATCGAATATCTCAGGAGTTAAATATGGCAAACCCAAATATAGTCAACGTCACGACGATTTACGGTAACTCGTCCAGTACGTCTCTCACAACAACTAGCGCAACATCTCTAGTCAGCAACGCTGCGGCAAGTGGGAAGGTCTTTAAGATCAACTCAATTGTTGCGGCTAACGTGGATGGTACATCTGCGGCTGATATTACGATCAACGTATACAGCCAAGCGGCTTTAGGTGGAACGGCGTTTCCAATCGCTTCGACCATCTCTGTCCCCGCTGATGCAACGCTAATCATTACTGATAAGACAACATCGTTCTATCTGCTTGAGAACCAATCCATCGGTGCTACGGCAGGCTCGGCAAGTGACTTAGTGGTTACTGCCTCGTGGGAAGAGATAAACTCTTAAGGATCTGAGATGCCCATTCACGGCTACCCCGGTGGAGTAATCACCGCCAACCCAACAGCGCCGACAGTTAGTTCGGCTTCTGGCGTTTGGACTACTGAGCAGCAACTGATAAATCAGTCTGCCGGGAACTGGCCTATGGCGGCTACGCAGGTGAGTTTGTCTACAAGGTTTAACTCTGCGGATAGTGCGTATTTGAGTAGAACTCCTACCACAGCGGGGAATAGAAAGACTTGGACATGGTCAGGTTGGGTAAAAGTTAGTAGTTTTCCTGCAACAAACCTTCAATTATTCGGTACTGATTTTACTTCTGTATCAAATAATTCGGTTTATTTAACTTTTTCGTCTCAAACACTTGCTTTGGTTGGAGCAAATTCTGGTGTAACCCATACTGTTTTAGTTTCAAGTGCCCTTTATCGTGACCCGTCGGCTTGGTATCACATTGTTGCTTCAGTCGATACAACACAAGCAACCGCATCAAACAGAGCAAAACTATATGTAAATGGCGTTCAAGTTACAGCACTTAGTACGGCAACTTATCCAGCCCAAAATACAGACACTTCCGTGAATAATACTGTCGTGCATTCACTTGGTGCTTTAAGAATTGATGGTTCTTTTGCTCAATTTTTAAATGGCTACCTAACCGAGATCAACTTCATCGACGGCCTAGCCCTGACCCCAGCGTACTTCGGGTTTAACGACTCCAACACAGGTGCGTGGACACCTCGGCAGTACACAGGCACATACGGCACTAACGGCTTTTACCTTAACTTCTCAGACAACTCAGGCACTACCAGCACGACCCTTGGTAAGGACTACTCAGGCAACGGTAACAACTGGACACCTAATAACTTCTCTGTAACCGCTGGTGCTGGCAATGACTCCTTAGTAGACTCGCCTACATCTTATGGCACGGACACCGGAGCCGGAGGCGAAGTGCGGGGGAATTACTGTACTTGGAATCCTATTGCTAAATCTGCTGCGGTTTTGTTGTCTAATGGAAATCTAAACGGTTCTAGTGATGCGTCTTTGACCGGAGGATGTTCCGGAACAATTGCAGTAACGTCTGGAAAGTGGTACTGGGAAACAACTATTATTACTTTTGACGGTGCTTCTGCTCACGGCATATTAAAATTACCAGTAACAAATAATTATGCTACAAGTGAACCCGGCTCTTATAAATATCTAAGTGGTGGCGATGTTCGAATAGGTGATGGATCAAATGTTCCCTATGGTGCGTCATACGGGGCCGGAGATGTTGTTGGGGTTGCGCTTGATTTAGACAACGGAAAAGTATTTTTTTCTAAAAACGGAGTATTTCAAAATAGCGGAAATCCAGTTAGCGGAACAAACCCAGCATTTAGTTCTTTAAGCGGTGAGTTTACTGCGTGGTGTCAAGACGGTTCTTTCACACAGGTAGATACTTGGGCTACCAACTTCGGTCAACGCCCATTTGCCTACACCGCTCCCTCAGGCTTCAAAGCACTCTGCACACAGAATCTACCTACGCCTACCATAGGTGCGACTAGCACGACACAGGCGAATGATTACTTTGATGTAAATATCTACACAGGTAATGGCTCATCTCAAAGCATTACAAATAGCGGTTCAATGAAGCCAGATTTTGTATGGGTTAAGTCAAGAAGTAGTACAACATATCACCAACTTTATGATGCGGTTAGGGGTGTTTCAAAACCTCTTTTTAGTAATGATGGGCTTGCAGAAGGAAACTATTCTCCATATGGCGTAACCGCTTTTAATAGCAATGGTTTTACGGTAAACGACATAACTTCTTCTGGTTACGGCGTAAATGAAAATGCCGTAAGTTATGTAGGCTGGCAATGGAGAGCATCTAACACTACTGCGGTAACTAACACGGCTGGCACTATTACCAGCACAGTCAGCGCAAACACTACTAGCGGGTTCTCGATTGTTACTTATACGGGTACTGGTGCTCTTGGAACGGTTGGTCATGGACTTGGCGTAACTCCAAGTATGATTATTGTCAAACGCAGAAATTCAACTGGTGATTGGGCTGTGTATAACAGTAATTTATCATCCCCGGAAAACAATCAACTGCTGCTCAACTCAACTGCTGCGGCTCCGGGTTCTTCTACCTTTTGGGGTAATCAACCATCAAGTTCTGTGTTTTCTGTTTGGACAAGTGCAACAACTAATGCCAGCGGAGGAACATTCGTAGCCTACTGCTTCGCACCCGTGGCTGGCTATTCTGCCTTTGGGTCTTATGTCGGCAATGGTAGTGCTGACGGGCCGTTTGTGTTTACAAACTTTAGGCCGAGATATGTGATGATTAAACGTACAGACAGTACATCTGATTGGACTATTTATGACACATCAAGAAGCACATACAACCAAATGAATCTTGCTTTGTATGCAAACCTTTCTAATGCAGAAGGAACAACAATCATTGTGATAGATACGGTGTCCAACGGAATCAAAATTCGCAATTCAAATGCAGACACAAATGCCTCTGGTGGAACTTACATCTACGCTTGCTTCGCCGAGTCACCATTTAAGTACGCTTTAGCCCGATAGGATCGACATGGACTACCCCGGTAAAGTCATAACCAAAACTCAGGTAACTCCTACCCAGACCAGCGCATCGGGTAACTGGACGCTGGACGATCAAGCCGCCGCCATCAAGAACAACAACTGGCCCGTGGCCCTTGTTCCAAACCCCATCTCTAAAAGCCTGAGATTCAATAGCGCCGATTCTGCTTATCTGAACCGTACCCCGGCTAGTGCTGGAAATAGAGACGCATGGACTTGGAGTGCTTGGGTTAAGCGGAGTGCATTATCAAACAGTGTATTGT
>JACCDP011434720.1_pt1 | contig 14450 bp, 11 predicted proteins | sample 7445841 | NCBI WGS metagenome assembly JACCDP01 (sample SAMN15323441, study PRJNA562643) | freshwater metagenome | isolation source: river surface water | place: USA:Blue River Watershed | collected 2017-08-17 | reverse complement strand
GGCAGCGCTCCAGCAGGCAGCGCTCCAGCAGGCAGCGCTCCAGCAGGCAGCGCTCCAGCAGGCAGCGCTCCAGCAGGCAGCGCTCCAGTGGGCTTGGCGGCAGGGGCGAGCGGCGCAGCGAGGGCCGGCTTCGGCGGCAGGTTCGACGCAGCGGCGGTGTCTCCGGCGTCCAGCGATGCGCCCGCATCCCCTGCGTCGCTGGTGCCGGCGTCGAGGGCCTCTCCGGCGTCGCTCGTCTCATCGCCACCCCAGGCATCGGCGCTCTCGGCGCCACCCGCATCGGGCTCCTGACCTGCATCGACGGCCTCAGCCGCAGCCGTGACCGGTGCAGGCGTGAGGGATGCCGCAGGGGCCGCCGGCGCGGTGTCGTCGAATGCCGGGGCCTCCTCGCCGCCCGAGAGCAGCAGGTAGGCCGCTGCCGCGCCGCCCACGAGCAGCAGCAGCAGGGCGGCCAGAGGTCCCTTCGAGCGCGTGCCCTTCAGCAGCGCGAGCTCGTCCTCCTCCGGAAGCGAGACGTACCCGGGCGACTCGGGCAGCGACTCGGCAGAGGGGCTCTCCTCGGTCCGGGAGAGCGCCTCTATCGGTTCGACGGCCGGCGATGGCTCTACGGGCCACGGGAAGAAGTTCTCCGCTGCGGCCGGCGCGGGCTCCGGCGCGGCCGACTCGAGGGGCCTCTCGACAGGTGTCTGCTCCGGCTCCGTGACGACCGGCTGCGTGACGACAGGCTCCACGGCGGCGGGCGCATCGACAACCGGCTCCGTGACGAGCGGCTCCACGGCGGCGGACGCATCGACAACCGGCTCCGTGACGAGCGGCTCCACGGCGACGGGCGCATCGACGATCGGCTCCGTGACGATCGGCTCCGTGACGATCGGCTCCACGACGGCGGGTGCATCGACGCTGACGATGGGGGCGGCTGTGGTGATGCTCTGCGCGGGCTCGCGAGGGGTGGAGCGCTTCGGCGGATAGCGGACGACCGGCACCAGCGCGCTCTGGTCCTGTTGCGCGAGGGCGCTGGGACCGTCGGCTTCGAGCAGCTGCGTGAAGTTCCAGGTGGGCAGGTCCGACGGTGTGCCGAGGTCGATCGGACTTATCTCGGGGCTGGTGGTCGAGCCATCGTCCGCCTCGAGGGCCGGGAGCACCGGCAGCGTCGCGTCGGGCGCGATGATGACCGAGGGCGGCGGTGCTGCAGCCGATTCAGCGGCCGAGCGCGCGCGGGCCGCAGACCGGTTCGCGGCGCGCGCCTGTGGTGGGGACGCTGCACGACCGGGCCGCACGAGCCCGTCCGCCACCAGCTTCTCCACGGCGCTCAAGGTCGAGATGCCGTCCAGCGGCGAGGCGTCGAAGATGCGGGCCAGCGTCCGGCGGCCGTCCACGAGGCGCAGCACGGCCCCCAGCTCTTCGTCCAGCTCGCCGTGGCGGAAGGCCAGCGTCAGGAGGTCGACCGACGGCGCCGCTGCAGCGCCGCCGAACCGCTCCAGTTGTGACGCCAGGAACTGCGACTCGTCGCGCACTGCGGCCGTCAGGTCCGAGAGCGTCGTCGAGAGGGTGGCCGGGCGGGCGTGGCGGCCTTCGGCGAAACGCCACAACCCCGTGTGCCACGCAAGCAGCCGCCGCGCCGCCGGTTCACCGGAGAGGCCTCCCAGCGCTGCGTCGACGAGACGGCCCGACTCGAACCAGAGTTGGCCGCTCAGGCGATCGGGGTGCGCACACTCGAGCGCGCCGGTGATGCCCTGAGCCGACAGCCGCGCGAACAGCTCGTCGAGTCCGCCCGACCCCATCCGTCCAGCGGTGGGCAGCGGGGGCGGACCGGCAGGCTTTTCCGTGGCAGGAGCAGGAGTTGCCGGGGTCAGGGCCCTGCGCAGACGCGTCACCAGCTCCTTGATGTAGACCGGCTTGACGAGGAGTCCAGCAGCGCCCACTTCGAGCGCGCGCTGCTGCAGCGCGGGGTCGGCGTCGGCCGAGAGCAGAAGCACCGGCACGGCGGCGGTGGAGGCGCGCGCACGCAGCGCGGCGACCAGCGCAAAGCCGTCCGCTCCCCCGGTCAACTCGACCGAGGCGACCACCAGCTGCGGCGGACCCTTGTCGGCAATCGCCAGCGCCTCTGCGACCGTCTCGCAGGTCGTCGGAGGGAGCCCTGCCTGACGGAGGCCAAGCTCCATGAGCTGACGGCTCGGGCTGTCGCTGTCAACGAGGAGCAGGGTCTGCCTGGACACGTCGTTCTCCGCGAAGGCGCGAGGAATCGTTAGAATTCCTGAGACCTATCACGCCGACTGCGGAGGGTCCAAGAACAGGCCCGGGCGCGCCGCACCGGCCTGCCGGAGGGCCTCGTACAGCGCCACCGCGGCGCTCGATGCGAGGTTCAGCGAGCGGCTCCCGGGCAGCATCGGGAGCGCCACCGTGCGGTCGGCGAACCGCTCCAGAAGCGGCTCCGGAAGGCCGCGGCTCTCGCGCCCGAAGACCAGCAGGTCGCCCGGGCGGAAGCCGGCGTCGAGGTGAATACGGCTCGCGCTCGCCGTGAAGAGGTGCAGCCGCCGGCGTCCCTCCCCGGCGAGGTCGTGCGCCGTCTCGAACTCGTCCCAGCCGCGCCACGTCTCTGCGTGGACGCGCTCCCAGTAGTCCAGCCCCGCCCGCCGCAGGTCCTTGTCGCCCAGCGAGAAGCCCAGCGGAGCGACGAGGTGAAGCTTGGAGCCGGTGCAGGCACAGAGGCGTGCGACGTTGCCCGTGTTGGGGGGAATCTCCGGCTCGACCAGGACCAGCTGGAACGGCGTCGGCAGGGCATCGAGCGGGCGAGGGCGGCGCTGCGGCATGGCGCGGAACCTTCGCATCGACCGGCGCCGTGCGGTACTTTTCGGACGCCGTGTTCACCGTCATCGACACCACCACCGGGCGCGAACTGGGTCGGCGCATCGCGCTCGCGGACAGCTTCCTGACGCGTCTCGTCGGACTGCTCGGACACCGGTCGCTGGGCGAAGGCGAGGGGCTGTGGATCACCCCCTGCGACTCGATTCACACCTTCTTCATGCGCTTCCCGATCGACGTCGTCTTCGTCAACACGGACGGGGTGGTGCTGCGCCGTCTGGATGCCGAGCCGCCCTGGCGCGCGACGAGGATCCACGCGCGGGCATCCGCCTGTCTGGAGCTCCCGGCCGGCGTGCTCGAGGCGGCGGGGGTCGTTCCCGGTCATCGGCTGGAGCTCCGGCCGACGGCCTCCGGCGCGGCCTGAGCGGCCACGTTCCGCCTAGGCAGGGCGCTGCGGCCGGTGTAGCGTTCGACTCTCCACATCCGGTGTGACTGACGTTCCCCGGTCGGGCCTCGCGGGAGTTGCGGTTCGATGACCCAGATCACCTACGGCGCCTGCAGCCACGTCGGCATGAAGCGCGACCACAACGAGGACAGCTACCTCGTGCTGCCCGAGCATGGCGTCTTCGCGGTGTGCGACGGCATGGGTGGCCACGCCTCGGGCGAGGTGGCGTCGAAGCTGGCCTGCGACGAGGTCCGGGCCTTCTTCGAGATGACCGCGAGCGACCGCGACTGCACCTGGCCCTACAAGTTCGACCGGTCGGCGACCTATGACGAGAACCGCATCGCCGTCGCCGTGAAGCTGGCGAACCGCAGCGTGATGGAGCACTCGCGGGTCGACCCGAAATGCCGCGGCATGGGCACCACCTTCGTCGGCATCTCGTTCACCGACGAGGGCAAGGTCGTGGTGGCCCACGCGGGCGACAGCCGCGCCTACCTGTTCCGTCAGGGGGCGCTCTCGCGCATCACGGTCGATCACTCGCTCGTCGAGGAGTACATCCGGATGGGCCGCCTCACCGAGGAGGAGGCCAAGAACTTCCCGCAGAAGAACATCATCCTGCGGGCGCTGGGGCAGCAGGAGAAGCTGGACGTCGAGGTCAACAGCCACGACCCGCGGCCCGGCGACCTGTTCCTCGTCTGCTCCGACGGCCTCTCCGGCATGATCGACGACCACCGCATGGAGGAGCTGCTCGTGATGAAGGGCGGCGACCTGGAGGCGTGTGCGCAGGCGATGATCGACGCCGCGAACGCCGCCGGTGGGCTCGACAACATCACCTGCGTTCTGGCGCGCTGGCACGGATAACGGGCCTTCCAGACCCGTCCGGATCGCGCGGGAGCAGGCTGGAGGCGGCCGCGCGGCCCCTCCGCGCTCGTCCTCTCAACGGGTTCGACCCTGGTGCATTTCGATGTCGCGTCACTTCGTTCCTTGGGCCCTCGTCTCGTTGCTGGCCGTTGCCCCCGTTGCCGCGAACGCGATCGACAGCGACGTTCAGGAGTGGACCCTCGCGACGGCGCAGGGCCATGTCGCGCCCCGCATGCGGCTCTACGGGGAGGTTCAGCCCCGTCTGGCGTTGACCCCCGAAACGGGCATCGACCGGCTGCTTCTGCGTGGCGCGGTGGGCTTCGACCTGCTGCCGAACGTGGCGATCTGGGCGGGCTACGCGTGGACGCCGACCTTCCAGCCCTCGTTCGCGGGCGAGCACCGGCCCTTCCAGCAGCTCACGGTGTCGACCACGGTTCTGGGCGGCGCCCTGCTCAACCGGACGCGGTTCGAGCAGCGCTTCATCTCCGGCGCCGATCTGTCGCTGCGTCTGCGCCACATGGTCCGCTATGCGCGTCCGTTCGTGACCGAGTCGCCGTGGCTCTGGGTGGTCTACGACGAGCTGTTCGTCAACGCGAACGCGCCCGAGGTGGGGCCGGCGCGCGGCATCGATCAGAACCGCCTGTTCGTCGGCATCAACCGCGTCGTGGGGCCCGCGATGCTCGAGCTGGGGTACCTGCTCGACACCATCGTCCGGCCCGATCCGAAGCCGCTGCTCCAGCGCTCGATCGTCGTGACAGGCGTCGCGTTCAATCTTCCCTAGATTCCGCACCGATCCGCGTCAGGCGGCGATGCGCGTGTCGGGCGTGACGATGGTGCGCCGCAACCGCTCGCCCGCGCCGACCGAGGCTCCGGGGAGCACGACGCACTCCTCGAGATGAACGTCCGCACCGACCCGGGCGCCTGCCCCGACGGCGCTGCGGACGAGGCGCGCAGCGGGGTCGACGACGGCCTCCGCGCTGACCCCGTCGACGGGGGCGCGAAGAACGCCGCTTTCCGCCAAGGGACCCAGCCTCGTTCCGGGAGACATCAGCGTCAGGTGTGCGTCGAGGTACCCGGCCGGATCGCCCAGATCGAGCCAGAGGCCGCTCTCCATGACCGAGGCGACGTGACCGCCCTCCGCCAGCAGCGGCGCGTAGACCGTCTCGATGACGCCGCACTCGCCTTCGGGCAGGCGCTCCAGCGCGCGGGGCGACAGGATGTGGACACCGGTGAAGAGTCGTGGCGTCACGCCCGACGGGGCGCCGTACTTGCCGATGCGAAGGACCCGACCCTCGGGACCGGTCTCGATGGGGCTGTAGCCCGCGCCCGCCGGCATCTCGCGCAGCACCATGGTCGCGTCGGCGCCCGTCTGCCGGTGGTGCGCCATGATGCGTGAGAGGTCGAGGTCGAACAGCACGTCGCCGTTGAGCACCACGAGGTCTGCGTCCGGCCGCACGAGCCCCAGCGTGCGCGCGCGGCGGTGAACGCCGCCGGTGCCCAGAATGACCCCCTCGTGCGAGAGGCCGAGGGTGAGCGACTCGCGCGCCGCCTCGTCATGGGCCGCGCGTGTCATCGCCTCCGGCTGCCAGTGGGTGTTGATGACGACGCGCCCGAATCCAGCGTTCCTCAGGAGCGCGAAGGCGTAGCCGACCAGGGGCCGCCCGAAGAGCGGCACGGCGGGCTTCGCGGTGTGGGCGGTCAGCGGCCGCAGGCGCGTGCCCAAGCCGGCGCAGAGCACGATGGCGTCGAAGTCGGTCATCGCCGCGCACCATAGCGACTCATCCGACTTGCGGCCGGTTTTCGGGTAACGTCCCGCCCATGCGCACCTGGATGCTTGGGCTCGTCGTCGCGGCCGGACTGCTGGCCACCGGTTGCAAGAGCGAGTGCTCGACCAAGGAGGACTGCGGCGCGGGCAACACCTGCTTCGCCGGAAGCTGCAGGCCCTTCTCGGTGGGCGACGGCGGCTGCACGGCGGACGGCGGCTGTACGGCGGACGGCTGCACCACCGAGCTCGACTGCGCGACCGGCGAGCAGTGCGTCTCGGGGCTCTGCGTCGCCCCCTGCACCGACCGGACCGGCTGCCAGCCCGACGAGACCTGCCAGAGCGGAGTGTGCGTGCCGGCGGAGTGCGACGACAGCGACTCGTGCGAGGACGGCGAGACCTGCAACGACGGCATCTGCGAGTGATGACCCTCGGGTCATCACGGCGCCTCTGAGATGACCCGAAGCTCACGTGCGCTCAGCCAGTAGCGGCGGCTCACGCCCAGCTGCGTGATGCGCAGCGCCTTGGTCCGAGCCTTCGGCAGCGGCAGCGCATAGACGGGCTTCGCGGCATTCGTGCCGAGGCCCGCGGGGGAGAGCGACGCAAAGCGCGCCCAAGGGACCCACGAGCCGCCTGCCTCCTGACGTTCGACGGCGACGCCGCGCGGGAGGTCCGTTGCGAGCCCCTCGCCGTGCCACTCGAGCCCGACGATCGGCGCCTCGTCGAACTGCAGCGTCACCGACTCGCCCCCGCGGGTCACGTAGCCCGTCGTCCAGCGGCCGTCGTCCTTGCCGTCGATGAGCGCGGAACAGACCTGGGCGCCGGTGCTGCAGCGCAGGGCGGTGACGGGCACGGGGCCGCCTTCGATCCGCTCGCCTGGTCGCACGGCCAGCACCGTCGGGGGCCGCAGCGTCAGCAGGAGATCAGGTCCCGCGGTCTCCTGCCGCTCGACGATCCCCGACATCGCCAGCGACTGCTGCTTCGCCCAGCGTCCATCTGCGCCGCCGCGCAGCACCACGCTCCGCAGGCCCAGATCCCAGAGCGCCGCGTGCGATGCGGCGTCGGGCAGGCTCCGCGCGGCATCGTCCACCACGCGCGACAAGGCCGGCGTGAAGCCGGAGAGCCCCTCCGTCGTCGCGACGCCGCACAGCATCGCCGCGTGCCGGCGCAGCGCCATCTGCGGGTGGGAGAGCGGGCGCTCCGAAAGATCGGCCACCGCTGCGGCGCCCTGAGCGCGGGCGAGCGCGTAGGCCGCGTCGGTACACGACGTCGCGACGGGCTGAGCGCCCAGACCCAGCGGAAGGCCCTCGAGCAGCACGACGGTCGCCGCGCCCCAGAAAAGCCGGTCATGACGATCGAGCCACTTCGCGGCGGCGATGATGACCGCGAGGTCCACCAGAACGCCCGCGCGCCGGACCATCCGCAGGCCGTCGACGACCGGCAGGTGCAGGTGCATCCACTCGTACAGGCTGCGGCCCAGCGGCCATCCGAACGCCTTCGGCGCGGTGCCGCCGAAGAGAAACAGACCGAAGCCCGCGAGGGCGAGCAGGGTGGGGGCCAGCGCGGAGGTGCCGTCCTCGCGCGCCCGGAACGCGAGCCACGCCACGGAGACGGCGAGCCCGAGATGCAGCGCCGAGACACCGACGAGAGGAGCTGCGAGCAGCAGCAGGACCAGTGCGCCCACGATCGGTCCGCGCCGCGCGAGATCGTCCCGAACCCAGAGCGTCACCGCCGCCGCTGCGGCGAGGGTCACCGCGAGGCCGGGGAAGTAGGCGGTGTCCCACTGCGCGCGATCGGGAATCACGCGGCCCATCAGCGTCAGGCGGTCGGCCCAGAGGAACATCGCGAGGTCGCCGGACTGTCCGGCCACCTCTCCCGCCGAGCGGGTCAGACCGAGCGACTCCTTCAGCTGCGCATAGGGCCACAGGAGCCACGCGACGGGCGCGAGCAGCGCGGCGTGCATCGCGGCATATCGGACGAGGTCGCGACCCACGCCCGGCCGCCGCTGCGACAGCCGCGCGGCGACGAGCACCACCGGCAGCGCCATCGCCAGAAACACCGTGTAATACAGGCAAAGGAGCGCTTCGCACGCGAGCCATGCCGCCGAAGTGAACGCCTCGCGCGCTCGCCCAACATGCGCGTACCGCCACGCCGCAGCGAGGGCGTACGGCATCGGGAACAGGTAGAGCAGCTGCAAGCGCCCCGACTGGAAGCCGGTGTAGGCCGAGAAGGCGAAGGCGAGCCCCGCGACGATCGCCATTCGCGGCCGCACGCCCAGCGCCCGCGCGAGGTGCGCCGCACCCGTGACGTTCAGCACGCACGCGACCAGCAGGCAGAGGTTGTGCGACAGCACCGCCGCATCGCCCAGAGGCCACGTGACGAGCCCCGCGAGCGGCATCAGCTCGCTCGTCACCAGGGCGCGCGGCTGCGGGAAGAAGAACGGCGCATCGTAGAGCCAGTCGTGGAGGCCCCGGCCCCCGGGACCCTGCGACAGGTTCCGGTGCAGCGCGCCCAGGTCACCGATGTTGAGCAGCCCGTCGTACCAGAAGGTGCGGCCGAGCAGGCTGCCCGACGGCGACGGCAGCAGCGGTCGGAGAAACAGCAGTGTGCCTGCGAGGCCCGCCAGAAGCGGTCCCCAGCGTTCGAGCGAGGTCGGTCGCTGATCGCCGCCGGGCGGTCCGCTCATTTCTGCGGCAGGCGAATGTGCGGGTCGGTCCGCTCATCCTCGACGCGCCGGGGTGCGGGCGCAGGAATCGACGGGAGCGTGGCGCCGGAGAGCGGGTTGGGCCGCACGTAGGTCCGGTCGTTCGCGACCACGCGCTCCATGTCGGCGAGCAGATCCGAGGCGATCTGGATCGACGGTTCGTCCATGACAGGGGTGGCGGGCTTCGGCGGCTCGCGGCGTGCCAGATCCTCCTTCGACGCGCGCGCCGTCGACTCGTCGCCCAGCGGGGCAATCGCCGCCATGGGGGTCGTGTCCGGAATGCGCGGCATCGACGAGGCGCTCAGGCCCATGTGAGGCGCCGGTCCCGGCGCGGGGGCGGGCAGCGGCGTCTCCTGCGTCAGCAGCGAGGGCGCGAACGGGGTGGGCATCGGCTCCTGCACGCGCATCGCTGCTGCGGGTGCGGGTGCAGCGACCGGAGCGGGCGCGGCAACGGGCGCGGGTGTTGGCGTCGGCACCGGCATGGGAACGGGCACCTCGGGCAGCGAGAACTCCTGGTGCAGCGGGTCGGGCCGGCCGGCCTCGCGGTGCTTGAGCGACGGGGCCCAGCGCGTCTTCACCTCGCCGTCGGCGTGGAAGAGCGGCGGCGGCGGAACGCGGTAGGTCGACGGGTCGAAGAACGCGTCGTCGAGGTCCCCGAAGCCGTAGGCGCGGGTCCGCTCGAGGAACGTCGGCAGGATGCCCGTGGGCGCGTGGTAGCCGATCACCTTGCCCGTGCTCTGGTCGCGGCCCGTCTGCGTGTAGACGAACAGGTCCTGGGTTCGGTAGTCGCCCTTCTCGTTGAGCGGCAGCACCTCGCTCACGTGGGTGATCTTGCGCGAGCCGTCGGAGAGCCGCTCGCAGCAGACGACCAGGTTGATGGCGCTGGCCACCTGCGCGCGAACCGCCACCATCGGCAGGTCGACGCCGGAAAGCAGACAGAGCGATTCGAGTCGCCGCAGAGTGTCGGTGGGCGTGTTGGCGTGCGTCGTCGCGAGGCTGCCGCCGTGGCCCGTGTTCATCGCCTGCAGCAGGTAGAAGCACTCGCCGCCGCGCACCTCGCCGACCACGATGCGGTCCGGACGCAGGCGCAGCGCGCTCCCCAGCAGATCGCCCAGGGTCACCTCGCCCTTGCCGTGCTTGTCCGGCGGACGCGATTCGAACGCGACGATGTGCGGCTGCTGGAGCTGAAGCTCCGCCGAGTCTTCGATGGTGAGGATGCGCTCATCGTCCGGAATGAAGCGGCTGAGCACGTTGAGCAGCGTCGTCTTGCCGGAGCCGGTGCCGCCCGCCACGACGACGTTGAGCTTCATCTTGACGGCCGCGTCGATGAGCCGAGCGACGGCCGGCGTCGCCGCGCCGAACTCGATCAGCTTCTGGATCGTCATCTTGTCTTTCGAGAACTTGCGGATGGCGATGGTGATGCCGCGCCGCGCGACCGGCGCCAGCACCACGTGGATGCGGCTGCCATCGGGGAGACGCGCGTCCAGCCGGGGCCGCTCGTCCGACAGCACGCGGCCCACGAACTGCGCCATGTTGCGGGCGGCCGCCGAGAGGCCCTCCTCGGTGAAGCTGCAGCTGCTGCGGGTGATCTTGCCGCCCTTCTCGATCCAGATCTCGGTCGGCCCGTTGATCATGATCTCCGAGATGTCCGGGTCGTCCAGCAGCGGCACGATCGGCTTGAGGAAGGCGCGCAGCGACTCGGCGTACATCGACATGGGACGGCTCCGGGAAGGGATGCGCCGCAGACTCTATCGCCGGGGCAGCGCCCGCGCACCCGCGTTGAACGGGCCTCGCAGGGCGCCCCAATTCGCCTGTTTCGGCTACGCTCCCGCCGCCCTCGCTGCCCCGGGGCCTGCGGAGAATCGACATGCGTCGCGACCGTCATTCCCTTGCTCTTCTGCTCGCGCTCGCTGCCACGGCCTGCCTCGAGCCCGGCGCCGTTACGGGAGAGGCCGACGGCGGGACCACCGTCACGACCGACGGCGGCGGTAGCAACCCGACACCGGTGACCGATTGCGGCACCGATCTCCCGGCGACGCCCGACGGCGCCTGCAGCGTGACTGCCGGCAACGCGAACCTGCTCCTGCGCGCGACGCTGCTGGCCCCCGAAGGCGAGTTGAAGAACGGCCAGCTCCTCATCGACGCGAGCGGCAGCATCGTCTGTGCCGCCTGCGACTGCGCGAGCAACGCCGCGGCCGCCGGCGCCACCGTCGTCACCTGCCCGGACGCCGTCGTCAGCCCCGGACTCATCAACACGCATGACCACATCAAGTGGGCCGGAGACACGCCCGAGCCGACGAGCGAGCGCTACGAGCAGCGACACGACTGGCGCAAGGGGCAGCGCGGACACCGCTCGATCCGCACCATCTCGAAGAACGAGTACGTGGCGTGGGGCGAGCTGCGCCAGGTTTTGTCGGGCACCACCAGCCTCGTCGGATCGGCCTCGGGCGTCTCCCAGGAGAAGGGTCTGCTCCGCAACCTCGACACCAAGTACGCGGAGGGCCTCGAGATTCCCCCGGTGCGCTTCGACACCTTCCCGCTGGGCGACAACGACGGCATGCAGATCGCCTCCGGATGCGGCTACCCCGACATCACGAAGCCGACCGACACCGCCGTTGCCAACACGGATGCCTACCTGCCGCACGTCTCCGAGGGCATCGACGCCGAGAGCCGCAACGAGTTTTTGTGCCTCACCTCGACCGCGAACGGCGGCCAGGACGTTGCGCTCCAGAAGTCGGCCTTCATCCACGCCGTCGGTCTGCTACCGCAGGACTACGCGCTGATGGCCCAGAAGGGCGTCGGCCTCGTCTGGAGCCCGCGCTCGAACGTCTCGCTCTACGGCTTCACGGCGCAGGTGACGGTGGCCGCGAAGCTGGGCGTTCAGATCGCGCTGGGCACCGACTGGACCCCGTCGGGCTCGATGAACATGCTGCGCGAGCTGCGCTGCGCCGACGGCCTGAACCGCAACTTCCTCGGCAACGCCTTCTCCGACAAGCAGCTGTGGGAGATGGCCACCTCGAACGCCGCGGCTGTCACCGGCACCTCGGGCAAGCTGGGCGCGCTGAAGGCGGGGCTCATCGCCGACATCGCCGTCTTCTCGTCGAAGGACCGCGCGAACGGCTACCGCGCCGTCATCGATTCGGGTCCCGGCGACGTGAGGCTGGTCATGCGTGCCGGCAAGGTGCTGATGGGCGAGGCTGCGATCGTCACCGCGCTGGGCGGCGACACCGGCTGCGAGACGATCGATCTCTGCGGCGCCTCGCGAAAGGTGTGCGCACAGCGTGAAACGGGATTCACCGTCGAGCAGCTCAAGGCCGCCGCCGGCGCGAGCGTCTACCCGCTCTTCTTCTGCAGCGATCCGACCAACGAGCCGACCTGCCTGCCCACGCGCCCGAACGAGTTCACCGGTCAGTCGCGTCCGGACGATCGCGACGGCGACGGCATCGTCGACTCCTCCGACCTCTGCCCGAGCGTCTTCGACGCCGTGCGGCCGCTCGATCGCGGACAGCAGGCCGATGTCGATGGTGATGGCGCCGGGGATGCCTGCGACGTCTGCCCACTCGCGGCCGGCGCCACCGAGTGCCCTGCGGTCGCCACCGACGACGCGGACCTCGACGGCGTGAAGGACGCCACCGACAACTGCCTCTCGACGCCGAACCCCACCCAGGTCGACACCGATGGCGACGGCAAGGGCGACGCCTGCGATGCCTGCCCCTCGAAGGCGAACCCCGGCAGCGCCGCGTGCCCGTTCAGCATCTATGACGTGCAGGGCCTCGCCGACGGCATCGACGTCAGCATCCCGGATGCCGTCGTCACCGCCGTGGGCAGCGCCGGGCTCTTCGTTCAGCACGGCCCGGGCGACGCGCTGTACGACGCGACGAAGGGCGCGAGCGGCTCGGGCCTCTATGCCTACTTCGGTACGGGCAAGGTGCCGGCCGGCATCCTCGAGGGCGCACGCGTCAGCCTCTCGGGAAAGTCGAAGCGCTACTTCGGGCTGATGGAGATCGTCTCACCCACCGCCACGCAGATCGGTACGGTCGCCTCCCTGCCCGAGCCCGTGCTCGTCACCCCTGCCGAGATCGCCGTCGGTGGCGCGCGCCTCGAAGCGCTCAAGTCGGTGCTGGTCCGGGTGGAGAACGTCACCGTGCAGAGCACGTCGCCCACGCTCGGACCGGGCGACTCGGTGGGCGGCGAGTTCAGCATCGACTCGGATGTGCGCGTCGATAACCTGCTCTGGTCGATTTCGCCGGCCGTCGCGCAGGGCGAGTCGCTCACCTTTGTGCAGGGGCCGCTCTTCTGGGCCAACGAGCGCGCGAAGATCGTTCCGCGGGGAACCGCCGACGTCGGCCGAGTGCCCTAAATGCGCGTCCCTCCGCCGCGACCGCCGCTGCTGCCGCTGCTGCAGTTGCAGTCTCAGTTGCAGGGGGGCAGGGCGGGCGCTTCGGAGCAGCTGCGTTCCACCGCCCTCGCTTCGAGCATCACGACGCTGACGAACCGCCAGGCCGCCGTGGGAGCGCTCCTGCGCGTCCTGGAGGGGCGCCTTCTGCCGGCCACGTCACCTGCGACGACCGCGTTGCGAGAGCTGGTCCGGCACTGGCAAGCGGCGTCGACTCCGGCCCGTCCGCTTCCCAAGGGCACCGTCGAGGTTCACCTCGTCCGCGATGCCGAGCCCCGCGCGCTGGCTCTTCCTGAGAACACGCTCGTCGTCAGCACCGGCCTCGTCGAGAAGCACGGCTCCGAGAAGCAGCTGCGCGCCGCGCTCGAGAAGCCTCTCGAGGTAATGGCGTCAGGCGAGGCGGCGCAGTCGTTCGAAGAGTCGGTGGCAACACTCGTGTTGAGTCCGGAGTCGCCGACACCGGAGGAGGCGGAGCGGCTTTTCGGTCGTCTGTGGAGCCAGTCGGAGTGCCCCCCTGCGGAGGAGAGCACCGCGACCGAAGCGGCGGCCGGTGACGAAGATCCGGTGCGCGCCTATTGGAAGCTTCGCGCTGCGGTGATGACCCCTCAGCGCGACGACGCCGCCCTTCCGATCTCCGGGAAGACGGCGCTGCGGCTGAGCGTGGCGATTCTGGTCGCGGTGCTTCTGCTTCAAGTGTGCGGCTGAATCAAACGGACGCCGACGGTGAACGTGCTGAAGATGCCCTTGTTCTGGACGCCGGGGAGGAAGCCAGTCTGGGCATCAGATGCTCACGCCGACGGCCGATTCCAGCAAGGAGTCGGACATCGCGCAGGTGGCGAGCATGCTTCGGCGGTCGCCGCCGGAGGAACGTCAACGGGCCGTGATGGCGCTCGGTGCGTTCATGGCGAGTCCGCTGAAGAAGCCCGGGCGTCAGCCGAAGAAGAGGCCTGACAAGCTCCTCAAGCGGCTGCGCTGATCAGAGTCCCCCGGCCTTTGTGATGATCTGAAACTCTTCGGGTGTCACCGGCTGGACGCTCAGGCGGCTGCCCTTCTGCAGCAGGACCATCTTCGCGAGGCCCTTCATTTCGCGCAGCTCCGGCAGGGGAACGAGGCGTGCGAACTTCTCGACGGCCTGCAGGTCGACCATGAACCAGCGCGGCGCATCGGGCGTGGCGGCCGGGTCGAAGTATTCGTCGTTCGGGTCGAACTGCGAGTGGTCGGGGTAGCCCTCGCGCACGATGCGGGCGACGCCGATGGCGCCGGGCGGCTCGGCGTTCGAGTGGTAGATGAGGACCCGATCGCCCAGCTTCATCTCGTCGCGCATCGTGTTGCGCGCTTGGTAGTTGCGGACGCCGCTCCAGAAGGTCGTCTGGTTCTTCGCGGCCAGCAGATCGTCGAACGAGAAGACGTCGGGTTCGGTCTTCACGAGCCAGAACCGCTCGCCTCTGGTCACCGGTGTCGGGCTCTTCGCGGCGGGCTTCTT
>JACCDP010938211.1_pt1 | contig 14451 bp, 16 predicted proteins | sample 7445841 | NCBI WGS metagenome assembly JACCDP01 (sample SAMN15323441, study PRJNA562643) | freshwater metagenome | isolation source: river surface water | place: USA:Blue River Watershed | collected 2017-08-17 | reverse complement strand
TGACTCAATCCTTTCAGATTAAAATCTTCCCAAATCCCGCATCAGATCATATTACCATTTCAGAAATCCCACTGTCATTAATCGGTTCAAATGCAACAATTACCGATGTAAATGGTAAAAAAATTCTTGATTTTGAAATCACCCAGCAACAACAGCAAATCGACTGTTCAAGCATGAAAAAAGGAGTCTATTTCTTGAGAATTGGGGAAGAGAATCAGAAAATAATTTTGGAATAAATGATGTTTATTAGAATTCAAACACATAAAAAAATAAAGCACATGAAAAAATGGTTATCACTTTTCGCTTTCGGAATTCTGCTTACAAATTGCAAAAAAGACAAAGTCTCAACACCAGAGAATTATTACCAATCAAAAGGAAATTTGATGATTTTTCAGATTGGGGATTCATTGGAGAGAGCTTATGAGTATAACCTATTTTCTATTCAGCTGAATAATGGAAACTTACCGATAAGTTTTTATTCTGAAATAAATAATGATTTTCACTATTGTAAATTCTTACCTAATCAAGACACACTATTCTCGTATTCATCGAATGATTTTACTTTTCTGACGGATACGATTGAAAACAATAACCTAAAAAGATTAACTAATTCCATGACAGCTGATTCAATTCAATTTCAAATTATCGGTAATCAAAACAATATTGATATTATCAGTTCTTGGTCAAAAATTTCTAATCTTGAAATTGTTAACCAATATCGAAATGCTTATCCGAATTCAAAAATTGGAATCTCAAAGATTATCATGAATCAATACAGTTCAGAACTGGGATTTAGTATTCCAGAAAAAAAATTCTTGATTTTTTTAGTGAAATAAAAAAGCTTTGCAGCCAACGAGCCACAAAGCTTTCTGAATTCAATTTATCAATTTATACATTCCCAATCTCCTCTAATGGAATACGCTGGGGAGCCAATTCCATGTTTTTAAAGCTCGATGGCGTAATCCCAGTGATTTTTTTGAATTGATTTGAAAGATGCGCTATGCTGCTGTAATTCAATTTGTAAGAGATTTCAGATAGATTCAATTCTCCGTAAAGTAACAATTCTTTGATTCGTTCAATTTTATTGATAATGATGAATTGTTGAATAGTCATACCTGTAATGGATCGAAATACATTTGATAGATAGGTATAATTATGATTTAATTTTTCACTTAAATGAACTGAGAAGTTAACTTTGATATTTTCATCTGAATAATGTATCATGTCAATGATAACTAATTTAATCTTCTCGCACAAAATGGTTTTATGATCATCCATCAATTCCAAACCTGAGTTTTTCAGTTTGTTTTTAAAATCTAATTCTTGGATAAGAGATAAATCTCTAAGAATTTCTACTGAACCAAGTTCCACATTTTGATGCGGAATTCCCATATCTTCTAAAATTTGTGAAAGTTGACTCTTGCAACGGTTACTGACCATGTTTTTGATGTAAAATTTTAAAGCCATAATTGTAAGTTTAAATGTGATTAATATAAATTAAATTGGTTTGTTTAGTTATTGAATTTCAAAGTTGATTTCTTTTAAGAGTTGATTATTAGGAATCGGATCTTTTGACCATTTTTCCTTCCCGATTTTATGAAAAATGTCGACGTTAAGTCCAAAATCATTTTTCAAGGTCGTTTTCAGTTCATTTGCTTTCATGTCCTCATCGATAAATAAGAATCCATCGTTATTTGTATCCCTGCATTTCTCAAGCAATTTTTTATGATCTAGATATTCTTTAATTTTTTCGTATATTGAGGATGGATGCATGTTGTAAAATTCCAATTTCAAATGGGGAAAAAACTCGTTGAATTCGTTTTGAATAGATTTGATTTTCCGTCGGTTATTTATTTCTATTTTATACATATTTTTCTCTGATTAAGTGTTTTCAATTTCAAGTATTTCAATAACTTCGGCTTGTTTGCGAATTTCTTTTTCAACGCTGATTCTGGCCATTAAATAAGTTATAGTTGATTCAGCTCCCTGATTGATATTGACGTGATCATGCTCCAATCCGTCATAACAGCCTCCTGAAATAGGATTGTAAACAATTTGGCCCAAATGATTGTGTCCAAGATACCACTCAAAAGCGGTTTTCATAAATGACAAGTATTTGTGATCTTCAAAACAATTTGCAAATTCTTGCAATGCGATGATCGTGTATGCCACATCAATGGGTTGCTCTCCAAAAGGGTGAACTTCTTTTCCCTTGGAATACCATGTGCGATTTGAAATAACTGAAATGTGCCTTTTTGTAAACAGAATGTCCAAAAGAAAATCAAATGATTCTTTCGCAACCTCCTTGAATATGGAATCATTTGATACATAATAAGCATAAAGTAATGATTCAGGAATGATCGCGTTAGCATAAGTGAGCGAATTTTCAAACCAATGCCAATCTGGTTGACGAACTTTGGTGTAGTAATCAACTAATATATCTGCGAGCTCTAGAATAGTCCTGGACGTAGACTTGTTTTTTATTATTGAGTTATAGTGATACAATCCCTTGATTGTAAAAGCAATGGCGCGAGGTGACTTTAAGTTTTTATGATGAACCATTGAATTTTCAACTAAGTGTTCAATTCTTGAATAATATTTTTGTCGATGTAATTTTTGGTGTGACATGAATATTCCTAAAGCATAAATTGCTCTTCCGTTACTATCCTCAAGATTTTCTTTGAAGTTTTGATCTGTATATTCGTTAAATCGGTTGACGTAATTAAGGAACTTACCATCGCTTTGTTGGGAGTTCTCTACAAACCGAAAATAGATGTCAATTAATTCAAGTACGGCCTTATCCTCTGTAAGTTTATAATATTCCGAAATTGCAATTAAGGCTCTGGCATTATCATCCAGTGTATATCCGGATTCCAAATCAGGTAATTCCGCAACAGAAAACTGAATGATGCCAATTTGACTTGTCGTATTGAAAAAGTGATTTAAATTGAATTCCGGTATGTTGAATTTTAGCTCTTTTATTTCTTTAGAAGCGAGCTCCTGCTCAATCAAAGTCATGTATTGAATTGCGACATTTTGCCAGGATGAGGGACGCGTGTTCTGAAGCGCGTTGATTTTCATTTGAGTAAGCTTATTCGGGTTTTGAAGTAAGTAATTTGCTGCCTGAGCAAGTTGAGATGCATCCTGAAATTCGATTAAAATTCCTGCTGATTTCAACTGATCTTTGGCTTGAGGAATTTTAGTAGAAATAATTGGACAACCGCAACCCATAGCATAGGCAAATGTTCCGCTCACTGCTTGAAAAGGATCATTGGAAGTAAAAAGGTAGATGTCTGTCAATTGCAGATATTCATGTAGCAATTCCAATGTAATGAACTCGTTAACAAATAGAACATGGGATGAAATTCCTAATTCGTCAGCTAATTCATGTAAAAAAGTTCTATATTTCTCGCCTTCGCGTTTATAGATTTCGGGATGTGTTTTTCCTAAAATCAAGTAGACACATTCAGGATGATTCTTTATTATTTCGGGTAATGCGTAAAGTGCCGTTTCTATGCTCTTGCCTTCGCTTAAAAGTCCAAATGTGGACAATACTTTTTTATCAGTAAGTTTGAATTTCGCTTTAAGATAATTTTGGTTTCTCAATGTGGTTAAATGAACTCCATGAGCGATAATTTCAACCTTTTTCGCATCGATTTGATATTCTTCAAGAAGTATGTTGGCGCTATTTTCTGACATTACAACTACGTTGGTGGCGCGTTCCGATATTTTCCGAACAATTTCCAAACGTTCCTTTGAAGGATTAGGTAAAACTGTGTGAAAGGTTACAAAAACAGGTAATTCGATGTGATCCAGAAGAAAAAGCAGGTAGTCGCCATAATTTCCTCCAAATAAACCAAATTCATGCTGAATGATAACTCCTCGAATTTTTGAGTTTCGATTTATGTTATTTGCGAGTTTCAGATAGCTCGTCGGATTATGAGCTTCCAAAATATGAGTAATTGGCTTTTCAAATTTGGGCGTAATAGGCTCATTTTCAATAGCGCAAACGGATATTTTCAAAACTCCTCCAAATTTTTCAAGTAAGCTATTTCTTAAATCTTCGCTGAATGTTGCGATACCGCATTGACGTTCTGGAAAGGATGAGATTAAGAGTAATTCCATTTGTTCCGTTTCATTTAATAGGCGGAACGGATTGGAGGTATAATTTTCGGGTTGAATAAATAGTTCTTTATTTGACATTTTCATTCTCTTTTTTGAGGTAAATAAAAGATCCAAATAGCTCAGTCAATGAGAAAGAAGCGCATGCGATTCTTGAATCAGCGGCACCGTAATAGATGTAAATCAAATCGTCCTTCAATAGACATCCAGTTGGAAAAACGACATTTTTTACATTTCCTTCGATTTCCCATTCATATTCGGGTTCGAAAAGACAATAGGGGAGATAGGCGATTATTTTCAATGGATTGTCCAAATCCAACAAAATGCAATGAGCTTTATAGATTAATTCTCCATTTCGTTCATATGCTGCGTGATAAATGAAAATCCATCCTTTTTCCGTTTCAATTGGAGGGCAACCTGCACCGAAGTAATGTGCTTTTTCAAGGTGAACGGGGTCGCAATCTAAACGGTAATTCGGTAGATTGGAAAGGTAGTTTTCCCAAAATGAAACATTTATTTCCTTTAAGTCGGAAACAATCACAAATAGGATGTCTGGCTTAATACGATGAACGAAATAGAACTTTCCGTCGATTTTTTTTGGAAAAAACAATACATTTTTATCCCAAACGAATTCTACGTTATTGTTAATAGCAAGTTCATCCAAATAGGAATTTGCGATGCGATCAAAGTTCGTTGATTCATCGTCATTTTCAAGCATCAATGGCGTAATGAGTCCCCAATTTTCAAATTCTTTGAGGTTCTTAGACGTCGCCAATGCGCCAAGGGCATTTATTCCGTCAAAAGCTGTGTAGGTTAGGTAAAATAGTTCATCGATTTTAACAATTCTAGGATCCTCAATTCCTTTTTTTTCATAGTCGAATCGGGGCACTAGGATTGGCAATTCATTTCTTTTTGTTATGCGAAGCGGTGAATCCAATTGACAGTAACCAATGGTAGAAAAATCGCCTTTACTGAGTGCTCGATAAAAAAGATGAATGATACCGTTTTCTTCGATTACAGCGGGATTGAAAACAGCTTCATTTTCAAAAAAAAGATTTGTTTTTTCAAGCAGAACACCCTCCTTTTTCACTTTCAATCGCTCCATCAGTTGTATTTTTGCTTTTCTTTAGATGTGATTTCGTTCTTTAAGAATGACCTCTTTTTTTGTTGATTCATTAAAAAGTGCATTCACCAATTGAACTGCTAACAAATCTTTTATAGGTTCATTAATCGGGGATTTTTTACTAATGAATCGATCAACAAGATTCCCAAATAACAGCCTTATAGCCAGTTTTGGATAGGTTTCCTTGATTTCTTTGTCTTTGAAAAATGTGCCGATTGTCGTTTTGATTAATGATGCGGGAGAAACAGATTCGATGGTGCCTTCAATCGATTGGATTAACTTCTTTTCTTGTTCGCTTTGTAAGGCATGAAGGGCATTGATGCGTTGTCTGAGCTCTTTCATTTGAATTTAGATTAAAGTTTAATTTGGTGTTCGTCGCTAAATATGTGTTTGATAATTTTATTTTGAATTGCTTGTTCTACATTTTTCTGATTGAGAATTGAAAATAAAATGGCAAGTATTAAATAAAAAATGCCAACAGCTCCAAAACCAATTGCATAAGAACTTGATTTATCAGAAATATAGATGGCGATGGCAATACTGAACATAAAAACACCGATTGCAAAAAGTAACCATTTCAGTGTTTGAATCAAAATGAACGAACAAATGATAATGGTTCGTTCGATTAATTCGAGTTTGATAATTTCGATTGTTGTTCGAACATATTGTTTTAAATGTTCAGAAAATTCTGATAATGAGGATGAATTGGACATCTTTTTTCATTTTAGAGGTTAAGAAATCCCGGCATTTGCATACCGGGATTAAAAGTGCCTGAAGATTAAATAAGCGATTGATGAAAAATCAATCTAGGTAAGGTGGATTCATGTTAAGTCAAAGAAAACTTCAGGCATTTTTTTAAATGTGATCGACTCCTGGAGCTGGCGTTTTTGCGTGTTCTTCCGTATGTCTTCTGAGACCTAATGTTTCAGTTAAACTTCCTGCCATTTCGCGGGCTCTTCCGCTAATTCTGCTACGAGTAACACTACCTTTATCAGGTGCGAATAAGATACCTAAAAGTGCTCCTGCGGCGGCTCCTGCTAATGCTACTGTTACGATTGTTGCTGTGTTGTTTCTAGTTGGTGTTTCCATTTGTTTATGTTTGATTGATTATTAAAAGTTTTTGATCTAAAAGAAGTGCCCGAAATCAACCATTTATCAACCGATTAAATTGAATTTAAATCAAGTTGACCTCGGAGCACTTTTAATTTAAAAAGGGTTGGTGGTCGAATTACTGAGTTAATTGTTTGTTGTTGTCAGAAATGTTAATTAAATCAGAGAGTGGTAAGTTTATTTTTTGGTACCCTTTTTAAGCATTGTGATTATTTCTTCTTTTTTCTTGTTTAATGCAGTCGATAATCTAGTTACAAGTTGATCTTCTTTACCAACTTCAAACTTTACATCGCTATCCGTCAACTTCGGAAATTTGTCTTTTAAAGCTTGCGCTTGTTCAACCCAATTTCCAGTTATTTTGAATTCTTCAGTAGCTTTTTTTGATTGGGTTTTTACTTTTGTTTTTGTTTCCATTGTTCTATAAATTAATTGTTATTACTTGTTCAAAGTTATTGATTATCAGTAGTTTTATTGTTGTATTTTTTTGTTTTTAAGTTGTAATTATTTGAGAAAATTTAATTTTTAATAGGCGGACCAACCGTCATCGGCAGTAATAACACTACCATTTATGAAACTTGATTCTTCAGATGCTAGAAATAGTGCGATTTTGGCTATTTCTATTGGTTTACCTGTTCTAGGGTTCAGCATTAAACCTGGCATAATTCGTTCTTTGATTTCTTCGGTGAGTTTGGAGTAATCAATGGAATCTGAAATGTTTGTTTCAATAGCGCCAGGAGCTATGGCATTACAGCGTATCCCTTTTTTCGCAAAAAGGTATCCTGTATTTTTTGTGAGCCCAATGAGTGCAAACTTACTCGCGGTATAAGCAGCACCAGCGCGACCACCATAAAGTCCACCAATAGAGGCGATATTGATAATATTTCCCGATTTCTTATTCAAGAACAACTTGATTATTCGCTGAGTTAAACGATAAGGTGCATGTATATTTATATTGAATACTTTATTCCATTCGGCTTCTTCGACCGTGTCAACGCCTTCGAAGTTGTCCATGATACCAGCATTGTTAACCAGAATATCTATGGCTCCAAAAGTTTTTAAACAAGTTGTCACGAGTTCTTCAATGTGATTAGAATCACAAATGTCCCCGTGGAACAATTTAACATTGCCATCTAAGGAAACCGTTTCTTTTTCCAATTCCGAAATACGTGTTTCTGAGATATCAGTGGCGATAACCTTACAGCCTTCTCTAGCAAATAGTAAAGTGATTTCTTTACCGATTCCAGATGCGGCACCGGTTACTAGAGCTATTTTATTTTCTAATCGTTTCATTGTCTTTTATTTTAGATTCAGGAAAATTTGATTTGCTAGCTTTAAACTCCGAAAAGGTTGTATAGAACTTCCAACTTGGATGAATATATTCGGAGCGAATTGAAAAAATCGAGCTGAAAAGTGCCAAAATTGAAATCACAATTCCCAAGGAGATTTCTTTTGAATAATTGCCTTGAAAAAAGAATAATCCAGTTAAAGATAAAAATCCGAGTAATGATAATGTACTTACAGATAGATATACGAAGGTTATTTTTTCATCGAGCCATTCGAAATTTTCTCGAACGAATTGTGGATTGACATTTTGAAATTTAGTTATGCTGAATGCATAAATAGAGCAAATGGAACAAAAAATGAAAATTAAGTAGACCAGTTTTTTGATTGATCGGCCTTCAATCATCAATATATTAGAAAGATAAAATCCGCCTAAAAGCGTTCCGAAAATTGGAGTATATGTCAGAAAGTAATGTAAATAATTTGACATGTAGATGGTTTTAAGTTGCAATTTTTCATTAATATGATGTCGTTTTGTTTTCATTGCAAAATTCAATTCAATATCAAGTATTTTAGTTATCGATTTCCATTGAAGATTTATATTATTTTCATTTTCAATTTCTTCGAATACAAAATTAAGTCACCTGAAATCGAATGATGGGAAGTATGTCGTTGTTGAAATCTCTCAAAAAAAGTTAAAAAACCTTTTGTAACCGAACAAAAACAAGAATGAATTGTATTCAGAATTTTCCACGATTTTATTTCAAAAACGTAGTTTATTGCTTAAAATAAGTAGTTCTACTTATTCAAAAAACGGAGTTTGTTGATAACCTTTTTCTAATTGATGATTAAAAGGGAAAATAAAAAAAAGACTAGTATGCAAGATAGATCTGTGTCGTATCAAAAGGTGTTGTAAAAGCTTCCTTTATGTCGGTATTAGTTGTACCAAACACTTGATATAGAATTGAATATAATGTGTTGCCTTTATTAATGCAATAAATAGAAGTGTCTGTTGCGCCGTAAAAGTGTTGCTCTGTTATTGGACAGCATTCCGCGCAACCATCAAGACCTAGTTGTTTTGTGAAAATCAAGTGGTCGCCAGCATTTGGCGAATTATTCAACAAACGAATTTTTACCCAGGATTTTGCCGCTGTGCTGAAATTTCGAATATTTTTACTTTCCACATTTAATGATGAATAGTAAACCAAGCTTTCAATCGGAAAATAAAGGTTTTTATTCACTCGAATAATGTACTTTTCAACTTTTTCACGAGGAAAAATAAATTCATACGACCCATCGTTTCCTAACGTTTTTGTTTCAACTAAAATTTCATTGTTGGAGGCAACGGGAACTTTAAATAATTCAATAGTTGCGCCGGATAGTCCTGTATTGAATGTTTCATCTGTTATGATTCCATTGATTGTGAAAGTACCAGCACCTTTTTTGCAACCAAACAAGGTTAACATTGAAATTAAGACGAATGCAATTTTGATTTTCATGAAATCAATTTTTGGAAATAATTTAGTTTTTCACTCGGAACAAAAAAGTAATCACCTTCCTCTTGCTGATTTCCGTTTTCTTGAACGAACTTGAAATTAGTGATGCCAAATTGCACATAATCAAGATCTTTAAAAAGGGTTAAGAGTGCATCTTTGTTTTGTTCAGAAATTTCCAGTTGGACAAGTGGTCGCTTTTCATCTAGAATCGAGCGAAGTTCCTCAAAAACAATCCCTTCATAACCCTCAATGTCACATTTGATGTAATCAATCTTAGGTATTTTTCCAATGAAATCTTTGGCTTTAACTATTTTGACTTCCTGTGTTTTGTGGTTCTTTTTTTCTTCTTCAGAATTGGCGATGTGAGGTAAACCAGTTCGAATAAAACCATCTGATTCGGGCATCACCATTGTGATTGTTCCTTCTTCTTTCCCAAGTGCTACATTGTGAATTTCCACGTTGTATTTTGACCCCAGAAAATAAGTTAAAACGTTGTAAAAAATTGGAACTGGCTCAATTGAGATAACTTTTCCATCTTTAGCAAGTCGAGCAAAGTTCTTCGAAAAATAACCCAAGTTAGCACCGATATCAACCACCACAAAATCAGGTTGAATGATTTTTCGAACCATGTAATGGTATTTGAAACGAGCATCCCCTCGAAGGAGTTTGAAATCATATAAAAAGTAAAAGGCGCGGTGCAAGGTCCGCAGATATGCTTGTTGACTTAAAATTTTTGCAAGTAATTTCTTGATAGCTTTCATTTCAATAACGAATTTACGTTTTTCGTTGCTAAGTGAAATAATTTTAACGAAAATAGGTGAATTTTGCACTGAAGAATCTTACTTTTATCCTCATGAAGAATCGATTTGTTTTTGCACTCTTTCTGGCTTTCAATTTTAATTTTTTGAATGCTCAATTGGATTTGAAAGAAATCATGAAGGGGCATGAATTCGTTGGGTATTTGCCCGAAAATCAAAGATGGAGTTTTGATGGAACGAAAATCTATTTTGATGCGAATGAGGAGATGGAACCAGGTTATTCCACTTTTCATTATGATTTAGCATCCAAGGAAAAAAAGAAACTTGATTTGAAAAGTGCAGCGGAAGCAGGTGTTTTGATTTTTGACATTTCACAACAGCAATTTAACGATCAATTTTTTATTTCTGGAAACAGCATTGGTAAATTAACAAAAAAAACAGGCGCGTATTCATTGGTTTATCAAACGAACGAAGCAATTTTTAATTTGCAACGGATAACAGGGAATAAATCGCCTCGAGTCGGACAATTACAAGATGTTGCTTTTCAAAAAGGAATTAATCTCTATCGATATTCAGAAAATAATGGATTTAGTTCCATTGTTCAAATGACGAATTTTCAAAGCGGAAAGGCAAAAGATGCAAAGAGAGATTCGACTTTTCTGATGAAACAACAAAGTGAATTGTTTCAATTTGTTCGTGACAAAAACAAACGAAGTGAATGGAATAAAAAACAGGAATACCAGTTGTTTCAAGAGCCAAAAATGAACTTTTTAGGCGAGGGATCTTTAATGCCTCTTCAAATTTCTGAGAATGGGAAATTCGTCATCTTGAGAATGTCACATCATGAAGAAAAAAATAATACCTCTGTTGAACAATTCATTACTAGCGATGGTTACACGAAATCAATTCCAGCACGCGCAAAAGTCAGTTCCAGCGAACCCAATCAAACGATGGCAATCTATCAATTTGAAAGGGATTCAGTGATTTGGTTGGATTTTTCACATTTGACTGACATTCGTAAAAAGCCTTTATATATGGATAACTCCGGAAAAGGTATTTATGAAAAAGACAGAGATTTATTTTTACACCCGGTTGTTTTTTCAAAATCCAAAAATGTTGCGTTGTGTGACGTTAGAAGTGCCGACAATAAAGATCGTTGGATTGTCTTGATTGATTTGGAAAAGGCTACTGTCAAAGAACTCGAGCATCAACACGATGAGGCTTGGATTGGTGGTCCTGGAATTTCATCTTGGAATTCTGAGCCCGGAACTCTTGGCTGGTTGGAAGATGGAAAAACGTTTTATTATCAATCTGAAAAAAGTGGATATTCTCACTTGTATTTGATGAACGTTGAAACTAGTTCGAAAGAGCAATTAACTCAAGGTGAATTTGAGATTTGCAGTGCACAATTGTCAAACGATAAGAAAAAGTTTTTCATTTCGGCGAATAAAACGCACCCCGGAAATCGCGGTTTTTACCATTTTGAAATAGCAACTAAAAAATGGATTCCAATTTTGGAAAATGAAGGTTTTTACGATGTGCAAATTTCTCCTGACGAGAAGAAACTGGTTGTTCGCTATTCCAATTCAAATACTCCTTGGGAAATGTATGTTTCGGATAACGTTCCGAATGCTAAAATGACACGAATTACCTATTCTACAACAAAACAATTCAATGCATATTCTTGGAAAAAACCCGAAGTCATTCAAATCAAAGCATCCGATGAAGTAGGGGTTTACGCTCGTTTATATCAGCCTGAAAAATCGAAAAAGAATAACGCCGCTGTGTTGTTTGTTCATGGAGCTGGTTACCTTCAAAATGCACATCATTATTGGAGTAATTACTTCCGTGAATACATGTTTCACAATTTATTGGTTGATCTGGGCTATACGGTTTTGGACGTTGATTACCGAGCCAGTGAAGGTTATGGCCGGGATTACCGAACAGCAATCTACCGACATATGGGTGGGCGTGACTTACAAGATTTCGTAGATGCAAAAAAGTATTTGGTTGATAATTTGAACATCGATTCAAAACGTGTTGGAATTTATGGTGGTTCATACGGAGGCTTTATCACATTAATGGGGCTTTTGACAACGCCTGATGAATTTGCTTGTGGAGCTGCATTACGCTCGGTTACAGATTGGGCACATTACAACCACGAGTATACCAGCAACATTTTAAACTACCCCGAAACCGATCCAGAAGCCTATCGAAAAAGTTCACCAATCTATTTTGCTGGAAATCTTAAAAATCCATTAGTAATGCTCCACGGAATGGTGGATGATAATGTGCAGTTCCAGGACGTTGTTCGGTTAAGTCAACGCTTTATTGAATTGGGTAAAAAAGATTGGGATTTGGCCGTTTATCCGGTGGAAGCACATGGATTTAAAGAGTCTTATTCCTGGTATGACGAGTACAGAAGAATATTTGAATTATTTGAACAAAATCTAAAGAAATGATAACAGTTAGGGAATTGACCGATAAGGAAGAAATGTTAAGTTACATTTCAGTTTTGAACCATTTGTATCCTTCGTTAACGCTGGAAGAATATTCGCGTGAGTTGGATTTAATGCTACCACATAATTATGGACAGGTTGGTGTTTTTGAAAATGAAGAATGTATAGCCATTTGCGGTTTTTGGATTGGAAACAAATTGTGGTGTGGTAAATACCTTGAACTCGATAACATTGTTGTAGCTGAATCTCATCGAAGCAAAGGTGCAGGAAAATTGATTTTTGACTTTTTAGCGAAAAAAGCTGATGAACACAAATGCGTGATGATGGCATTGGATTCCTACACCACAAATTACAAAGCACACAAGTTTTTTTACAACGAAGGCTTTGCACCAAGGGGTTTTCATTTCATCAAAATTATCCAACCCGAAAAGGTGAGATGATTTGATGTCGGCGGTTTGATAGCTTGTGATTTTTAAAAGAATATAGTTTATTTTAAAAATATTTATTTAGATTATAATCGAAGAAAAAGTTATATTTGTAATTATTTTCGATTATGATAGAACGAATTTCTCATTTAAATAAATTGTTGCCATTTGTCGATAAGCCTGTTATTAAGGTTATTACAGGTATAAGACGTTGTGGTAAAAGTACCATATTAAAACAGATCGTTCAGAAATTGGAAAACAAAAATGTGCGTTCTGAACAAATCATTCTAATTAATATGGAATTAATGGAATTTGATCATTTAAAAAATTATCACGATTTCTATTCCTACATTAAAGAGAAACAATCAAAATTAAAGGGGAAATTTTACGTACTAATCGATGAAGTACAAGAGGTAAATGAATGGGAAAAAGCAATTAATTCACTATTGGCAGAGCAGAATTGTGATATATACATTACCGGCTCTAACGCTAAACTGCTCTCATCTGAATTAGCAACATTACTTTCGGGTAGGTATGTGGAATTTAAGATATACCCCTTGGTTTTTTCCGAGTTTTTGATGTTCAGAAATAAAAAAAAGCATCGTATTAATATCAATGATGAGTTTAACTTATATTTAAAATTTGGAGGTTTTCCAGGTATACATCATATTGAATTCGAGGACTCTATAATTCGTCAGTATTTACAATCCATATATAATAGTGTTTTGTTGAAGGATGTCATTGTAAGAAACTCGATTCGAGACGCAGCAATGCTGGATAATATCAGCAAGTATTTGATAGATAATAGCGGTAAAATAACATCGGCAAAAGGAATTAGTGACTACATGAAATCACAAAAACGAAAGGCTTCTGTTGATACAGTTCTTAATTATATTCGTTTCAGTTGCGACGCCTTGCTGTTTGAAAAAGTGGAGCGATATGATGTAAAGGGAAAACGACTGTTGGAAACTCATGAAAAATATTACATGTCAGATATCGGTTTAAGATTTGCGACCTTGGGATACACTCCGCAATCTATTTCATCGCAGCTGGAAAACATCATTTATCTTGAATTAAAGTCTAGAGATTTTAATGTGACCATTGGTAAAATAGATGATTTTGAAATTGATTTTATCGCCACGAAGGGGAATGAAAAATTGTATTTTCAAGTTTGTACCAGTTTAACTGATCAAAAAGTAATTGAACGTGAGTATCGTTCCTTAGATATGGTATCGGATAGTTTCCCTAAATACGTCTTATCTTTAGACAAAGGATTTGAAACAACATCTAGCGGTATTAAATGGATGAATATCATTGATTTTCTACTTGATAAGAGTTGGTAACAAACTTCTACTATAAATCTCAATACAAAATGAACATAAAAATCCTACAAAATATTCAAATTGAAGTGGATGACTAGGGGATATTTTCGGCTTGTGCGCTACGGCAATAACTTTTGGAATTGGGAAGTTGATTGGGGTATCGGTTGCGGGGTAAAAAAAGAAAAAACACCTCAAAAAGATACTTTTACTCCTAGCTGATTTACTATTATTTTAGGAAGAGTTGTTATCTGGCATTTTCTTGCATCCAGCGCATGAAAAATTTATCATAAACTTGATAATGTGGTTTTTCTTCAGAATTGTTTTGATAGATTAGCTCTTTATCTAACAAAGCCGC
>JACCDP010497646.1_pt1 | contig 14451 bp, 22 predicted proteins | sample 7445841 | NCBI WGS metagenome assembly JACCDP01 (sample SAMN15323441, study PRJNA562643) | freshwater metagenome | isolation source: river surface water | place: USA:Blue River Watershed | collected 2017-08-17 | reverse complement strand
CAAATATCAGAGGGATGCTGAGTTTGTTTTACCTGAAGATTTGAATGGGAAAGAATTTTATAATTTTCCCGGTATCAAAAATAGTTTTGTGATTGAATTGAATCTTGAGTTCGATGAAAATGTTGACACTGTAGAAGTCGATGGTGCTTATTATAGAGAAGAAGATGTTATTGAAATCACTATAGTTTCAAATCCTGAAATTGGATTCAAAAACTTGGAGGAATTAATAGGTGAACTAAATGAAACAATAAGACATGAATTAGAACATGTTTATCAATACCAAAAAGGGTTCGAGTTCCCTAAAAGAGAACCAAAATCCCCAATTAAATATTATACACAGCCCCATGAACTTGAAGCCCAAGTTGCTGGATTTAAGAGAATTGCTAAATTAAAAAAATTACCTCTAATCCAAGTAATTAGGAATTGGTTTAATAAAAATCAAAACAGACATCGTCTCAATCCTAAAGAAGTTGAGACAGTAATTAGAAAAATAATTGAGTTATCCTGATGAGTTTACAGAAAATAGTTAAAAAAATGTTAATGGAGGAACCATTCAATATTAATGGTTATATCTATGACTTTCTATCTATTGAATTAGATGAAAAGGGTTGGGCGTATGATATTGTTGTGAATGTTATTCTACCTGAAAAGGGTCAATCATATGCAACTCCGGTTTTCAGTGAGAAAATTCACGAAATTCTGAGTAATGTATGGAAATATGTTGGAACATCTTTCTCATATTCAGAAAAAATATTAGTCGATGGGAAAGAACCTGTAAATCGTGGTGTTTTTATTTCTACTAAGAAACAAAGAGAAGTTTTGTTTTCGATGAGAAAAGAAATTGAAAATGCAAAAGTGTGGACAGCGATTGGTTGGTTGACTTTTAATATAAATTGGAGACCAATGACAGAATTCTATCAATTAGATGACGTTTATATTGATTTCAATTTTGATATTCAGATTTCAAATTTCAAGTTAGATGGTCGTTATGTCAAACCTAATTTAGAAATTGCTGATGATGTTGCAGGTGCTATTTTGAATGTTATGTATGATAGTGATACCCTTAGAGATGAAATCAATAATACAATTTATGATGCTATGGGTGATGAGATTGATATTATGAATATTGATGATTTATATTACCAAGGACGATTCTTTATTGACAAGATGGACGGGTTTGAGGTTACCAGTGGGCGGTTCGGTGACTTCTACGACCTAGAACCAAATATGTTTATTTAAACCTTTTGATTAATTTTTTAATTATTGAATTCAATAATGTTCCTCCGCCAGCAACAACTCCAGACGCCAGTAATCTTTTACTAATCATCATTGCTGCTTCATTGACATCTGTAACATTTGTGGCAACAGAATGGATATCTGTCAAAATAGGTAATAAGAAACTATAGGCCATTATGTCGATGAAGGTTGATATACTTAAATTGAGGCTGTTCAAGAATTCAAAAAATGTATTTTTGAGTTCAACCGCTTTGTTTAATGATACATCAAAAATATCTTCTAATTCTTCATCTTTTATTTTTTTTATAATTTTGGATACAATCCTTTTGTTTTCAAAAAAAATAATTGACGCAACACCAGCAAGAACTAAAAATCTTTCAGAGTCAGACATCTCAAAGTTTCCTGACATCAAATATCTGTCGAGAGGCATCAACAAACCACCAACAGCTGTTCCCCATGTCATCAACATTTTCAGGTTTAGTTCGTATTTTTTTGCAACTTTGTTAACTACATTAGTAGTGAAAGAATACAATTCTTTCATGTAGTCAGTCATCTTGGACTTGTCCTGTTCTTGTAATATAATTCGAAGTTGTTGTTCGCTGATTAAAAAATCCATACAGAATATAAATATCAAAGATATATTTATTGTTATGAAAGGACCACTTAATCCAGAATTAAATGTAGGTGATAAGATTATTCTTTATCATATGGAGGGTGAAACTAGTGTGCCCCCAGGAACTTTTGGAATTGTAAAAAGTATAACTAGAGACCCATTCGAAACTGAAGATGACAAAATAATAACTGTTAAATGGGAGAATGGTAGCACACTGAATTTAGTTACGACTACCGACAGTTGGAAAAAAATTAATCAAGAAACTATTGAAGAACAAACTAGAGGTATTGACCCCAATTGGAAATTCATGACTGAAAATGAAGATATTTTCGACCATTTTGATTGGAGGTGGTTACGAGAGTTCTTAAATAAAGTAAGAAATAGTGGTATTGTTAATATGTATGGAGCGGCTCCTTTATTGTTTGCGGGAAAAGACCATATCGATAGATATTATGGAGAGGGTCGAGAAGATGAGGAAGATTTTCAGGCTGTTTTAGATGATGCCGAAGAATCCAAAAACAAAATTGTTCAAGGTGTAATGAGTTACATGATTGCAAACAACAAAAGTCTTGACGATATGAATATGGTGAATCGTTATGCTAATAATTTCTCTCAGAAAATATTAGGTTTGTATATTGCTTTAAGTAATTTGACCGGGAGTAGAAACTAATTACTCAAGGGAGCTTTAATTGCTGGTTGATGCAAATAATTCATTAATTCAATCTTCGAAACATCAATTTTGTCCCAATCCACAACATACCCATCCCAATAGGTATAGTTAAAGTTCAACTGAACCCAAGGAAGCTCAAAAGATTTTCTTGATTTTTGTTCGATTGCTTGCTCCACATGATTTAAATAAAGATGAGTGTCCCCAAGATTCCCGATAAGTTCATCAGGAACCATATTTACTTCTTTGGCAATTAAACTCAAGAGTAATCCATATGATGCTATGTTGAATGGAAGACCCAAAAATGTATCTACTGAACGTTGATTCCACATGAGTGAGATTGCTCGAGTTGGTATGTCGGCGTCGTCCATCATATCTAATCCATTAATTTTGCCGTAGGCATTTCCACCCGACTCATCCCAAGTTTCCTTACTTCCAGAATAAATTGAATACCTTTCATCGAAACTTAATTTTCTTGTATAAACTTGAAATCCATAATGACATGGTGGTAAAACCATTTGGTCTAATTCACCAACATTCCAAGCGGATACCATCAATCTTCTTGAATCTGGTTCAGTTTTTAACATGTGAATCAGTTGTTGAATTTGGTCATGCCAAATTGAACCTTTCCTATCATCTTCCAAATCTATCCAACCTTGCCATCTCCTCCATTGTTTACCATATATTGGACCTAAATCACCCCATTGGTTAGCAAACTTATCATCGGTTTTGATTTTGTTAATGAATTCTTCTTTTGATAAATTATAGTGATTGTGAGTTTTCATGACTTCATTCAACTCAATCTCTCTTTTGGTTATTTTTTCATAATTTTTATAGGCATCACCATCCCAAATATGACAACCGTTATCGACAAGATATTTGATGTTGGTGGAACCTTGTAGAAACCAAAGTAATTCTGTTACCATTGTTTTCCAAGCCATTCTTTTTGTTGTTAACAAAGGAAAACCTTCAGACATTTTATGTCTAATCTGACGACCAAATACTGATTTTGTGCCGGTTCCTGTTCTATCAGTTTTTACCACTCCGTTATCCAGAATGTCTTGTAATAACTCCTGGTATTGCTTATCTAAATTATTCATATTAATAACCTTTTTGTATTGTTAGACCGTATGCCCAACGTAACCAACTAATTTGTATTCCGAATGCCGGACTAGTAACACCGGTTTCGAGGAAATAATATTCATCATACCAAATTGAAATACATGGTATAACCCAAAGTTTACCTCTGAATTTTACAAACCTATTATTTTCTATAAACCATTTGCTCATTAATTATTTTTTAAGTGTGTGAACGACAATTCTATTGCCTCCAATAAATTCATTTTTGGATTAACATCTCTTAATTTTTTTGCTAATTCTAAAACTTGTTCTCGGACTTTTAATTCTGCGGCTTCATGTAAAATTTCATCGATTAATTCTTCGCTTGTCATCTTTCTTCTTTTTGATTATTCCATTCTTCAATAATGTATTCGATGTTATTAGATAGATGTTTCATTTGGGACAACCATTCTAATACATCTTTGACACCCAAATTATAAGAATTTTCCATACATTTTTCAACAGAGGTTTTGTCTAAAAATGATGAATGTGGAATTGTATCCTCGTAGATTTTATTTAATTCTTCTTTCATGATTCAGTTTCTTTTTGCCAAAATGGTTTTGAATATTTTGGTCTGACTAATTTCCATATTATTTCGTCTACCTTGTCATTGTTTCCATCCCACATTGCAAACATAATTGCATGTAACACTTCTTGTTGTTTCATAACAAATTCTGCAAATTCTTTTTTACTTGGTTCGGTTTCCCTGTCACCAAATTTTCCGTATCTAAACCCATCATGTAGTTTACCTGCGGTTTCTCTTAATTGAAAGCAACCATATCTTAAATCTCGGATTGTGGTCTTAACCCATTTATCGAATTCATCAGGGACTCTATCAAGTAATTTGTCTATGTCTTCTCCGTCTTTTAAATACTCCCAAATGTCAACGTTTGAGAATCCTGTTAGTATTCTATGGAGACGAACGTATTCATCACCCTTTATCTTTACCCTAAACCCATTTTTGAATCTAACAACGTATCCCTCACGTTCTTTTGATATTAAAGACTTTAAAGTTTTATAGTCCTTTATTCCATCATATCTTTTAACGACAGGCATTTTGGTTTCCTCAGAAATTGATATTAATCCACCATAATCCAATTCTTTTCCTGAAGCGTTACTAATCATAGATAACACAATTAAAGATTCTTCGTCACCATAATCACAAACTATTCTGTTCTCAGGATAAATTATCTCAACTAAGGTTGTATATCCTTTTGGTATTGGTTCTAAATTGTATTTGTTAAGAATTTCTCTAGCCCTAACCGACTGCTCAGAGGTAAAAGAACCTTTAGTTGATAGAATCCACTTACCTTGATACCAAAATAGAATACCTAAAGACCCGTCCAATTTTTCGAAAATCTCAAAAGGTTCATTCGGAATTTCTTCTGATTTATACTCTTCGATATTAAAAAATTTATCGAACCCTTTAGCAATAACATTTCCCTCATCGTCTAAGATAAGACCACGACATTGTTTTGTGATTTCATCCCAATTATTTTCATATTGACAGGTGCGAGAATAATTGTAAATAGAAATAGGAAGGGTTGGATGGTCATTTTTGACCACCAATCCCTTCTCGATATAGTTTTTTAATATGTTTAAATCAAAGTTCAATTTATTTCTTAATTAACATGTTTGTGTTTGCGATTGGGAAACGAGCAACAGGAATTCTTTTTTCTTCTACTGAAGTGCTATCTACTTGCATTACTTGATAATAACCATCCTCAATTTTTACTGTTGGGACATCGTTAAATTGGTAAAGAATAGTTGACAATTCTTGTGCTTCATAAAGTTTTGCCGACTTTGTTGATGTGTTGAATACTAATGTTTGCATGTGTTTGTTTTTTATAATTTTTCAAATTTTATTGTGTCGTCTTTACCAATCTCATCAAAGTTTTTCCATTGTGTAAATTTTCTACCAACTCTTGGTAATGTATGATGTTCTCTGTGTCCACACCATTTACATTCTCTAACAATAACTCTGATAACATCCCTTCCTTGTGGATGTCCTTCAACCTTATGTTTTTCTTTTCTATATTCCCAGTTATGAACTTGAATATAACAAAAAGGGTTTTTCATACTATAATTTTATTTCGAATCTGTTTTTCATTATTTGGAGTTTGTCTTCTGGTACCCCATGAACATTCTGTCCACCATGTCTATTTTCGACAATCAAAGATACGACTTTATATCCATATTTTTCGGCTAATTTAAAATAATCTTCCATTTCCCACTCTTGTGTGAAAGTGTTTGACACCGCAATCTCGGGATAATATTGTTGATTGTTTTGATGGTCTTGCATTCTAATCTCGACTTCGTTTTTACACCAAGAATGTGCCTCCTTTAACTTCGATGGGTCAAAATTGTAGTTTCCCTCCTTATCGTAGAAGAATTTATCTGCTTCACAGACAGCATAATCATTCCAAATGGCACTAGCGAATGATGTCTTACCTGAACCAGGTAAACCTCTTACTAAAAATAATACTCCACTCATAAATTATTTTTTACATTCCATATATTAAATGGGTCAAATTCATTTTCTTTTTCCAACCCATACAATCTCATACTAATTTCATTTCTTGTTTCCAAAGATAGTGATTTTGCAATAACTTCTCTCGAATTTTGATGAATCATTTGAACCATACTAACAAAATTTGAACCTTCATTCTTCAAATCTTTAATTTGGTCAATTTTAGATTGAACATATTCTTTCTCTAACTGCTCTTGTCTCTCATCCCACATATGGGGTGGAGTGAAAGTATTCCAAAAACGAACACAAATCGTTTTTAATTCCTCAAAATATTCATCTTTTGGAGGAGTATAAAATAATTTTACCAATTTATCCATTGTCTTTGTTTTGAATATCATCCAAATGATGGTCGTAATCTCCAATCTCAGAAACTTTGGGTCTATTTCTTAACATCGGGACCACTTCTCTGTAGACGTTATAGGGTCTGAATTCGGGGTGACCATCCATACCTACATCCATTCTTTGTCCTTTACTAAGTTTCAAATTGTTTGGTAAGTGACAGTGTCCGTGTAAGTGCATTACACCCTTACCAAGACCATCCCATGAACTTATAGGGTAGTGCATCAAACGAAATTTAAACTGTCCCAATTCAAGTGTATTGTAGTGAGAAACCGATTTAAATAATCCTTGACACCCGTCCCTGTTATTTTCGATGTGATGGTCGTGATTCCCCAAAAGTAAGTGAATGTTTTTACAGATGATTCTATCCCAAAATTCACGTATTTGTTCATATCCACCGAAAGACCAATCTCCCAAGTGAATTAATATGTCATCCTGCCCAACAACCTCATTGATATTGTTTACAATAGAAGCATTCATTTTTTCAATGGTGGAAAAGTCTCGAGTTTGTGATAAAGGAACTTCACCAGCAGGTGTTCTCCAATTGGTTACACCCCTACATATATTCTTGTGAGAATAGTGAGTATCTGAAGTAATCCATACGTTAACTTCTGGGACATTTTTACTATCGACAGGGATTTTTATCATACCACAAAGATAAGAAAATATTCTGAAATAGTGATTAAAAAAATGGATTTTGTTAGGGGGTATAAAAAAAGAACAAGTGAGTTCAAAATTAAGGCGATAAGTAAATTACCAAGATACTATCAAAATGATTGTTGAACTACACTTGTCTTATTCAATGTTATAGAATAAATTCAGATTTGTCAAATGAAAATTTAAAAAAACTTTGGTATTTATTAAAAAACAAAAGTATGAGAATTTTTAACACAGGTCAAATATCTCCCTCAGAAAAACGAGATATATTAGACAAACATAGAACCCTATATAATGGGTTTAAAACAATGGAACCAAAAATTTCGAACGAACAGCCGTTATACATTCAAGATTTTGCTGGCGACAAATTGGGAATGACTCTTAACAACAAAGGTGAAGTTAAAAAGTATACAAACGTTGGAATCAACGAAAGCGTTGAAGAAGGTGAAACTTGTGAACAATGCGGTGGTCAAATGATGGAAGGTATCTGTGAACAATGTGGTAGTGGTGAAATGGAAGAAGGAACAGGTCATTTAGATGATATCTATCATGAAGAAGATTTAAACCCTTCAGACGATTTTGATTATGTAGAAGGTGGTGGGAACAGTTATGGCACATTTGAAAAAATGCATCACATGAAAGAGCAAGATGGAGAGGTGGATGAATTGGGAACACATGATTTAGAAAAAGGAAAAAAATACAAATATAAAACCCCGAGTTTTGATGACGAAGTTGAATTCGATTTTGAAGTTGACGACCAAGCAGGTGGAGATAAAATGTATAAGTTCAAAGGTAAAAATGCGATGAATCATCTAATGGCAAAAAAGGGTGTTGAAAGTTTTATAGATTCTTTGGATGAGCAAGGTGGAAACGCAGACGACATGAATGTGAGTGATGTTGAGGCTCCTTATAATTTCCAATCTTCAGGACCAATGGTTGGTGACCCATACCCTGTAAACGAAGATGGTGATGATTTTGATGAATTAATCAATATGGATAACAAACTTGAAGATGAGAGAGAGGAACTTGAAGAAGATGATTTTGAAGACTTCACTTCAGCTTTCGATGATGAAATTGATGAAGTAGATGTTTCGGGTTCACAAGGAATATACGGAGACATGGACCCAGCATATGATTTTGATAGTGATGGGCCAGGTTCTGCAGGTCCTTACCAAACAAGAAACGAAGGAGAAACATCAGAACAAATCCCACGTAAACATGACTACAAAAAAATGATGAGAAAAAAGGATGCGGTTAGTAAAGGAGAAGAGTTTGATGACAGGGAATTAGACATTTCAGACTACGAAGATGAATACAGTCCTGAATCTTCATCTTGGGAAGAGATTACCAAGATGACAGGAGAAGATGAATTCGGAAATGTTGATGAGGATATAAGAGAATCTTTAATCAATCAGAAAAATAAGATTAACGAAATGTTCTTAAGAATGAAAGTTATAAAATAAATTAAACCCCCACTAAGTTGGGGGTTTTTTATAATATATCGGAAATTAAATCAGAAATAATGCTATTTCTCATTACTTCCCATTTGATGATTACATATTTTTTTTCGGAATCATAATATGAATCATTCTTTTTCAAATTGATTTTAACTTCATCTGTGGATGGAACGTAGTTATTTAGGGAGATAACAACAAAGTCGTGTGATAATAATAGATTCCTATTTAGAACCTTATTAATTTCATTTAGACAGTAGATATACCTAAATTTATCTAAAGATATAGTATCTTCTTGATAGTAGAATTTATTAGGTGCAAATATGTCGTATTCATTTTGGAGGATTGTCCTTTTGATGTATTCTTCCGTGAAGTTTATAAAAAATGGTTGATGATAATCACTTATTAATTTATTGTATTTAGTTTCTTCTGATGGATTAATCAAAACCAAAAAGTTTTTTGACCATATTCTTCCTATAATTTGATTATTTAGTAAATGACTGTTCTTTGGAAGAGAACCTGAATATTCGACTAGTGTATGTAAATATGGTTTGTTTTTTTGATTTGGGTGTGTTAGGTTTTTCATCGAGTCCAAAATACCTGATTTAGTCAAGGTAACATTATCGTTTTGTTCATAAAGCAAATTCAACTTATTTAATGTTCTTTCATAATTGTAAAAATGGGCAAAATGGTATCCATTGCTTAAAGTAATTGAGGGAAAATTTAAACCCCTGAACTTTCTTTCGTAGTTGAATAATAAAGATTTTGGTTCTGTTACCAATTTTGATTTATTGAACACGCAAGTCCCGAGATGAGGATAGGTATCATAAAACTGACTTGACCAAACAAAATTTGTTTGACTTAAAATTAACGAGTCAAATTTTGTATATTCAAATATGGTATCAGCGTTGGATAAATCAGGAATTTCATCTACATCAGAAATCATGATTAAATCATCAAATTGTAAATCTAACATCAATATTTTATCTCTGAGTTTGAAAAGTGCATAGTCAATTATGTCAAATTTATCTAAAACTGATTCATTGAATAAAAGTAACTTTTTTTCATAATTTAAGTTTTCATAAATTTTTTTTAATGAAATCTTATCAAACTCATCGTAAACTAAATGATGTATTTTTTTTCTGTAGTCATCAAAAAAGTCATCTTCAAGATTGAAATTGATATTTTTAGGGTTGTTTTTAAAATCAATCTTTCCTTCAATAATCACAAAATAATCAACGTAATCGGATAATTCTTTCACTCTCAGTTTTAACATTTCTATCTCATCATAAAAGAAAAAACAATCAACAATTTTATTTTTTTTCAAAAACTTATCCATTTTGGTTGAGTTATATATTGTATTTAATTATATTTCATATTATAAAACAATTTAAAGGAATGTCATCAAAAAACTATTTTTTACACGAACAAAGGAATAATGTAAATCATTTGAACTACTATTATTTCACAAAAGCATTTACTCCCGAAGAAATTATTAAGATAAGAGAAATCGGTGATTCATACCCTAAACAAAAAGGAACTGTTGTTTCTGATGAAGAAAAAGAAGGTGTTAGTGATTACAGAATCAGTGACATTTCTTGGTTGGATGACAACCCACAAACAACTTGGATTTATCAAAAATTGGCAGATTATGCAAAAATCGCAAATAGAGAAATGTGGAATTTTGACATTTGGGATTATCATGATGGATTACAATATACGACATATTATGGTGATGGTGGTCATTACGACTGGCACGCAGATTTAGGTCCTGGTATTTCGAACAGAAAGTTATCATGTGTGTTGCAATTATCAGACCCCGAAGAATATGAGGGTGGTGATTTACAGATGAACCCAGGTGGAGCCATTCTTAATGTTCCGAGAGAACTAGGGCTACTTTGTTTTTTCCCATCATTTTTATTACATAGAGTTACCCCTTTAACAGGTGGAGTTAGAAAATCTTTAGTAACTTGGTTATGTGGGGCCAATTTCAGATAGTATGATAAGAGAAAAGGTAACAGTCGATGATTTCAAAAAAATTGCCAAAGAGAATGAATATTTTCTTTGGCATTTTACGATAGAAAAACAACATGAGACAATCTACGGTTTATGGTCTTATTTTGAAGAAAAAATTAATCCATATACTAATGAGCCAGACACTCACATGCTAAAAACTTTGTTATCGGTGACTGATGTCCCTTATTACGAATCTGATTGCAAAGACTCCATGGATTTTTTGATTAATTTGGGTATAAGTGCTAAAGACTTATATATGCTAAGAAATCCTTGGCCACATTTAGCCCCCGACAGAAGATTTTATTATTGTCCTGTGGTTGTCGGTTTCAAAAGAACAAGAATGGTTCACAATACACGTCAAGTTTGTTATTGTATTGAAGGAATCACTGAGATAATTCTGAAATTGAATCCTGATTTAATTTCTAATGTAGAATAAAAAAAAGGTAATCTTCTGATTACCTTTTTTTTATTATTTTTCAGTATTGAAGAAGAACACTTGGAATAATCTTCCATCATACATGTCTTTACCAAAATAATCTAAAGAAACATGATAATTGTCCGCTCTATACATAATTAATCTATTGAAAACATTTCCAACTCTGTCAATCATATCCCATTTGGTGTAATCTTGTGAGTCATGACCAGGAGGTGCAAATTTATCATATTCAGGGTCTTGTGCTGCTTGTCTATAATCATAATGCATCCAACCTGTAGCCTTATGTCTGAATATACCAGTTCCTGCAGATGGAGGAGCGTCAGGAGTTAAATAACAAACTGCAGCCCAATCGGTTGTAGAATCGGCATGAATCCAAGACCTATCAGATGCAGTTGTGTATTGAAATGACCCTGTGTATTCACCTCCCCACCAAGTAATCTCACCGGCAAATGGATAAAGAATGTCTCTCAATTTTTTCTTAAGTGAGTCGTTCAGGAAAGATACGGTTCTTTGACCTGGATAATTCCCTCTCACGGCGAATTCTTGGGAAAGAGCAAACTCTCTCACTTTCATTGGGTCTGCATAAAAATTATCAATTGTTAACGAATTGAATCTCATAATAAAGTTTTTGTAATTGAATTATAATAATAAATAATCATAAAAAAATAGATTGACTTGGTATATTAATATGATTTTTACTTTGTTTTGTGATATTTCTTAATAAATTATAACGATATGGAGATTAAGGAAATCGTGTCATACTTTTTGAACACAGACTCAAACATTTTAGAAGTTTCTTTTAGAACTATAGATGATGATGAAGAAGTTTTTAGAACAGACAATATAGATTACTCAATTGTAGAGAATTACGGATTTGAATTGGTTACAGAATCATTTGATTTCTTTGATGATGATTTGGATGATGAATTCGGCGAAGATGAAAACAAGGTAGAACTTGATGAAGGAGAATTGATTGTATTTCTAAATGAATATTATACAATCAATCCTGATTCATTGCCGAGAGCAGATTTTTATTAGGTTCTCTTCAGATGGAAAATGTAACGGTATTTAGGACCATTCTTTCCGTAAGGTGAAAAATCTAATCCCGATAGTTGTAAACTCTCGGTCAAATCACTATCAATATTTAGAATAACCTTCCTAAATGAACTTTCATCTTTTGGTTTATAAATGAACGTTATTTTCCCATAGGTATAGGCATCGAAACTAAATGGAACCCGAGACCAAAAAATATCATCAGGGCTCATCCCGTATTCCCAAATATCTGTTTCATTAGTTCTCCTTAAGAAATTCATTCTGATTGTGGAATAGTTGAAATACATATAAAATGCACCAACCTTTAAGGTATCAAATGGGTCAGGTAAAAATCTGTTTATCACCATGTCTCCAACAAAATAATTACGTATTGAATCAGTTGGATTCTCAATTTGTATGATTGACAATTTTTGAAGGTTATATTTTCCACTCAAAGTAATTGTAGATATGTTAGTGACATATTTTTCACACGAAATTAGTGTGAATAGTGATAGGCAAAATAATAGTTTTTTCATAATTGCAAAATAACATCTTTTTTTTCATTCAGCAAAATATTTATCACTATGAATTTGGATATCGATTACTTAATAAATTTCATGAAAAAATATTCAACCCCTTCTAAATCTGAATTGGGTGAACAAGAAACTCCACCGGCTGGAGGAGATTCTGGAGGTTCTTCAAGCTCAGCACCAGCACAAAAAAAATGGGAATCAGGTCGAAAAATGGGTAAGACATATATGAATGACCCGAAATATACTTGGAAAAGTGATAGAGCAATGGGAAAAACATACATGGGAGACCCTAAGTATAAATGGTATTCAGGGGTTCAAAGAGGACACGCAAACCCTGCTTGGGACTCTTAGTAACGAAACAATTTGTGGGTTTTAGATGCCATTTCCTGAGCATAGTCTTTAGTAACCTGCTCAATGAATTTTTTATCCGAACAAATTTTATTGATTAGTTCTTGAGTATTTACAGGTTTTTTACAATCAATTTCATCAACATGATAGGAGGTGTTGTCACTCATGTAATAAATTTCTTGAGAATCAATCAGCTCAATTTCGCATACTTCCTTAGATTTTCCATCTTTTTTTACGTAGACTGTGTCATATATTTTGAATCTCATCTATTTTTTTTACAAAAATAACGAATATTTTTTTACTTTACAAAACTATTTATAAAAAAACCGTTTCAATGACGACAAGTCAAAAATTTAAGGATAGAGCACTTTTAATAATGAAATATGACCCATCAAAAACTTTGAAGGAGAATCATTATATTAGTGAACAAGAAGGTAGAGGAAGTTCAATTGCATTGGACCCAGAAGGAGATAGAAAAAGAGAGGAAGAGGAGAAAAAAAACGCTTATCCGAATTATTGTAGTCATCCTAAACAAGCAATATTACCTGGTGAAAACGAAGTTGGTGCTTCAGGTTTGGAAGCAATACCAGAAGGATTTTGTTGTTATCCAGCACCTGAACAACTAAATAAGAAGGGTGGAACATCTGCAATTTTCCTACCATTTGATTCTAAAATTTCTTTTTGGAATGAGGTTAATTTTGAGTTTTTTCTAAAAAAACATATGGAAAAAAACAATTACCCTAAAGAATGGCTTAATTCTTTAACAAGTTATTATTTGAAAATTTTTCCTCTTGGAACTGTTAACAACTTTACAATATCTGGTTTAACCTATACCACATGGATTACAAAATCAGAGGACGAAGAAAGATGGGTTTTCAAATGGTATTATAGTCAAGGAACCAATAAACCTTATCCAAAAGTAAAATGGACTGACCCAAGAGATGATTGGGACAAAATTGTTGATGAGTATGGTGATGTTACACAATGGGTATCGGCTATAGCATTTTTAATTGCAGGGTTTTTCACAGCGGGTTCTACATGGTTATTGGTTGCTGAGTTAGTCACAGAAGGAGCGTTGGGTATTATTACAGCTCAAAGAAGTTTAGAAAAGGGGGAAAATTTAGGTGCAGCATTTAATCTAATTTTTGGTCTTACTCCATTTTTGAAAACAGGTATTTTTTCAGGAATTGATATGGCTGCTGTAAGAAAATTAATGTCCTCCATGAGAAGAGCGGGTTTAAGTAAAACAAGCACTCCTGAAGAAATTATCGCTTGGTATAGAGGATTGAGTGAAGCCGACCAAAAAGTATGGTCTAAAATAGTAAATGCGGGAGAAGAATTTTCCGAATCTAAATTGAAAAAGGTATTAGAAGAGGGATATGATAATCTCAAACAATATCTTAGGGAGAATCCAAATACTATCAAAAACATTAAATTTTATGAAAATGTTAACCTTAGAGAATTTGCCATT
>JACCDP011387786.1_pt1 | contig 14453 bp, 7 predicted proteins | sample 7445841 | NCBI WGS metagenome assembly JACCDP01 (sample SAMN15323441, study PRJNA562643) | freshwater metagenome | isolation source: river surface water | place: USA:Blue River Watershed | collected 2017-08-17 | reverse complement strand
GTTTTGGGTGTGACAAAAAGACGGTTTATGGAGATTCCGTAAAGGTTCCTGATCCTCCTATTTGGATCTCCCAGGGACCTCCCTAGAACCGTTGTGTGCCGTGTGGGCTCACATTCTGAAATAACCCGTGTAGGATCAATATGAAAGAATCATTGGACACTTGAATCATCATTGGAATATTTCTAGTACTTACAATACAAATCTTACACTCTCATTCTTTTTAGGTATTCGAAGTTCGTATATGGCCTCGTCTATGAACCTTTCGAATACCTGCAGGGTCATCAAAGCGTTCGATGGTGATTCCCCTATTTCGATTATCGTATTCGAATTCGCATAACTTTAGTATTCATTTTCGAGTACCTAACTAATTTCTTATATCCATCGAAGGCTTCGACGGCTTCGATGCAGCAGGGCAAAACACAGATGAGATAGCTGATAAAGTTCATTGCTAAAAGAAACTTTAATCTTGACAGACCAACTGACGTGTTTTTGACAAAAAGATTTCGAGTTTTGTTCTTGTATAACTTTATAGTCTTGAATTTATTATTCGTCAATATTGAACTAGAACGTATATTAAAACATTATATATACATCAAAACTTAGACCTAGGCCCCAACCAACCTGGACCTGGCAACGTTTACCCTACACACTTCTCACTTACACAGGCCTTAACTTGCATGGTATGTTTACATGTTTAAAACGATCGCAGCCCCCTTAACTGATCTCTTTCGGTATTAATTGCCAAATGATTCAGTTTTAGGCCTATTCAGCCCATCAACTACAAGTAAGTATTATTTCCCATTTCTTTTTGTGTTGTTGAAATGCCTGTTTTCGTTGTGCACTCGGAGGCCTAACATGACACCTGCAAGGTTTGTGTAGTTTGTAATCGTCTACAGATAACTATTGTGTACCAATTCGATGATGATATTGTCAATTAAAACATACACATATTCTGAATTATTTTCACTTTCAGGATATCTTTATCAGAAGAAGTTGCCAACTACTGGACATGTGTTGAATGGGCCAAGAAATTCACCCAACCTAAGTCAAATCCAGTCCAGACTTTAAACGGTAGCTTGGAAACTTTGTTTTTGTATTTGTTTAGTGTTTGTATGTGTTTCATGCTTTATTAATTTATGGCTTATCTTTACTTGAATAGGATTTCTTAGGTTGACTACCCAAGCAAGTTTCCAAGCTGCCTTGCAAGTCCAGAAGAACTTGCAGGGTGTAATCCAACAATGGTCTAAGCTGGCATGTGAGATTGTGTTGTGAATCATGCTTTTAACCGATGTAGTTTATTCTGTAGTGGTTGACACACTACATTAATGAAAGACTAAAAAATCTTGACTGACGGTAAGCAATTTTCTTAAACTGTACTTAAAAAGTGATTTTTTCATTTTCTCATTTCCACAGGTACTCCTGGTTTCTGTGACAAAGAGTCATTCCCACAAAAGAAATTCCAGTTCTCTTGGTTTTTAATGGAAAGAATGTTTTGTTGAAGCCATTGCAATTCCAGGAATGCAATTACCACTGAAGAAGGACGTTGATGTAGGTGTTAGAGGGATTTGCATTTTTAAGTTAGTATCACCTGTTAGTTCGGACCTATGTAAATCTGCTATTAGCATCACTTATAAGTTTGAATAAATGCCCAGCCATGGGCCGGAGATAAAGGCGGAAGATAAATGTAGGCAGGTAGGCCAACTTATAGGTGGTACTAGCAGCACATTTGCATATGTCCGAACTTATAGGTCTAACTAACTTCTTACCAACTAACTTACAAACGCAAATCCTTCTTACACCTACAGCAACAATCTTCTTCAGTGCTTATAGGTGATACTAACAAATCTCAGGTGAGACATAGAATATACGTTTTCCCTTGTTTTTGTACTACATCCATTGTATTTTACAGGTCTTTGTTAGCTGTCTAATGACCGATACAGACGAGAGACCACTCCATAGAAACAGCTAAGTCTGTCACAATCGTTCATCATCTGGGCAAACTTGGACCAGGGACCACATTAGTTTGCGTTCTGCCAAGATTGCTGTCGATCAAGTGACAGAGAACAACTAAACTGGATTCGAAATCTCGAGAGGCAAATAGTTTGCTGTGCTGAATAGTCTACGACTTATTTTGTTTAAAGTGACCGATCTGATATTCAATACAATGCGTTATATTGACATATGTCTATCTGTTTCTATTTATAAGTTAATAACTTCATTCATCGGGTCGCCATTCAAGTTTTAAAATGCCGCAATATCGACATATGACGCGGGCTACGGTGCTAGCGCGTTCCGTAAAGCATTTTGGGTCCGTTCGAATACCCATAATCGAAGACCTACGAAGGATGTATTCGAAAGCCTGTGCGTAGTATTCGAGTATAGACATTCGAACGAAATTCGAGTATCCCTACTCGAGCTTCGGTACGTTTCGACTCGAACTCGATGCGTTCTGCATTTTACATCGAGTTCGAGTACGCTTCGAGTACCAAAAAAGAATGAGAGTGTAAGGCTCACGGATAATATAATCGTAACATCATTAGGGATTGAAACTCAGACTTTGTATCTTCAGGCCAAGTACTTTGCAATGCAATCGCGACATGACAAATATATGAGCGAATTAAGTAACAAATGTATTCTTCTCACATGAACCGTATTGGATCTCATGAGAATTCTAATGAGAATCATTAGGCATTTGAACATAAAATGGGCGATATGTTGTAAACTAAAATGGTTCAATTGATCACGAATTGGGATCGCGGCATCGCTAGGGATCGAACCCGGACCTCTTGATTGTGAAGCCAGCACATAACAATTATGCCATCACGATATGGCAGACACATGAGCGAAGCAGGTCATGACATCTAAAATTCTCACATGAGCTCTCCGTATATTAGGATCAATTTGTGAGAATAGTCAGGTCTTTGAACTACAAATTGTTCATTTTTTGTCACATGATCAGTGCCCTCGTGATCCTCCAGTGAGAATCCGACTTTTAATGCATATACTCATAACGGCGACCCGCGACCTCATTTCGTTCACGGAAATACAAAATGATCTCTTAGTCATTAATGATCTACCACATGAGCGAGTCAGGAGGAGGGTTCCTTATTTGAAGAACTATATGTTGGCAGCGAAGCAGATAATTTTAGAAACACTAAGGTTCGAACTGCAGCCCTTTACCTTATGAATCTTGTAGTCTACCACACAACATATCAAAAAGAGGCAACAGGTTCGATTCCAAGCTACTCCAATTCAACAATATCAAGATAAATGTAAATAATTCTAAAAGTATTGTTGTGAGTGTCATGTGATGTGAAGAAAAAAACTGATATTAGCCAAAGTTCTCATTGTTTCGACATACATTTCTAAATTTAAAGTCAAATATTGTAATTTTTTATTTTTGACACCCCAAATCTAAGAAAGTCGAATACCCCAGTTCTAGCATAGAAACCCACCTTTAGAACCCCCATCAGAAAGGACAACCACCCTTTGATCATAGAAATAAGAGAATAGCAGTCGTTTATTGAAACCTTCATGCTTTTCTTGCACGGATACAACTTGATCGAATGGATGTATAATAATATACAACAATAAGGATACAATTGAGGAAAAATCAGCGTCACCGAAAGTTTAATTCGTTCATGCTAATGAACGGCACCACCGATGTAGTGAAATTGCCCAATCTATTGCTGTAGGTGTGCTGGGGACCAACGTCGGTCAACAAGCAGTCTCAACAGAGATGTAAATCCAGTTACAAAGCTTCCTGTTAAAGAAAATAAAGTAAGATGAACCAATCGAACAAAAACTTAGAAAAGGTTCGTTACCATCTCTGACAACCAAATTGAAAGTGACGGCCACTGAAGAAAGGCCAACACGATGGTGCTACCAAGCCGCAAACGCACGAGCAAATAAAATGCACGATAAATAAAATGAACTAATGCACCAAGTGTAACATAAAGAAAATGGCACAGCTAACCAACCAACCACTCAATAAACAATATGTACACAATCACAGAAATTGGAGATTATTTATACGTACCAAAGAACTGTGGAATTGCAGAGGGATAGCATTCGCTAAAGATGATGGTAAAGTTGAATATTTTCCCCGAGCAGTACTGAGTTTCCTACTCAAACTGCACTACCTCAAGGTTTTGTCATAAAAAGTCCTAATGAGTAAAACAAATTGTTAGTAGGAACTTGAATTGTTTGAAATGTTAGTTAGAAATATTACCTTAGGATTCCAACACCACCAAACATTCAATCGCTGGAAAAATGGAATTCTTGTCCTATATTGGTCAACGATTACCTAGAAAAGAAAAAAAGACAATCTAATTACAAAAATTACTCAATTAACGCATACGTGTACTTACTTTTCTTAACTTAGCAAGATACAAAGCAAGAAAGCATGGATGGCTTGGCTGCAAAAAAGGTGATGCAAATGTGGACTGAAAAGGAAGATTGTATAAATTACACAATGTTAAAACTATTGTCAAAAGATGCAAAAGTAGGTAACCAGATACTAACTTTAAAGAAAATATGTAGGAGGAAAAACACAAAACAAAGCTAAGTTCGAACCTCTGGCTCGAACTCGACATCAGACTATCACCAGACAGCTATACACACGTAGACAGCTGACGGCATGGCAAATAACGAGGCTATGACGCCATGTAGGGTGACGAGTTGGAAAAACGTTGACAAGTTACAGAATACTGTAATACCTACAAAACTTGTATCATGTTTATAAAGTAGGAACGGATAGCAAATTAATAATAATGGCGTAATCTATGCTAAGTGACACTGTCTTTACCGACTGAGCTACCATTGACATAAAATTAACGTAGTTTCTGTAGCAATATGTTTCTACGGAAAACTTCACTAATTCATTTAAGGTCCTACATAAACCCGGAATATACTCCGGGTTCTTTTTGCTTAAAGAAAGTTTGAGTATATTCCTGCTTGTCTACTCAGTTGTACTTAACACTCCTTTTTTCCGGCAGGGGATTCTGACGAGTTTTGACTTGCAGTGGGGCTTCCGCTCTCATTCAATCACTGAAAGCAATAAACTGCACTTACCACTTGGTTTCTTCGTCAAACGATGCATCCGTTCTCGGACTGACACACAATACAAGAGCAGTTCAATGGAAACTTGTTGGGAAACTTCAATGCTCGGATGCTAGGCTAGCTGTCGGTGCTAAAACGTAAGACCGGAGCACTTCACAGATGAGACCCCTTATACGGACACCTACATGGAGCCGTCTTTGCTACCTTTCATCCCGATCAGCCGTTTCCACCGCGACGCAGTGTTTGATCGGTTACCTCGGGAAAGCTGGATGTTCCAAACATCAAACTCGACTGTTACGATGAGCATTCGCTAGGGTGGCACCTGTTATATGGAAAGAGTTTCCAATGTCCGTGACATCTGTAATGGACTTGAAATCTTTTAAAAACAAACTTGAAAACTCACTTGTTTCGTGTAGCCTATCCCTGCTGAACCATTATTATTTGTGTTGGAGACTGTACATATCTGAATATCTTTTGATCTGTCCTTGGCATTGGGAGGTGCGCTTAATCTAGTTAATTCAATGATCAATAAATGATCCATCCCGTTCCCGAACGTTGTTGTTGTTCCTAATGTGGTATCTATCCGGGCCACGTTCCGGTCAACATTTCTTACAGTCGTAAAATCGCTTGATGCAGTTATTGAATTTGGAATACTTCATCAAGTGTCACAGTTCCGAGATTATATAAGCCGACATTTTCATAAGATGCCTACTTCACACTTGTAACAATTGATTACAGGCGATATAGGTGTCAGCTATTGTTAAATAAATTTCTGAAAGTAAATAAAGTATGTTATCTTCGTCAACTACAGAAAAAATAGCATTAACGGAATATAAAAGTCGCAAAGTGTTACGGAATCAATGGGTCTATCAAAAATTAGAACTTTGAATCGTGAAATTGAACTTTTCCTGTTCGTCTGTCTTGGTGTTGTCTGTAAGAAAAAAAGTCATCATTTCGTATACCAGAGGAGGACCCAAATGCAGAGAGAACCAACACTCTGTTCGTCAGTTCCTCACCAGCCTCCTTTGACGCGACATCGATCGCGGTCTCGTCTGTTTTAGTGATCGAAATGGCTGACAAACTACCTTCACCGTTTTATTGCTCGATATGTAGCAAGTTGTTTGATAGCGCCCTTAACGCACCCAAATTCCTGAATTGTCACCACAAGATTTGTCGTTCTTGCTGCGATGTAAGATGACACCTTTCTCATCATTTTGGAAATGTTATTGAAATAGTCGTATTTCTTTTTAGAACATGTTGAAAAGGGGCTCCATTTCCTGTCCGTTTTGTCGTTCCGTCACTTGTGTCATACGTGGCGCAATGGAAGTTGAGCCCCTGGCAAGGCTTAGAACCGATCACGAACTCCTTTCCCTAATGCAAATTTTCCAATCCATGAAAAAGAGTTGTGCTGTTGAGAAAAAATGGGAAAGTCCACAACAAACGAATTTGTCTAAAAGAGGTATTTTACCTAAACATGTTCAGTCCATTTTAGTGGATCATTCAATGTATGTATATTGGACAGTCCATCCATCATCCGAAACGGGTTGGAAAGATCATGAAACATTTAACAAGAATCTATTCCTCACGTCGGTTGCTAATGAACTAGAATTTCCTCTAATTACCGAGCACTCTTCCATGAAAAAGGCTGGATTAGGTTTACGCAATGGAATTTCGTTCAGAGTATCTGCATCATCAGCTGACGTGAAAGATGTACTTTTCAAGTATTTGTTTTAAACGACAATGTATATCTTCATGATGTATTGATTGTTTATCATTTTCTTAGGGTATTTCCACGTTTGGTCGAAATTAACCACTTTTACGTGTGTACATGGATGCCTGGGGATAGCTTTCAGCTGGTTGTCGAGTATTACGACGTTCCTTCCGCCCACGCATTAAAGGTGTGAGCAATGTCATGATCTACTAGTGTCATTCAGAAATTACAAATGGCAATAATGTATCTTCTTAGATGATACAAGATAAATTGATTGTGCTGGTACCGGCGAAGCGCTCTTTGCCGTACAAGGTTGAGGAGAAAGCGACGATAATATGTGAAAAATGTAGACAGATTATGAACGTCCGTCTTTTGGCACAGCATGTTCAATCAGAATGGTGAGTTTAAGATTTGATTTGTAATCTCTTTCCATTCATAATTTGGTAATTTTGAATTCACCTATCTTTCGTAAGCTACAACCCGCTAGAAGGATGCAGCGAAGGTCCTTGTCAGTAATGCTTCCAGTGATTCAACATCTCAACCGACGAGCTCCAAATCCAAATTGAACCCGATTCGTGTCCATTTTGAAGCCATCAGAAAACTTTTATGCCTTCGACTTACGATGTAGAATGTGGTTTAATACAGATTATCCGTATCAACTTTTGATATCGCGTCGTCTGGCATTGTATTCGTATGGAGACGAGAAATTTGGGGTTGTCTAAAAGCACTTGTTCCGCTACGGCAGAAACTTGCCGACCAGTTTCCCCTTATGGAACTAGAAGAATTTTGACAAGAATGTAAAATCGAGTATCAGCACCTTGTATATTTCAGAAAGGAACAGTACAAAAATCATTAGTCTTTCCTTTCTCGAAATGACATTTTAAAGAATCTCGACTTTTACACGCCAGCGATTTACGGCGACCATTTGGGCAAAGTACACTCGATTTTCAAGCGAATCAAAGTGTTCACAATGATAAAGCTCGAGTGTACGAAGGGAAGTGCATGCAGACATGATGGTACCAACGAACGCCGCAGATGTTATGAATCGACAATTGGTAAAGTGCATGTGTTTCATTTTTTTCAATCCGTGACAGGCGAACGCTGCTTGGAAAATCGAATCAGTAACAGCATCACAATTGGCGACGATGACTTCTTCTAAATTGGGACTCGCTAGTATGTGAATCAGGTCTCTGTGAGAACAGCAGCCGGACGTTAGCATAGAGCGCGAATCACAAAAGCACACGAAGGTTTTCAAAAATAAGGATGACACCAGAGGATACAAGGTGGATGAATCCGAGTAGGAATTATTAGAGAGCAAGGATAAATGAACAAGTTTGGGGCACCGAGATAGAATAACGGAAACATTTACATTGGCGATGTCGAACAGTACCAGGGTTTCGAGCGATTTTCCGTATTTTCCCAAAAAGTTGAAAATTCCATCGAATGTTACGACTGGGTCAACTGTTGTCGCACGAGTGCTGCGCAGAAAATCTACATCGTTTAAAAGATCGTGGTCGCTGGTACACACGCCAACAAAATGGTAAGTTACTCGAGTGTTGGAGGTCAAATTAAATTTCATTTCCAGCGTAATTTGTCCCCATGAGACAAAGATGACGGATACCACTTCAGATATGGGTCGCACCACGTTTGGAAGACTGCTGGGAATCGGAAAGGAGTGATCTAGATATCTAAGATTCCGTGCTCTTTCGAGAAGCTCTAGAGTCTTCTCTTGGGTAACTCGCGTATTGCGAATAAAGAGCGATTCCAATCGGTCGAGTCCTTTGATCACGTGCTCCAAACCGAGATCAGAAACACAACTGTAGTTTACATTGAGTGCTCTGTAAACAAAATAGAATTTTGAATTGGATTGGAATTCCTTTCTCTTTCACAACAGTGCCTACACTAGATTTTTACAGTGGTTTCCGAGCTCTAGCATGCATTCGTCGCCAGCCCGGGACTGGGATAGATCCAGTACCTCGAGACTTTGAAATTTCGAAATACACATGTAATCTTCATACAATACAAGACGTCTAAATGAGTCAATGTAATCGGCGGCTCCGTGAAATACTAGAATAGTTAGGTTCTGTGTCAAACGGTGAAAATACAAAAAAACATGCTATAATCATACAACATTTGTCATAGTTAAATAACTGATATTACTGGGCTTTGGCTGGCGATAACTTGGATGATTCCGGGACCTTCGACGAAACTGCTGTCGTACTCGAAACCAGTCAAATGCAACACTCGAGTAGATTCGTTGAAAAGACTTTTTGCATTGCGACAATCGAGTCTTTTCCGATACATGAGGTTCAAGCGTACTTTATTGGCTAAACTTTCAGCTATTTATAAAGGGCCGAAATATTATCCTTAGAACTGTGTTCAAATTAAAATTGTTTTGAGGACGTCACTTACGCAGCATTGGAGCAGATGCCACTGCGCTACGAGAGCCACAATAAAGACGGTCTATGGCTATTTGAAACAGAGATGCAACTTTGCTGGAATCAGACATCTTTCTAGATGTGCGACCGACAAGCGACTGATCCCATGGACACTTGCAAATAGACTAATTCTAAATATGTTCACGCCCTACAACTAGGCCGAATGTCTCGAAGGGGCGGAGCAGAAAACACTCGGTCAATGGTTTCAATTTAGACAGCATCTAAGACAATTCCATGAAAGAAATTTGACAAGAAACATTTTTGGTAAGAGAAATGGAAACGAGTATATTTCTGAATGTGGGACCAAAAGTACAGAAGAACGACCGTTTTACAGAATTTCAACTTTTACATGCCAGCGATTGAGGGCGGCCATGTGTAGAAAATGATCTCGATTTTCAAGCGAATCAAAGTGTTCACATTGACGAAGGACAAGGAGACGAAGAGCACAGCGTGCAGACAGAAACGTGCCAACGAAGGCGTCTGATGTAATGAATCGACAATGAGAAAATTGCATCTTTTCCAGTTTACTCAAGGCGTGACACGCAAACGCTTCTTGGAAAATCGAATCTGTTATATAGTCACAGTGTGCGAAGATCAATTCTTTGAGATTGGGACTTTTGAGTACTTGTGTCAAATCTCTGCCAAACAAGGGCAATGGTGAAACCAAATCTTTAAAATTACAGTCAAAGCTTTCCAACAACGGGAATCCCATTCGAGGATAAGGAGAAGAATGATCAGCAGTGAGCGAACGATGGGAATTCAATTTCAGGCGTACAAGGTTCGGACATTGATTCATGATAACGGATATATCTACTGCGTCAATGTGGAATAATTTTAGAGATTCGAGAGATTTCCCATATTTTCTCAAAAAGCTAGAGATACCCGCAAACGTAGTTTTACCGCTTAATTCACGATTGAATCTAAGGGGTTTGAGTTTCGAAACAAGATCAACATTTTCTCCTAGATCGGAATCGCCGTTAACAACGTCTTGAAAACGATAGGTGATGTAATGAGTAGAGGTGAACTTGAATTTAATGTCTAATGTTATAAGTCCCTCTGGAAGGAAAAAAGCAGTTTTCACTTCGGAAATTGGTCGAGTCACTCGACAGGGGGGAAGCGGATAGGCGTGAAGGAGGTATTTGAGGTTGGGTCTCATATCGACAAATGGTAGAATCGTCGATGTACTAACATCTTTAATTTGAATAAAGAGAGTTTCCAAACGGTCGAATCCTTTTACGTCCATCAAACAAGTATATGTCACACGACTGTAGCTTACATTGAGTGCCCTACAGATCAATTACAATATTTTATTGAAACTTGTTGTATATTGGCTTGAGATGTTGAAATGAGTAGTTCCTTACACTAGTTTTTTACAGTGATTTCCGATTTGTCGCACACATTTGTTGTCAGCCAGGGATTGGGACAAGTCCAGAACTTCGAGATTTTTAAATTTTGGAATCCAGTCGAAAGCAATACGATATGTTAGAAAATTCTTTTCATGGAATAAGAGAACTCGAAGGTCCTGAAACAATAGAAGAGAATATGAGAGACAACCAACATTAAGATTAAGAAAGTCCAACAATCAAACGAGAAATTTTCATCGGCAAAGTTTGTTTTCACTGAAAAAACGTATTACTGGGCTTCGTTTTGCAACCACTTGGAGGATTTGATGACCATTGTCCAAACTATTGTTACAATAAGGATGGATCAAATTCAACGATGTAGTTGATTTGTTAAAAAGACACTCTGCGTTTCGACAGTTGAGTTTTTTTCGTTCAATAAGGTTCAAGCGTACTTTGATGGCAATACTTTCAGCTAATTAAGAAAGAAAATATACTTATTTTTTGATTGATTCAAGTTAAATTCTAGTGTTTTTTCATGTACTCACGCAATATTGGAGCCGAGAACAATTGGCTTTGTTGACCACAATAAAGACGGTCCAAGACAATTTCAAACAGAGTAGCAACCTGGTAGGTAAGAGACATCTTTCTAGGTGTACGGTCGACCGTAGACTGATAAAGTGACGATTCGCGAACGGCTTTAGGAACTTGACAAGCCCCGCCCTACCACCAGCACACCTGTGTAGGCTCGATGGAACGTTGTTGACATGGGAGGAAAACGTTGTCACTCTATGTGGGTCCTAGATGGTTACTCATTGATGCCCATGGCACATGACATAAACTGCCTTGTATGCAGCAGAAAACAATGAATAAACGATTGGATAATGGGTAAACGTTTTATTTTCAACAATTAAGGGACGTTTCTGTGTAAACAGCGAAGAAAAATACGAAATGTACAAAAGGGGTTACTATCAGTCCAAGGAGAAATGAATTTCAAGTCCCCAATGTTCTTGCAAGTTGAAACACTCCAATTGACACTGATGAGTACTCAAAAGCCGACAGCGTCTAATTTCAATTTTTTCGAGTTTGTTGATTTCGGAAAGAAAAATGAAGAAAAAAATTTCTTTCGTTACCAAGTGGCATGCGTGTAGTTCAAGGTTTTTAAGATTTCTGAACCGATGACACACAAATGCGTCTAATAAGACTCGATCAGTCAGAGATGGACATGAACGAATAACGAGGGATTTCAGATTGGGGGACTTGAGAATCTGAACGAGTTCCATTTCACTCACATTGCTTCCATCGACGTCGCCTTGGTAATGAAATTTTTTGAGCCTATGTGGTATGGGGGAGGGACTCGAAACGGAGGAACGTTCGTAGGAAACGTTGGTATCTAAATGGAGTTGCTCGAGTACACGACATTTACTCAAAACAACAGAAACGTTGATATCGCGAAAGGCTTTCAGATGAATGATTGTGAGGTTTCCACCGAAGCGGGTGAGAAAAGGAGAGACCCCGTTGACAAATGAAATAAGGATACCCGACGAGACTTCGAATTCAGTGTTGATTCTTTCCAGGGGATTTCGGAACGAGGCCAATTGACGATCGATAACTGCGCGTTCGACAACGTTTTCGTGATAATGCACAATCTCTGTTAGATGTATGGCTTTAGTCATTTCAATTCTGCCGCTAGCATGGCAATAAAAGGACTTTAAATTCACGTTTGGACGACTCACGGCACGGTGAGCCACATTTGGGAGAGGATCATCGTGTTGAACATATTTCAATTTGGGAAGGTTTTCGATGGCATAAGCTACACCTTCAGGCGTAACATCGAATGCTCTGATGAAAAGGGAAACTAGTTCCTGACACTGGGGCGAGCCGTTGTCGGAGTCGTTGCTACACAAGTATCTGATTCCCACGTCGTTTATCATGGTCCCCGATACATTCAGAGCCCTGTTAATGGCACATTAAGAACAATTCGACATTAGAATTCGCTTCAGTAGCACTATCGCGAGCGAGTTGACTGATTATCATTACTCGAGCTTTGTGCAAGTGGCTCCGATGATTTTTAGCCAGGTATTAAAAACTGGGGACTTTGACAGATCCAACACTTTTAAATTCGGGAATCCTCGAAATAGGTCTGGATCAATTGTTGGCCAAAAGAGGCTGATGAGTGTTGAGCCGGGTAAGCGAAGCACCTCCAATTCCTCGTGATCATAAAAAGAAAGAAATTATTTTAGGTGATCACACGGTACTGGTGAACTTTATTTACTGAGCATTTCTTCGAAGCTACTTGAAGAAGTAGATTCCCATCTTGAAACGTTTGCTGCTCCATGAACTCGACGTATATTTCTCGGGTACGATGAGTGAATAGCATTTCAGCGTAACGAGTGTTGAACTTGTTACTTTTGGCTAAGAATTTTCTAATTTCCATCGCAATCGTTTCGGCTATTTTTGCAATTGAAAACGAACCAGAAATGAATAGACGACAAATTGCATGGTCGAGGAAGGGTTTTTTAGGATGACTTACGTAAATCAAAAAGAGATTTGGATTCGGAGGACGGGTCTAAATTACAAAACCAATCAATGTTGTCCACTGCATAATTCATACTTATTTCAAAAAGGGATTTAGGACACCAAGCTGGGCGAGGCATGTTTACTCTTTGACGTCTGAATACCAACTGCCCGTTTCAACTACCCTCAAAGTTAGGCAGGTGTGGGTGCTAGGCATTCATTGGGGACAATGGCGTATAGGCTATGGTTGTGTGGCCAGTTGATCATGATATTCTATCAATTCGAATACATTGATTCAAGTTTAGACCAGCATGTTACCGCTGCACATTTGCCAATCGGGGGAGTATCTCGTCTCGCGTTACCGCGAGACTCGCCCTTTCACCCCCCGTTGGCAAAGTGCATCGGGACTATTCGATTCTCCTTCCTGCCTGCGTTGAATGGCGCAGGGAAGGATAGATCAGCAGGTAAACCTCCATTGGGGCGTACGCGGGGCGAAACGACGCCCCGCGTACAACCCCAACGTTAAATGAATCCTTATGCACTGCCATTCAGTAGCATTTCAATGCATCGAAATCTTCGATGCATATTGTCCGAAGTTCGAGGACAGTCGTTAAAATCGGAGACCCCCAATGCTTCGTTTTGTTCTAGAATTCCATCCGATTAAACGACGTCATCGAAGGCAAGGTTTCTGAGACTTCACATGTCTACGAAGCGTTTGACTTCAGTCGCCGTCAATGTACATTACCAGCTTATTCCACTATGCCGATGTACATCAAATCCATCATCGAGATTTTATTCGAGTTTATGTTCGTAGAAATTTATCTATAAGTATATCGACTGAGACTGACTTAGAAGTAGACTTGTTAGGAATTTATTAATGTACAAATTAATTCATTCGTGTCAGGGCTTAATATTAACCAACTAGAATATTCGTTTCTATCAAGTCTGGCAATCCAGTTCAATGCATTCCGGCTTCCGGCAATTCAGTCATTGAGACATTGAGTTAACAACTGACATCATCTGCCAGCATAACGTTAGTTTTTCATTTGTCAACCAAATACAACTTTAATTAGTCGGCGTCGTTTAGGTGCATTTAGTCGGGTTTGTAGTATTACAGTCCAATCTTTTGAGGTGTATATAAAACAGATTTGTTCCATAAATTGTGGAATTAATCCTCAGAAGTCATCCAACAAGTTTAAAATGCTCTCCCAGCTAGCAAGCATTACGGACCATCGTTGGTCCGGGAATAATTGGTCCAAAATAAATCCACTGCGTGGTTAACCTTCAGGAGGATGTAACATCGCTTAATTCATTTTCCGGGTTTTTATCCACGTAGACCATTCGCAGGTACTTTCAAATAGTCTGTCCCGTAGAGGATCAAATTTT
>JACCDP010814955.1_pt1 | contig 14453 bp, 13 predicted proteins | sample 7445841 | NCBI WGS metagenome assembly JACCDP01 (sample SAMN15323441, study PRJNA562643) | freshwater metagenome | isolation source: river surface water | place: USA:Blue River Watershed | collected 2017-08-17 | reverse complement strand
TGGCCAGCGGCATCATGACCACCGACACGGTCAGCAAAGTCGCCGAGTGTGTTATCGCTGGATCGACCGCCCGAGTTGTTGGTGTTGCAAAAGGCGTCGGAATGATTGAACCGAATATGGCGACACTCATCACCATGGTGTTCACAGATGCGCAAGTTTCACCAAGTGATTTGAATAGTGTTTTCCAACGCGTCATTGCAAAAACATTTAATTGTGTTTCAGTGGACACCGATACGTCCACAAGCGATACCGCAATCATTCTCGCAAGTGGTGTGGCTGGCGCTGTCAACCTAACCGCTTTTGAATCTGCGATGTATGAAGTTGCTTTATCGCTCACTAAGCAAGTTGCCCGCGACGGCGAAGGCGCAGAAAAACTGATTGAAGTGCACGTTGACAGCGCACGTGACTACGAGCAGGCGAAAACGATTGCTAAGGCCATCGTTAATTCCCCCCTTGTAAAAACTGCAGTACATGGCGCCGACCCAAACTGGGGTCGCGTGGCTATGGCTGTCGGAAAGTGCAGTCAGTACGCCGACGTAGACCAAGAAAAGGTAGTCATTCGCTTTGGCAACCAAGAGGTGTACCCAACGCAAGTAAATGATCAGGGTCTAAACGAACTCAGCGCCTATATGAAGGGCGCCGATGTTCGCATTCACGTGAGCCTGAACACTGGTTCAACCGAGGCAACCGTGTGGGGCTGCGACCTCACTGACGGCTACGTGCGCATTAACGCCGACTACACCACCTGATTAGTTTGCAAACGGCTTAAGCAATTCGAGCAACGCATCGCGGTAATGCAACATCGACTTGTATTTCGCAACATCATCGGGCAAACGCTTCACCAACGAATAGAGGGTTGATGCCACGTCTTTTCCGCGTGCAACATACTCCGCAATTGGCTGCTGATACGTACGAATGGTGAACATTGATCCACCGGTTTCTGGCAATACACGCAGCGTTTGCCGCTCCATTCGAATCCATAACTGCGTTATGTCTTGCACCAATGGTCCACTTGGTGCAAACGGTTGAAACAACGCGCAATGGTCTTCAATGGTCCAATTCGATCGAACCATTGGTTGGTCAGCGCGCAACCTCGACAATGTTGTGTCAACGGCCTTGCCAACATGTTCTGCGTACTGCGGAACTGGCGCATGAACAGCCATCATGCTGCTACCCAGTTTCGTTTGAATGTTCCAGCGACTCGGCGAGCACACCACACCGGCTACAACGACTAATTGCTGTTCGCCTCCCTCGACGCTCTTTGGTTGCATCACCACGATGTCGTCGGCTACAAGTAATGAAGCTTCTACCAATGCGTCAATTCCGTGTGCTTGCAAAGTAACTCCACAAAACCCAGCCACGAGTTTTGCGGCTTCCTCGGCGGCATCGCTTCCGCCATCAAGCAGACCAACCACTTCATCACGTCGATTGCGCAACAATTCGCGCTTCATGGCAATCGTTGGTTCAGTTTCCTCGTCTGGCGGAAGCCACTGCGCTGTATCCAACGACTTTGTTCCCATGCGATGGCGAAATTGATCGCCAACTTCAACTGGCAAAATCTCTTCAGGAATCGGCAATGCACGAAAATCATCAACGCTCCCCGCAGGGGCTTGATCAAATGGCGTAAATGGGTGTTGATGCAGAACGTGGGTCATTGCCACGCGTCTTGCTAGATCACTTAGGTTGCATACGAATGCCGCCGTCGACGCGAATCGTCTCGGCATTCATGTAACTGTTGGTAATGGTTTCTACAACCATTGATGCAAGCTCTTCTGGATAGCCCAAGCGCTGCGGAAAGAGCACACCTTTTTGCAAGTTCTGCTTGAACAGTTCGCTGTTTTCGCCTTCACCGTAAATTGGCGTGTCAATCAAGCCAGGAGCAACGGTGTTTACGCGAATTCCGATTGCTGAAAGATCACGGGCAATTGGCAAGGTCATGCCTACAACTCCACCTTTTGAGGCTGAGTACGAAGCCTGACCAATTTGACCATCAAATGCTGCAACTGAAGCCATGTTGCAAATTGCTCCACGCTCACCGTTGGCAAGCGGTTCGTTGGTGCTCATTGCAGTTCCAACGATGCGAATGCAGTCGAATGTACCAACCAAGTTAATGGCAACAACTTTCTTGAATGCATCCAAGTTCGCTGCCGACTCGTATGTGCCATCTTTGCCAACGGTGCGTTGTGCCCAGCCAATTCCCGCCGAGTTCACCAAAGCGCGAATTGGGCCCATGGACTTTGCCATCTCGGTGGCGTTGGTGATGTCTTGTGTGTTGGTGACATCAACTTTGCAATATGCACCGCCAACTTCCTTCGCCAATGCAGTGCCCTTTTCTTCTTGAATGTCGGCGATAACTACTTTTGCACCACGCTTGGCCAGCAAGCGTACGCATGCCTCGCCAATTCCCGATGCTCCGCCAGTAACGATTGCGCTTGTTCCATTGAGATCCATAAGTCAAGACTACGCACCCACATCGGTTGTGGCGAAACCGAGCGAACTTCCCTATTTCATTCCACTTCGCTGCACCGTTAGCATTGACTGGCAATGTCGGACCAGCATTTTCATCTTGCGAGCCAAACGCTTGTCGTCCTCCCAACTTATAACGAAGCAAACAACCTTGAAGCCCTAATCAGCCAGATCCAATCTGGATTTCCCGGCGTTCATGTCTATATTGTGGACGACAACAGTCCCGACGGAACTGGGAAATTAGCGGACATAATCGCCGAAAGGTCGCCATCTGTACACGTCGAACACCGACCAGCAAAACTTGGTCTAGGAACTGCCTACCGGTTCGCGTTCACACAGCCAATCATTGAATCATTTAATTACATCATCCAAATGGACAGCGATTTTTCTCATGAGCCTAAAGAAATTCCCGCTTTTGTCCAGGAACTTTCAACACATTCGGACTTTGTTATCGGATCGCGATACGTTCCAGGAGGAAACATTCCGAACTGGTCATTGAGACGAAGATTGCTCTCACGATTTGGCAACCTTTACATCCGACTCATGATGGGTGTACCAATAGCTGATTGCACTTCTGGATATCGAGGGTTTACCCAAAAGTCTTTATCAATTCTTGATCCCTTAAATGTTAGAGGGGAAGGTTACATCTTCATTGCTGCAATGGCAAAAGCCGGCCATGACAAAAAGCTGAAAATCAAGGAAATCCCAATCACATTCAACGATCGAGCAGCTGGTAAATCAAAAATGACTAACCGTGTTATCGCTGAAAGTCTTTTCCTTGCTACTAAATTCGGAATTCAGAGAGTCTTTCGCCGCAACACTGATGATGAATAACGACAGCCAAAAAATCACAGCATGTCGCGGGAAATATGCGTGATAGGGAATGATTGGCAGAACGTATGAAAGTGGAACTATGACTACAAAAATCGTCTTCCATACATTTCGAACTCTTAGGGTTTGAACCACTGAAAAAATCCAAACGAGGATGAATACCGCAACCGCAAACCAAATTGATTTCGAGTAACCACTTGCCGGCAATCCCATGATTCCTTGGCTAGTAAGGTCTCCGGTTCTTAATGGTCTCGAGAAAACGTATAAGTATCGCAAAATGTGATCAGATGCGGCCGAAACATCAAAACTCCCACCCGCCCTGATAGTCGAAAACACTACAAACCGATTTCCAAAGTACAAATTGTGAACCAAAGGCAAGGCTGATATCAGCCCCATGAACGCAAATCGCTGTGTGAGATGAATCAATTTCTTAAATGTAGACAGTTCCAAATCAATCAAGAGTGAAAGAACCAGCAACAACACACTGTGTCCAATTATTTGGTTTGGTCGCATGCACACAGCCAAACCAAACATTATTCCTGGAATGATCAATCCATCTCTTGAATTCTTGCGTTGTATTGCTACATACGAGCCAAGTAGCATCAGAGGCCACGTAGGAATTTCAGTTGTTTGAACTAACACGAAGTAGCTCATCACCCACGATGTAGCGAAAAATAATGCACCTGCCAAAAAAATCGATGTAATACATTTGTCAACCAGAGACCTTGAATTCACTACGAAAATATTGAGAAGCAGAACCAGCCCTGCGAGTGTTGCAAACATCACCGCAATACTGAGCCGAACATCACCATCACCGAACAAATACTGAAAAATCGGCGCAAAATATCGATACCCCGGCTGCAGGTAGAACACAGGTTCGTTCCCAAACAATAGTCCTCGAAACAATGCGCTTCGTGTGTTCGTAGCATGCAATAACCAATCGGTTGCCGCAGGCCTAAAAAACACGGCACCAAGATTTGATGCCGGCGATCTTCCTGTAACTGGAAGGAAATAGTCGTAACGCATACCAGGGTTGATGCTTACAATTCGATCAATTGATAAATACAGTGATCCAATCAAACCTGCGGAAACAAATGCTTCTGGCTTACAAAATACTGCGTAGCAAAGAACTCCAAATACTACAAAAGCGCTGGTATATACGATGGCTGACCCCTCTACCCCATCAATTCCTAATCCTGTCTTTGAACTCATGATGCTTACATGCATGAATATTCCCGCAAAAAGCAAAACATAGGTTTTCCAATACTTTCGAAATGACCACGCGAGCAAACCGAAAATCCCAATCAGTGAAAAACCAATGATGCAATCAATTACCAATACAAAAAGACCCAACCCATGCCTGGCGAATTCAGGATTTAGAGTTCCATATTGCTCACCACTATCAAATGAGTCATCTATTCGATACCACAACTTCTCTCTTGAGACAGCAGGCTCTTCCTGCCAAGTACTCCCATCGCCTCGAAGCAGTAAATGGCGTTTTCCATCTGCACTTATTCCAATAAGGCGTGAACCTACTTTTGGCTGTGCATTCATTATCGAAAAACCAACATTTGGATTTTCAAAATCAACACCTAAATAACTTGCGACATCTGCTCTGTGGATAGTGGGGGTTATCTGCTGAACAACTTGCTCATTCTCTACCAAATGAATTTTGTCCAACCGCTGGAAGGTCTCTGGGTCAACTGCCCACCCAATTAATGTGTTGACTCTTGAGGTAGGCTCTTTCTGCACTTCGCCAACTTTTAAGGTTGCATAATATCCATGCGTTGAATAATCAACGCCATTTACTGGTTTCATTTGAAGGGAAGTGAAGGAATACTCGATACTGATTGAATGAACTCCTTTTGAAACTGGAACCCATTCAGTTCTAGGCGTGCCATAGTGAACCGGCAATTCTGTGGTTGATTTTTCAATTTTTATTGATCCAAAACCAACATAGGTCACGGGAATAAAGCCTTTGCTTTCGGTAACTGCAACTTTCCCCACCCATTTGGCGCTAAACGGATGTCTCACGTGTTCATAATTTCCATACCGTCCTAAAAACTGTTCATTATTGATAAACGATAAGTTCCAGTTTGAGCCCGAAACATTGATATCACGTAATGGATAGTTCAATCCCTGGAAATTGACCGCCTTATCTAGGCGTGACTGACCTCCTTCAAATTTTGCGGAGAAAAAAGGCTCACACTTTGGAACTTTCATGTCTTCGCTGCGCACATAACTGTGGTAACAGGCATCAAATCTTCCAGTAGGTAGGTCATTGTGCTTTAAAGCAAACTTTGCCGGAATTGCTATTCCGAAGATCAAAGTAAGGGCAAGAAGAAACCGCACACTCAATAATTCAAATAATTGAATGAAGTTTGATTTGAGCTTTGACGAAAATAAGCCAAACAATAAAACGAGAAAGCCAAACAATTCCGGAATTGAGCTCAGTGGTAAACCGTTAAAAACTCCTGAGGTGTTACCTGGAATAATGAGTAATACGGCAACCAGAAATAAATAATATTCAAATTTTCGGTTGAACTCTCTCTTCTGCATCCAGTTCAATGTACTACTGCAGCCGAAATGCGGTTGATGCCGCAACAGCCAACGCGTCAACCAGCTCATTCATTTGCTCTCCATTGTGCGCCTTCACCCATGTAAAGGTGACATCGCCTCGAGCGAGCACCATTTCAATGAACGGTTCCCACAAGTCCCTGTTTGCAACGGGTTGGCGTTGCGAGTTCTTCCAGCCGCGCTTTTTCCAACCAACATGCCACGAGTCTCGGAAGCAGTGAACGACATACGTTGAATCGGATCGAATTTCAATTGGGCCTTCGTGATCCACATGTGCCCGTAACGCCTCCATGGCAGCCATGATTTCCATGCGTTGATTTGTAGTATGCGCTTCCCCACCTGTGTCACTTGGCTCGCCTGTTGGCGCAGTCGCCCATGCCCAGCCACCTGGACCAGGGTTTCCCGAGCACGCACCGTCCGTATAGATCACAATCATCAGGTAGATACTTACTGATGCGAGCACCCCGATCAGGTACCCACCGGTAAGTCTGCGAGAATAACCCCATGATCTTTGATGGTTCCGTTCATCAATTACCCGATGCTGATCCAACAGAAACCGCAGAATGGCTCGATTCGCTTGATGCAGTAGTGGAAACGCACGGCAAGAATCGCGCCCGCTATTTGCTTTCGCGATTGCTTGAACGTGCTCACGAAGCTCAAGTGAGTTTCCCCGCAACAGTTTCTACGCCATACGTAAACAGCATTGCTCGCGAACACGAGCCATGGTTCCCCGGCGACGAACATATTGAGCGTCGCATTCGTGCATACATCCGCTGGAATGCTGCGGTCATGGTGGTGCGAGCAAACTCAAACGCAGAAGGCATTGGCGGTCACCTTTCCAGTTATGCATCGTCAGCTTCTTTGTACGAAATTGGATTCAATCACTTCTTCCGCGGCAAAGATCACGGCACAGCAGGCGATCACATTTACTTCCAAGGGCACGCAGCGCCCGGAATATACGCTCGCGCATTTCTTGAAGGTCGCTTAGACGAAAACGATCTTGATCACTTCCGCCGCGAAATTGGCAGAGAAGGAAAAGGACTTTCGAGTTACCCGCACCCACGATTGATGCCCGAGTTTTGGGAATTCCCAACAGTGTCCATGGGACTCGGACCAATCACCGCGTTGTACCAGGCACGCTTTAATCGCTACCTGCAGAACCGTCAGATCGAAGACACTTCACAGAGTCGTGTTTGGGCATTTCTCGGTGATGGAGAATGCGATGAGCCAGAAACGCTCGGTTCTATTTCTCTCGCTGCTCGCGAACATTTAGACAACCTCACATTTGTTGTGAACTGCAACTTGCAACGACTCGATGGTCCGGTGCGTGGCAACGGCAAAATCATTCAAGAACTTGAAGCAACGTTTCGTGGTGCTGGTTGGAACGTCATCAAAGTGGTTTGGGGTTCCAAGTGGGACGATCTCCTCGCGAACGACCATGACAGTGTGTTGTTGAACAAGATGAATGCGACTGTTGACGGCGAGTTCCAGCGCTACATCGTTGAAGACGGCAACTACATTCGCGAAAACTTCTTCGGCCCCGATCCACGTTTGCGCGAGATGGTGTCACACCTTTCCGACGAACAGTTGCGCACGTTGCCTCGCGGTGGCCACGACTACCGCAAGCTATATGCCGCATTTAAAGCCGCCACCGAAAATCTTGGATCCGGTCGTCCAACTGCAATTCTGTGCAAAACCGTAAAGGGTTGGACGCTAGGACACGATATTGAAGGTCGTAACGCGACCCACCAAATCAAGAAAATGACCGACGAGCAATTGCGAACACTTCGCGACACGTTGCACCTTGAAGAAGAGATTCCAGATAGCGCATTGCTTGCCGACGAACCTCCGTACTATCGCCCACCGCACGACAGCGTTGAATACCAATACATGATGGAACGTCGCCGCACGTTGGGTGGTTCGGTTCCTCGTCGCTCAACCGTGGTCCGCAAGCCGATCACACTGCCTGACCCACAAGCCTTTACCGAATTCGACAATGGCAGTGGCGATCAAGCAGTGAGCACCACCATGGGCTTCACTCGACTGTTGCGCAATCTTGCCCGCGACAAGGCATTTGGTTCACGAGTTGTTCCCATCATCCCCGACGAAGGTCGAACCTTTGGCATGGATGCTTTGTTCCCAGAGCTCAAGATCTATGCATCGCAAGGACAAAAGTACGAGCCTGTTGACCACAAACTGTTGCTGAGTTACACCGAATCGTCCTCTGGTCAAATTCTTGAAGAAGGAATTACCGAAGCTGGCAGCATGGCAAGTTTCATTGCGGCCGGAACCAGCTACGCAGTGCACGGTGTACCAATGGTGCCGTTCTACACCTTCTACTCCATGTTCGGATTTCAACGTGTTGGCGATCTCATTTGGCAAGCAGCAGACTCGCGTGCTCGCGGATTCCTTATGGGAGCAACGGCTGGACGCACCACATTGTTAGGCGAAGGTTTGCAACACCAAGACGGACACAGCCTGGTGCTCGCGGGAACCATTCCTTTCTGCCAGGTGTACGACCCATCGTTTGCTTACGAGGTTGCAACGATCATCAAACACGGAATTGAACGCATGTATGGCGATAAGCCAGAAGACGTGTTCTATTACCTCACGTTGTATAACGAGAACTATCAGATGCCAGTTCGGCCATCATCTCCAACGATTGAACAAGACATCATGAATGGTCTATACAAGTGGAGCGAAGCAAAGTCAGCACAGCACAAAGCGACCATCCTGTTTTCAGGTTCTGCTCATGCAGCAGCACGCGCAGCCGCTGAAGAACTGCACGCCCACTTCGATGTCGGCGCCGAACTGTGGTCGGCAACGTCGTACAAAACACTGCGCGAAGAAGCAGTAGTCACCGAGCGCTGGAACAGACTGCACCCAACAGAAACCCCACGCGTTCCTCGCGTTACCGAGTTACTCAGCCAAAGCAGTGGCCCAATCGTTGCAGTCACCGATTTCGTCCGATCAGTTCCAGAACAAATCGGGCGTTATGTGGGCGACCGCACATTTACACCGCTGGGCACTGACGGCATGGGTCGCAGCGATACTCGTGAGGCTTTGCGTGATCACTTTGAAGTAGACATGCCACACGTAGTGATCACCGTGCTGCACGAACTGGCGCTGTCTGGGCAGATCAGCAAATCAGTGGTTGCCGATGCCATTTCGCGTTACGGAATTCAGACCGAAACTCTCGGCGCACTGTACGCATAGGCGATACTGGTAGCCATGGCTGCAGCAAGCGCAACCCCAAAACCGCTCTACATCACCGGCAAACCCGATGCCGACAAGTTGCTGCACACCAATGGCCTTGCGCTCATGATCGGCATGTTGCTCGACCAACAAGTTCCAATGGAATGGGCATTCACGGGTGGATACACCATTAAGCAGCGCATTGGACATTGCGACGCGAAGAAGATTGCCGCGATGGATGCGGATGAGTTCGTCACGATGTGTTGCACCAAGCCGGCGATCCATCGCTTCCCTGCCAGCATGGCAAAACGTATCTACGACATGAGCACCATCATCGCTACTGAATACAAAGGCAAGGCGGAGAACATCTGGAAAGACGTCGAAGACGCTGAAGAACTTCGGGCGCGACTTCGAAAACTTCCGGGTTACGGCGAAGAGAAAACTGAAATTTTTATTGCATTGCTTGGCAAACGTTTTGGCATCCGACCAAAGGGATGGAAAGTCAAAGCTGGTGAATTCAGCGACAACCAGCCCCGTTCTGTTGCCGACATTTATTCGGCTGCAACCTTGTTGAAGGTGCGTGCCTACAAACAAATGCAACGCGCAAACGACCTCGATAAAAAAGACCGCCCGAAGCGTTAACCAATAGTCGTTAGGGTTAGTGCATGGCTGTTCTCGTTACTGGTGGTGCTGGGTACATCGGTTCACACACCGTGCGCCTGTTGGCACAACAGCAACGCGAAGTCGTGGTGCTTGACTCCCTTGAATTAGGAACAAAAAGCCGAATCGGATCCGTCCCATTTTTTGAGGGCAACATCTCTGATGAAAAGCTGATCGAAAAGATCTGCAAGAAACACAACATTGACGAAGTTGTTCACTTTGCGGCATACAAAGCCGTCGGCGAATCAATGGAGCAACCGCTTCGCTATTACAACAACAACGTTGCGGGAACTATCAATCTCGTGCGCGCTTTGCTCGCCAACGGAGTTGAACGATTGGTGTTTTCGTCTTCCGCTGCGGTGTATGGAAACCCAAGCTCGGTTCCCGTTACCGAAGACGCCGCAATGCAACCAGAAAGCGTGTACGCAGAAACCAAAGCGGTGATGGAGCGGTTCTTGTCAAGCTGTGAGGCCATCGGTATGCGCACTGTCAGCCTTCGATATTTCAATGCTGCGGGTGCCAGTTCAGACGCGAGCATTGGCGAAGACTGGTCAATGTCACAGAATTTGGTGCCACTTGTAATGAAAGCCATTCTCGGCTTTAGCGGTCCTCTCAATGTTTTTGGCAACGACTACCCAACTCCAGATGGCACATGCATTCGCGACTACATCCATGTTGAAGACCTTGCCGACGCACATATAAAGGCTCTTGACTATTTAGCAACTGGTGGAAAGAGCCTCGCGTGCAACGTTGGCACCGGCAAAGGAACATCAGTGCTTGAGGTTCTAGATATCGCCGAGCAAGTAAGTGGCAGAAAAGTTCCTCATGTCATCACGCAGCGACGCACCGGCGACCCAACTGCTGTATTTGCAGATCCAACGTTGGTTCGCGCATTACTTGGTTGGAAAGCAACACATGATTTACGCGACATTATTTCGAGCGCGTGGAACTGGCACAGTAAGGCCGAGAACAACTAACTACATTGCTGCGAGAGTGCGCTGACGATCTAGCCAGCCAAGCAATATGGCCATCGCTCGCGGATCATGACGCAGTCGGTGCCCAGCGCCAGAAATGATTTGCAATTCCGCAGCCCCATGAGCCTGTGCCAACACTCGTGAATCTGCAGTTGGCACAATGTCATCATCTTGCCCGTGCATTAAGAACAACGGTCGCGGAGCAAACCGACGAGCCGCATCCGTTGGTCGAAAGCGGCGAAGCTCACGACCCCACTCTTCAACCGAAGGTGGGAAACTCGGACGACGAATTGCCCCGATCTCGCGCGAGTGTTCAAGGAAGCGACGCGGCTGTTCTGCCCAGTCATCAAAGTCGGCGCGTGCACCAAGCAACGCGCAACCATTTACACGCGGGTCGTCTGCTGCAACGCACAATGCAAGCGACCCACCCGTGTTGTTTCCCACTAGCCAAATGCCACTTGGTGACGATTCGGCAACAACATGTGTGATTGCTGCGCGCAAGTCATCAATCCAACCTTGCATTGAAAAATCGCCTTCACTGGTTGCACACCCACGGAAGGTAAACGTCATTGCTGTCCAACCAAGTTCGTTAGCAACACGATCACAGAGTTCGGAAAAAGTTCCAGCAGAATGTCGCGCGTCAATTCCTCCACTCGGATATCCGTGACACAGCACCATGGCTGGCAGCGCACCGGTTTTGCCGGTCGGTTGCACTAAATAGCGCGCAAGGTTTAACCCGCCCGAAAGGAACGAGCCATTCATTTGAGAAGCGCTTTCGGTTGCGCTCACAACTTATGCGCGTGGCTTAAGGTGGCGACGCGTGACGCCAGGCGCGGCCAAGGTGTAGCCGCGATTTCGTGCTTCAGCCAACGTGTCTGGAGCAAAGCACAGGCCCACGCCACTCTCCGAGATCTCATTGACGACATCTTCGTCGGTCCATTCGTCAAGGTCGTACACCAATTGGGTGCGCTTATCGCCAAGGAATCGTGTGTGCTCAAACCGACTAGGACGTTTCATACCAACTAAATCTAGTCTGAGACCATGACGACCTCGAAGCACACCCCGAAGTCAGTTTCAGCAGTGGACTTCTATTTTGACCCCATGTGCCCATGGGCTCACCAAACGTCGCTGTGGATTCGCAATGTGCGATCCCAAAACGGCATCAATATCAACTGGAAGTTTTTTAGCCTTGAAGAGACCAACCGACTTGAAGGCAAAAAACACCCATGGGAGCGCGAAGTTTCATTCGGTTGGACACCTATGCGCATCGGCGCGTGGCTTCGTCGCATTGATATGAATTTATGCGACAAGTGGTACGAAGCAATTGGTAACGCATTACACATTCAAGGTCGACGACCATACGAAGAAGAAACCGCACTGCAACTGCTTGCAGACATTGGTGCGCCGTTGAATGCGTGGAGCGACGCATTGGCCGATGCAAGCACGCATGACGATGTTCGCAACGATCATGAATTTGCTGTGAAGGAACTCGGAGGGTTTGGCGTACCAATTCTGAAGTTTGCAACCGGCCGTGCGGTATTTGGACCGGTTGTTGTTCCAGCACCAGAAGGAAGCGATGCGATGGAACTATGGAACCTGACGGTGTCGTATGCACACTTCCCCGGCCTCTACGAAATCAAGACACCAAAGACCCAAGCAGACCTTGAACACATCGGAAATGTCTTCAACCCGTATCTCAAGGCACGCGAATGGAAGACTGTCCAAAACCCAGCACTGTGAGGCACACATGAGCATTGAGCAAAAAGTTTCTCTAACCATTCAAGCAATGGATGCATTGACCGAACTTTGCGAGCCACTCACTGAACAACAATGGAAGACAGCAACTGACTGCCCGGGCTGGAGTGTGCAAGACAACATTTCGCACCTCATTGGAATTGAAAACATGTTGCTTGGCAAACCACCGACAACGCACAAGTCACCTAAGTACGACTACATCAAGAACCCAATCGGCGAACATAACGAACATGAAATTGATGTGCGACGTTCGCATTCAGGAAGTGACGTGTTTGCCGAGTGGAAAGCAACTGCAGCAGAGCGGGCACAGCAACTTCAAACGGCCGATGCAGAGTATTTCGCGAAGCCAATGATGATGCCAACGGGTCCTGGAACTCTTGGAGACTTCCTCGACATTCGTATTCTCGACCTGTGGATTCACGATCAAGATATTCGTCGTGCTTTGAATCTTTCCGGTAATCACGGTGGACTTTGTGCAGAACACACCATTGATCGGCTCATCCGCACTCTTCCAATTGTTGTTGGTAAGCGCGCGGCTACCCCAGAGGGCGAGTCAGTATCAATCACTATTTCTGGTGCGGTGCAACGCACGATTTTTATTTCAGTAACGGATGGCCGTGCAAACTTCGTTTCCACTGCTCCGGCGAATCTGCTGTGTGAAATAGCAATGGACAGCACCGTGTTTACCGCGCTAGCAACCGGCAGAAAGCAATCCACAGAGTTGAATTGGACATCATCTGGCGACACCGCGCTCGCACAGAGAATTGTTAGTCAACTGAACATGATGATCTAGGACTTTTCGCGATCATTAGGCTTAGGTGTATGGCGTTGTCACACGATCCTGCGGTGAACGCAAAACTAGAAGAACTTGTCGCTCGAGACGCCGAATTTGGTGCCCGCGCAGAACTGCGTGTGGCTGCCAAGTACGGCAAGGATGCATCGATGGAGGACTACCACTTCAGCAAGTCCTTTGCGCGCGAAAGCCAGGCTTCGCAGCAAATTGATTGGGTGCACCAAGGCTGGTTGCGTCCAATCCGTTTCGCCTATCGCCATGCCCCACGCTGGGTTCGCTTCGCGGTTAAGAAGGCAGCATCTTGAGGCACTCATTCATTGTTGTAACCAGCGGAGCTCATTGCTCGGTTCGTCAACTTCGCAAGACCGCTAAGTCGCTACGTGAAAGCAGCATTGTTCCAAATCATTGGATCATTAGCGAATCAACTCTTGATCATGAACGCGTCACACGAACACGAAAGATGCGCACCAGCTCAATCGTGATTGCACGAAGTGACGTCGTGGTTATCGAACATGCTGTTGTGGTGTTTCTACGTGCGGGTGACGAACTGTCTCCAAACGCCCTAGCAATAATTGATCAGAAACTGACCGAGCAGCCAGGTATCGATTTCATCTATGGCGATTCTTCGCACGGCCGTCCATCACGGTTCGAGGAAGTCACGAATGTACGTCGCCCCGGCTGGTCGCCCGAGCGTCTTCGTTCGCATAACTATGTTGGCGATTTGGTTGCAGTACGAGCACGCGTCGCCGCCTCTGCGGGTGGTGCCACATTTCTTTCCAAGCTGCACAGCCACGACCGATCACTACGCCTTTCTGAGCACAGCAAGAATGCCGTCCGAATTGCCGAAGTGTTGTGCGTATCTACACAGGACCGCATCGAACCCGCTGCAAGCCTTGATGCAGTGACCGAGCATTGCACACGGACAGGAATTAATGCCGAGTGCAGCATTGATGAGAATGTTCCAGTTGTACGCGTTAACCGACACGTCTCTCGCAAGCCAAAGATCAGTGTCATTGTGCCTACGCGGGGAACCGTGCAGGAAATTCGCGGGAAGAACATCGTCATGGCTGCACACGCCATTCGTTCGCTTCGAAACACTTGTACGTACAAAAATCTTGAAATTGTTGCCGTTTTGGACAAGGAAACTACTGAAGAATCACGCAGCGAAATCATTGATGCTGGCTCAAATTTGATCAAGGTGG
>JACCDP010261396.1_pt1 | contig 14453 bp, 15 predicted proteins | sample 7445841 | NCBI WGS metagenome assembly JACCDP01 (sample SAMN15323441, study PRJNA562643) | freshwater metagenome | isolation source: river surface water | place: USA:Blue River Watershed | collected 2017-08-17 | reverse complement strand
TTTAAAAAAGTCATACCAGATTTTATTAATGATATCAAAACAACATTTCCAGAATATAGTCCCATTATAAATAAATGGTGGGTTTCTGATGCTTGCGATGAGGCAGAGTTCGGTGCCAAAATAGAAAAGGTATTTACTCATTGTTTGGGTATTTTTCCCGAAAGATTTTTTGATATTTTGTATAAAAATGTGGAAATTTTCAATAAAGATTCCGATATAAATACCGAGTTTTTGCCTGGATTAAGTTTCAAGTATTTATGGAATTGTGATATCAGTGATAATACCAAGGAGACGATTTGGAAATATTTACAATTAATATCCATTTCCGTGATTGGATGTGTAAAGGACCAGAATGCTTTTGGCGATTCCGCAAAAATATTTGAATCTTTGAATGAGGATGATTTCAAGGGTAAATTAGAGGAGACATTGGAAAAAATGCAAAACATGTTTGATACGAATTCATCTGGCGAAACAGGAGAGGAAACTGGTTCTAGTGAAAGAACAAATATGCCGTCTGTAGATGAGCTTCATGGTCATATTTCAGGAATGTTGGGAGGTAAATTAGGTGATTTAGCTCGCGAAATCGCAGAGGAAACCGCCGGAAATTTAGACATGGATTTTGAAAATGTGACAGATGTAAAGGATGTATTTCAAAAGATGTTTAAGAATCCTGGAAAGTTGATGAGTATCGTTAAAAATGTGGGTGATAAATTGGATTCAAAAATGAAGTCGGGAGAGATCAACCAGACTGAATTGATGAGTGAGGCGACTGAAATCATGAATAAAATGAAAAATATGCCAGGAATGAATGATATTCAGAGTATGTTGGGGAAGATGGGAGGACTTGGAGGATTGGGAGGACTCGGAGGATTGGGTGGCTTGGGCGGATTGGGTGGTAAAAACGTAAAGGTGAATACTGGTGCGATGCAGGCACAAATGGATAAAAACATGCGTATGATGCAAAATAGCGAAAGAATGAAGAAAAATCTTGAGATCCGCAAGATGGCAAAAGCTACCGCAGCAGAAAACGCAAAACTTGTTCAGGAAAAACCGCAATTAACCGAAAAAGAAATAGATGATTTAATCAATAGCATTCAACAAACATCAGGTAAAGCGGAAAAATCACCACGACCTGGGTCAAACGCTGAGGGAGTCGGAAAAAAGAAAAAGAAGGGTAAAAAATAAAGGCGTAAAATATAAAGGTGTAAATTATAAAAGTGTAAAATATAATTATTTATAATTTAAAGAAACTAAAACATAAAGATTTTTTTGTTATTTAAAAAAATGACAAAAAAAATAGCAATATATAATAGTTATCCTTTTCATTATGAAATTTTTGGATATATTATATTTTATTGTTATTTAAATAAATATACTATAGATGTGTTTACTGAAAATAAATATGATATGGGATGGATATCATTTTATCAAAATTTATTTAATGAGTATGCTAAAAAAAGTATATTTTTTCGTTATTATGAAGAATTTGAGGATGATTTAATTAGAAATAATTTTGATTTAATATTTTTAACAACGGACGATGACCCGAATTTCAAATATGAGTGGATGAATAGGAAAGTAATTTGTATAAATCATTATTATAAATGTAGAAGAATCGATTATTTTCACTGTTTAGCACTTCGTCCCTTTTCTGAAAACAGAATAAAATGGTCGTTACCATGTATTCCGATAGTTGATAGTTCTGTAAAAGTTACTATGGTAGATTATTATAAGGATACAATACATGTAGCAATCATTGGGGGGGGTAATTTCGATCCGAATTCTCATAATACAAAAATTATAAATAGATTAAGAACAGATGATAGTAACAAAAAAATAATTTTACATCTTGTATCTAGATTATTAACATGTGATTTAACAAGTGTAAATAAAGATATTGAGGTTAGAAAATATAATTATTTAGAGACGAAAGAAATGATTCAAATATTGATGAATTGTCATTATTTATTAACTGACGTAAATAATGTAATGTTAGTTCATACAAAAGGACTTAGTATGTCCGGTTCAATACCACTATCCTTTTCATGTTTATGTCAATTAATTATATCTAAACAAAATAACAAGTATTATAATTTTACGTCAGCTTTGGAATTTGATTTAGATACAAATGATGATATTGTATTGAAAGATATAGATAATAATATGATTCAATTAATGAATCATGAAAGAAATTTATTGATTGATAAATTTTGTAATCATGTAAATGAAATAATTAGAGTAAATGAAACAATGACTCATGATGATCTTTATGTTTATTTTTTAAAAAACCGAAATGTTTTATAATAATATAATTTTTATAATATAATAAATAAAATTATAAAAATTAAGTAATCCTATATTATATATAATGACATCCTATATTCCATTTTGGTCTAATGATCCAACAGTTTTATTTAATAAAAAACATATATTGGAATTATTTCCTCAACAGGGTATGACATTTGATGAAAAATTAAACGCAATTACTCGATTGATTATATTCATATGTATTTTAGGATTTATGATAACTCGTTCTTATCGATTTTTATTAAATGGATCGATTGCTATATTCATCATTTACATCATGTACAAGACTCAAAAACAATTAATTGTGAATGAACTTACTAATAAGAAGGATAATAAAAAAGAAGGATTCGCAAATAAACAACAATATAATAAAGATGATACAATTGATGCGACACCTAAAATTATTAATCCGGAAACATTAAAGACATATTTAAAAAGTGATTTTGAGGAGGTGAATAAAAATAATCCACTTGGTAATGTACTATTAACTGAAATTATGGATAACCCTAAACGTAAGCCAGCGCCACCTTCTTTCAGTACAGAAGTTTATGAAGATATTAGTGACAATACAAAAAAAATGATTCAAAAATTAAATCCAGGTATTAAGAATACGAATAAACAATTGTTTGGGGATTTAGGAGAAAAATTTGAATTCGACCAGTCAATGTGGCAGTATTATTCAAATCCAAATACGAAAATACCAAACGATCAAGGAGCATTTGCCGATTTCTTGTATGGTGATATGCCATCTTGTCGTGGCGGTGATGATATTGCTTGTGTTAAGGATAACTTTAGGTATAACTTGTATTAAGTTTTAGGTTTTTAAGAAATTTTGCGAATTTTGATATTTAGCGCATAAACAAAATAAAAATAAAAAGAAACAAAAAGAAACGTATTTAATTATGTTTCTTTTTGTTTAGTAAAAAATAATGTAATATATATATAAATATGGCAAACGTCTCAAATTATACTTTTGAAAATATGTCCAGAATTGGCAATGATAGTTGCTATTTAGACCAAGAAACAATTCAAAACAACAGTTCTTGTAATTACTTGTTACAAAATTATTTTGCGAATGACTGTAGTATGCGATCCCCGATTAGTTTAGCAACAAGTCAGCCATGTGTCTTTTATAAAGGCGGATACAATGTGGGTGCTGGTGGATGTAATATAGACGAAAATTCGAATTTGACCATTGGCACCATACAAACTCATCCAAAATGCCGTATTGATTTATTTCAACGCCCATTTGCTACAGTTCCATTCATGGGAAGAGGATCCGTTGATCCTATTTTAGAAGCACAAATTCAACAAGGTGAAAATATTACCAACAAAAGATCCGTAACAAATTTACCAGAAAAGAGTTACTTGAAATACAGTCAAACTCCATTGTTACCTGATGTGAAACAGAAAATCGAAAACCCCGCTTATTGTGTTGAAAGTGTAGCCTCTGAAGGTTGGGTACGCGGAGGTGTTCCATCTCGTGAATTAACTCGTGATCGCGAGTATTACAATTCCAAGGGTAGAAACACAAGTATGTAATTCAAATTCTTGTATTGTATTGTAAATAAATAATACGTTTGTATGGTATTATTTATTTTTATGATATTGTGAAATCAGTGTAATCCTTGAATTTTATTTCAAAGAATTTAAACATATACTATAAATGATACGTGATTGGTAATATAAAATTACATTTGTAATCACTGGTATTAATAATAAGTAAATTTGAGCAAATGAAAATTTCTTAATGTTGAATAACGCAAAAATAGCAGTAAGGACTGATCCAACTAAAAACAAAAACACAAAAACAAGAATTACAAAGTAATACATGCACCATTCTTTTCCTAAAGGACTAAAAAAAGTATTCATTAAAGAATCCATTATAAATTAATGTAAGAAAATATTTTTACATTATAGGGTTTTTAGGATTTTTATGGTTTTTCTTTATTATGATTTAGAAAAATATGTTTTTACTAAAGTAAATAATGTATAATACAAAAATGATATGTACATATTATTATTATGATGTTGAATTAAAAAAAAAGATTCCATGTGAATTAATGAATATGAATTTGATTGTTGAACAACAACCCGATGATATATGTGACTTGATTTATCAAACGGATTATTTACAACTATTTGGACTCGTAGAATTTGATTATAACGTAATAAATGCTGAAATGAAAAAAATATATGAAACCGACGGTGTGAAAACAAACGTTAGATTACAAGAATGTATCAAAAAGGCGGCAAATATGTTTTTAACCGAAGATTTAGAATTGGGATTTATGGTGCTTTTTTCATATGATTATTTATTTGCGACACATTTGTGTATTTGTGATGTTTTGGAAAACGGGTCGATCCAAGAAAAACATTTGGATTTACTTACGAAATTACTAAATTAGTTTTTGTATAAAAATAATATTATAACTATATAATAATATGGCATCTACCAGAAATCTAAATACACTTGGTAATTATAATTTAGAACAAAGACAATATCGTGATATGGAAACTTATACACTTTATCCAAACTCTCAATATGGTGCGGCATATAGCACAATGTTACCTGGAAATGGTGTGAATCCAGGTCAAGTGCCTTGGAATAAACTATCAAATAACGCAGTTCAAATTGAATCCTTTTTATTTGGTATTAATTCTACAAATCTAGTTCAACCACAAGCACCCTTAGTTCCAGAATTGAAAAAATTAGAAACCGCAAATTTTTTTGAAAGAACACCTGTTTTTATACCCGAACCACTCGTTGTAGAAAAAAGTCAGCGACCTTTTCCAGTACCTTAAACCTTAATCCTAAAAGGTGTAAAAAATAAAATAATATAATATTGATTCGTTGATATTATATTATGGAGACCACATAATTTATTATATACCTTCTAGACGATGCGAAATAATAATGATTTCCGATGATTTTTTGCTTTTATTCATTCCATAACTCCAATTTATTTTGTCGTCGTCTATAATGAGATAATCTTTGTATAAATTCTTGATATATTCACAATTGTTATAAGTAATAATCCAGTTTTGTTGTTTTGATGTTATTACTTGATATAATTTTTCATGATTGAAATTTTCGTGTAAATCACCATTGTTTCCATATAAATTCGATTTTTTATTTTCCAGATAATACGGCGGGTCTAAAAATATAAAAGATCTTTCTGTTGTATGATTATTCAAAAACTCTTCAAAGTCTAGATTGTATATTGTAGTATGATCTAAATTCATTTTGTTTATTCTGTCAATAGATGATTCGGTGAATCTTTTTTTACTTGCTTCTTCTGAGAAACCTCCAGATAATGTCGCACCACTAAAAGAACAACGATTTATGATAAAATATAATATAGCTTGTTCTAAAATATTGTCGTCCAGTTGTAATATGTTTTTCCTGTATTTCATAAAATCTTCTTTTGATACATTTGTAATGGTTTTTAAACGATTACATAGCGCGGTTTTATCATTTTTTACCTGCGTCCAGAAATGATATAATGGAGTAAATTTATCATTTACTATCAATGGTTTTTTGTATTTATTTTGAAAATAAAATTCAAAAGAACCGCCTCCTAAAAAAGGTGAGACTAAATGATCAAACGATTCAACTATAAAATATTTTTGAATGGTTTCATCAATTACTTTACACGCTCTTGTTTTACCGCCAGGATATCTTAATGGAGATATGTTGTTTGTATTCATTAAAATAATCAAATATTTATATTATTACTATTAATAGAAATATTTATTTTAAATCAATTTTTAATATTGTTTTTATTGATTTTTTTGTTTTTTATTCAGAAAAAATCATGTCACACCATACTTTTGCCCTTTCTGCCCAAGTACTAGTTTCCGCATATCTTCTACCTGTAAATCTTAAAATATCTTTCTGTTCTTCTGTGATTGAAAATAAAACTTCTAATTCTTGACCTTCCTTTATAGGTATGCCATAATCCTCCATGGTATTTGTTAAACCCGCTACTGGATAGTACACACAAACTACCTCTGAACGTAACATTTCAAGAGCAGTTATACATGAGGTTTCTGGCCAATAACTTGGATATAACCATACATCACCTGATGACATTAATTCATATAATGCGTCTCTACCTAATCTACCTAGATGTTCAATACTTGGTGTTTGTTTAATGTATTCCAACATTTTGTCTTCTTCCGCATTTTTTGGGAAATTATTATAACTCGATATTTTTAACGTAGCATCTGGATATTTTTCCAATATTTGCGGCCATAAATGTAGTAATCTTCCAAGTCCTCTTTCTGGACAAGATGTATATATAAAACGGTTTGGTACTTTTTGATTTAATGGGTGTTTAAACATTTCATTGATGATACCATTGTTTATGGTAACAATTTTATCTTTTATTACAGGATACTTATCTGAAAAGAAATTTTTATGCCATGGAGTTAAACATACGACATTATTAATTCGACTGTTCCATTTATTAATAATTTCAGGTTCGCCTAAAAAGTTTGAACCATACGCATGAAAACAAGTATCATGTGCCCACACATATAATTTATAAAATGACAGATATTGTGAAAATAGCTCCAAAAATCCAATATATCTTGAAACAACGATTGTATGTATCGCATTTTCCTTGAAAAATTTAGGAAGATTGAATAAGTGAATATATCTAATGTTATCAACAGTTTCTTCCTCTACATCACCACTTACATATATTTCATAATCTTTTGGGAAATTTTTAGCTAAATAAGCAACTGCTGTTTCAGAACCACCTAATGCTTTTGTTAAACTATGGGTGTAATTCCATTTTTCACCAGACCATCCTGTAAAGAATAAAATTTTCTTACTTTCTTTACAAATTTCAATTGGGAAAACCTTATTGTCAGTGGTATTAGGTAGTACATTAACATTAAATTTCTTATAATGTTCCATAAAATCATAACTAGATATTGGATATCCATTTTCTTCCAAAAATTTAACATAATCTTTAAATGTAGTAAAAAATTCAGATCGCTCGTTTTCTGGAATATGATCAGTAAAGAATTGTAAATTAAACAACATACATCTTATGAAAAATTCTTGCATTCCTCTAGTTCGTTTTGCCATAATTATTCTATACATCATAATACCTGATTTATAATTTCTAGTTTTTTCTGAAACTATAATCATATAGTACGGAAGCATAAATTGTAATATTGTGTTGTCAGCAAACAATTTATCAGATACATTTGATGTTAAATAACGATTTTCTAAATAGTCCTTGATTAAACTATAATAAGCATACGCAACTTCATTCATATTCTCACAACAGTAGTGTTGTATTAATTGATATAAACCTTCGCCTCTTTCATTATCATAACTATATGATTTTACACAGTAATAAAACGCATTTTCTGGCTGATTTAATGATTTATAACAATGATATAATTGCGTACAACAGTGGTATTTTTCTTGGCTCCAATTATCGTGCTCGAGCGTTTTTTTATACCATATAATGGCATTTTCAAAATCACCATGGTCTTTATAACTATTCGCACAATAAAACGCATATCTATTGTATAATGTATCTTTCTTTTCAATACATTCATGATATGCTTTTTCTAATATTTTTGCGTCTTTCAAATACTTGTCGGGATTGTTTGTATTTCTATCACCACAACGACCAGATACTGTATAATAATTTCCAGAAATAACATATCTACTTGGGTGATGCTCAAATGGTACAATCACCTCGTGTAAAACACCTACATATAACCATTTTTTTCTATTATTTACCATTAAAATACGACCATACATGTTATTATCAATAACATTACCAAACTGAAACATATATTCATCATGCTCCAACATTTCAGGTAATTTAAAATCACCACATATTTCATCATCAGCATCAAATATTAAAACATAATCGGTTTTTTCATAAGCACTTTTTAAAGCTTCAGTTCTATTATAACCAAAATCCTTCCATTCGTGTTGAACAATTTCTCCGGGAATACCTTTTTCTTTAAAATAAGTTTCAATGACTTCTATTGTATTGTCTGTTGATCCGGTATCTGAAATAACCCAGTAATCAAAATTAATTTTTGAAGATAATTTTTCTAATGTTTCGCGTATAATTCTTGCTTCATTTTTAACAATCATATTTAAACATATTGTTTTTTTTGAAGGCTCTTTTTCAGTAATAACCAACTCAACCATACTTGTTTATTTATTATAATTTTCAATATATTTAATTTGTTTTAACAATATATTTATTATTTTCCAATATATTTGTATATTTATAAGTATTTGTAAATATTTGTAAAACAAATACATACAAATTCTGTAAAATCTAATATTCAGGTACATGTTTTTTAAATAAACACCCCTGACTCGATAAATCCCGGATTTCATTTGTTATGATTGCCGGATTTTGATACAAACAATTAGACATCCATATTTTTATGATACAAAAATTTTTTTTAGGAGATATAGTTATCCCGGTTACATTCGCAACAAATGACTCTTGACTACTGATTGATTCACCTACTAATAAATATGTTAACTTACGCCAAACATCATACACGTTTTTATTTGATATTTTATAAGAAAAACACCCACCATTTCGGTTTCGCGGGTCTTCCCAGATGGGTTTAATACCGTGTCGCATTATAAATAACATACAATTTTTGACTAAAACCTCCGGCAAGGTTTCAATAATAGCAATGGTCCCTTCTACGGTTTCCATATCATATATTACTTTGTAACTATTAATACTCCAATCTGTATCATGAGGTAAATGCGCCCACAAAGTCCATTTATCTAATAAATGATGATATTCGGTTGTTTCAGGTAGTGTCTCTATCGCCATTGTTGGTTGGGGAGTAACCATATAATGTATAATATTTATATTTTTTTATATTGTTTATTAATTATTTATTTTTTCATAACTTTCGTCACTGCTATTTTTACTTTTTTCACTTTCTTCACTTTCAGAATCACTTATATGTTCTTTATCTGGGTAATCATTTGGACAAATCACCTCAATAATTTCATAATTATCTTTATATAACATAATAACATCTTTTTCACAAATTTCAACCATGTTGGCATTATGATCGATTATATTTATTTTATATTTACAATTTTCTGGTTTTTGATAAACACCGTGTCTTGAATACAATAAAAAGCATACAACGTATTTATCTATTTTATTATTAATCACATAATAATTATTTCCGTTGAAAAATAAATTCAAATCATAATTAACTTGTTTCAATTCATTTTGAATATATAAATCAAACGAAATAAAAGTATAATTACATATTTCGTAATTAAACAATTCATTTTGAATATTTTTTGTATTCGGTACAATTTTTTTATTTATGATAGTACTTGTTTGTGGCTCCGGATCAGAATATATGATAAATTTACAATAATTTGGTATAAGTTGATACCAATTTGAATCGTCTCTATTGCATGTATTAATCACCTGGTTGTCTGAAATAATTTCTATATTATCTTCACCCGATTTGTTAGATATATATTTCATCAATTCTAATAATTTGGGATTATCATTTATGATTTGTAAATATAGTTGCTTTACTTTCATTTCTAATAAAGTAAAAACATATATACAAAAATAGGAAAGATTCATTAATAATTTCAACTGTTGTTCTGGATAAACATTTGACATATATATGTGAAAGAGTAAAACGAATGAAAGGAGTTTAAAAAACATATTATATTATTAAATACATATGTTTTTATATTGGTTTTATTAATATTTTTACATGATCCCCTAATAAGAAACAAAACTTTCATATTCCGGTGATGATGAACCAAATGGAGGTGGAGATTTATATGTTTTTTGTATTTGGACAGGAACAGGATCTTGTACTGGTTTTGCTACATATTTACAAATATTTGCGTTTAAATCATCATTTGATGATGAAACGAGTGAAATTGGAATATGTAAATATTTTGTGATTCCGTGTTTTGGATATAGTTTTTCTAAAATAAGTTCATTTGGCTGAATAATTGTCTCAGGAGGATTATATGGTTGTTTTTGTATTTTTCCTTGAGACCCATTTAGTCCAAAAATATATAATACGAAACTCACTATACTTGTAAGAAATATTAATTGAATAAAGACAATGATCCATGATATTACTCCTAAATTTTGTTCGCACAAAACATTTAATAAAAGAGTCATTAATATGATGACAATGATTTTTATAACAGCAGTATTGTATAATCCTAAATACGAATCAATCAATATTTGAATAATTGAAAAAAATAAATATATTAATGCTGGCGCACATAATTCAAACATTTATACTATATTATACGCATAAAAAAATTATGCGTGTAATTATCTATTTCTTATCTTATCTTATCTAATAGAAAAATGGCTCACCGTCTTTTAAATAACCTATTTTATTTCCTGGATCACCATTTTCATCAACTGAATATATGTTACCATTTTCTTCATTTTCAGTAAAATATGTAACGTCATCGATTTCTATTTCAAAAACTTCTTCTTCTTCGGCATCTTCTTCCTCTTCCTCTTCTTCTTCCTCTTCCTCCTCTTCATGTTCCTCTTCTTCTTCTTCGACTTCTTCTTCGACTTCTTCTTCAACTTCTTCTTCAACTTCTTCTTCAACCTCTTCTTCGGACTCTTCTTCAGCATCCTCCTCTTCTTCTTCCTCTAAGCCTGCGACTGTTTCTTCTTCAGCATCCTCCTCTTCTTCAGCTTCATCTTCTTCAGCTTCTTCTAAGCCTGCGACTGTTTCTTCTTCTTCTTCTTCTTCTTCTTCCTCTAAGCCTGCGACTGTTTCTTCCTCCTCTTCTTCATCAGCTTCTTCTTCCTCTAAGCCTGCGACTGTTTCTTCGTCCTCCTCTTCCTCTTCATCAATACCTACCTCGGTTTCCTCTTCTTCCTCTGATTCTGCCTCTTTTTTAGAAACAACAATATTTTTACTATTTAGACAAAAGAAATTATCAATGGTAGTCTTCGTGACTCCAGATTTATTTGAAATATCATCGTGTATTTCTAAAACAATATTTTCTTTACTACTCAAAAAATCTTTTTTTATTTTTTCTAATTCATTTTTATAATATTCCATTTCACTTTTACATTTTTCAAGTTCGTTGGTTAGATGTTGAACAGTAAAATCATACATTAATTTACTAACACCATTACGGATAAGACCACCAACATCATTTATTAAATTTTCAATCTTTGTATTCATGGGTATATTTTATTATAATAAATTTCGTTTAATACAGTTTAAAAAATATTTAATATTTATAAGTATAAATAATATGGACAATATTAGTTTTATAAACAAAGACGAACTCAACGAAAAAATAAATATGATTATGCGTCAAACGGACTATGATTATGATACAAGTTATTCAAAATTAGAAGACGCACATTACGATCATATTAAGGTGATCAAGGCATATTTAGGCATTACTGAAAAAAAAGAACCATCCCAAAAATCCACATCAATAAACCAGGAAATTTATAAACAAATTAGACATAAATTAGATAATTCCATGAAATCATATAATCATAAACAAGAAGAAAAACTCAAAAGTGAAATAGAGCAAAACACACTTCGACTCAAAGATTAGCTATATATGGATTGGTGGATAAAATAATATAATAAATTCAAATATTATTGTATTATTTACAAAGTATAATCTAAAAATTACAATCCAAATTTCTCACTCAAGATACTGCTTTTGGTCTGGGTTTTTTTAATCGTAGCAAGTTTGCTTTTTGCCTGATAATTATTAGAAGGAATGATTTTATTATTTATTATAAATTCATCATTGTCCTCATGGAATTCTGGTAATATACGTGTAAGCGGTTTATCCACAATTAAAAATAAACGGTCAGTTTTTAATATAGACCGGTATTCTTGTATCGTCAATGATCCATAGTATTTTTCCAACATGTGGTGTGGATCTGGTGCGGGTTTTATATTTTTGGTGTAATTATAAATTTTGGAATAAATATGATTCAACAAATAATACCTTTCAAATTTAGTAGATGTGTCTATACTTTCACCCATTAAATGAGCTGTAGCGCATTCTGGAGTACAAAAACAACCATATACATGATAAGTATCTTTAATTACATATTTTGGAATATAAATTGGCGGATTGTCAAAATCATAAGAACACCAAAAACATGCCGATTTTTTATCTGAAATATTATTTGTGTGTAAATTTTATTCTAAATTCTTCAATTTTCGCCATATTTCCTTTGTTTCTTCTTCATTGTCTATGCTCTTTTTTTGACATTGTGTAGCAAATAAATTATTTGACTGATCACTTGAATTATATGTCATTGTAGGTTGCGTTGTTGCCTGGTATTTTTCCTGACTGTTATCAATGACCTCATATAAAAAATCTTTTTTAGAATTTTCAAAATTGAAAGATTCTATACTATTATTTTTCATATTGAACTCACTATTTTCATCCAGATCTTTAATAGAACATTTCAAATGTAATATAATATTTGGCTTTTCCTCCTTTTTTGGAGGTGGTGCGACCGTTTGTTGAACAATTTTCCCCCCTTTTGGTTTTCTTCCTCGCTTTTTTGGAGGTGGTTTTACGATTTCTTCCTCTGGTTTCGGCTGAGATAAAATTACATGGTTTTCACCATCATTTACATCCGGATTGTTTAACTTATTTTCTAATGCTTTTGCCATTTCTATTTCTTTTTTGGATCTTCTTCCTCTTTTTCCTTTTACTGGAGCTACTATTTGATCCGCGATTACATTATCCGCGTTTACATTATTATCTAATTTTAGATCATTGATTATATCAATACCGTCCATTTACTATATCATATAACATAAATATTGATTTAAGTTATTTTAAAAAATATTATAACGAAAACAGCCAACTAGTTTTGTTCATTTTCTTCATAACAAAATCTACAAACTGGAATATAATTCGAAGAACCGATTAACATTTGTTCTTTTTCATTGGTTAAACGCATGGAGAACAAACCAGGTGTTCCATTTTTACACAAACTACATAAAGATGTCATTTTTGTGACCTTGTCGCATAATGGAATTAAATCTAATATTTTACCGAATTTCTCTCTTTTGAAATCACCGTCTAACCCAGAAACATATATTTTTTTATTAAATTTTAACATATCAACTACAAAATCGTATAGATCCTCAAAGAATTGCCCTTCATTGATTAAAATCACCTCAACATTATCCATGTCATTTGTAATTCGCGCTAGGTATGAGGTTTGAATACATGGTATCATAACTTTATCATGTGTGGATAACATTGTATCATCATATCTAGTATCCGATGAATGATTAATCACCGCTAAAGGTATATTACAAAATGAATATTGTTTGTATAAATCGATTAATTTACTGGTTTTTCCGGAAAACATCGGACCAATAAATATTTCTAAATATCCACATTCGTTGTTTTTGTTTAAAGAAGGCATGTTTTTATTCATTTATAAATAAAAAGAAATATATTTCAATTATTTTATAAACTAAAATAGTAAAACTAAAATATAAAAACTAAAAATTATAGTAATGTATAAAATTTACAATGAGTTTGAATAATTTAAATATAAATACAGAAAACGAATCTATTCCTTGGATTGAAAAATTCAGACCTTCCGAATTTGAACATATTGTATTAGACCCTTTGAACAAGGAAATTCTACAAAATATTATAAATACATCGTATTTCCCAAATTTATTGTTATATGGACCACCAGGTACAGGTAAAACAACGACTATAATAAATCTAATAAACAAATACCAAGAAATAAATAATGAAAAAAATAGGAGCTTAATTATTCATTTAAACGCATCTGATGAGAGAGGAATAGATATTATTCGTAATCAAATTAATCAGTTTGTGAATTCAAAAACATTATTTACCAAGGGAATGAAATTTGTTATTCTAGATGAAGTGGATTACATGACAAAAAATGCTCAACAGGCGCTCAAATATTTATTACAAAATTATTCAAACAATGTTCGTTTTTGTTTGATTTGTAATTATATTAGTCGTATTGATGAAGGATTACAAAACGAGTTTCTTAGATTACGATTTAATCAATTGCCATCTGAAAAAATTATAGAATTTTTAAAAAATATTACAGAAAAAG
>JACCDP011202702.1_pt1 | contig 14457 bp, 5 predicted proteins | sample 7445841 | NCBI WGS metagenome assembly JACCDP01 (sample SAMN15323441, study PRJNA562643) | freshwater metagenome | isolation source: river surface water | place: USA:Blue River Watershed | collected 2017-08-17 | reverse complement strand
TGGGAGAAGAATGAGGCAGACACGCTCAAGTACGTCGTGGTCGATGAGCTGCACACCTTCGACGGCGCCCAGGGTACGGACTTGGCCATCCTCCTTCGTCGACTCAAGGCCCGCCTGAAGTCGCCGGTCGGAACGGTCGTGAACGTAGGCACTTCTGCCACCTTGGGCGGCGGCACCGATACGGCCCCCCTTCGGGAGTACGCCCGCCAGGTGTTCGGCACGGAGTTTGGTCCCGACTCAGTGGTCACCGAGAATCGCCTCACGGAGGCGGAGTTCCTCGGCAACCTGCCCATCGACTTTGTCCTATACCCGTCACCAGTTTTCGTCGAATCGCTCGAGCCGGAGAAGTATGCCGGCGCTGACAAGGCTCTCGCGGCTTGGTTCACGTCATTCTTCCCGGGGGAAGCCGCTCCGGCTGATGTCAATGACCCCGCATGGCGGGTTCGTCTGGGCGACCTGCTCAAGCGACACCTACTTTTCATCAACCTGCTCAAGCTCCTCAAGGGAAAGGTAGTCTCGCTCGAAGACCTGCAGGTCCAGATGCAAGGTCCTCTTCCTGAGGCGCTGCGTCCGCATACGGCCAAGGTCTTAGATGCCTTGCTGGCCCTGGTGGGCTGGGCGCGGAGCGGCACGTCCGGCCAGCCGTTCGTGAACCTCCGAGTCCAGCTTTGGCTCAGGGAGCTTCGCCGCATGGTCGCCTCCGTCGAAGCCAAGCCCGAGGAGATCCGACTACGCGCTTCCAGCGACATTCCCGCTGACGGAGCCAAGATCCATCTGCCTCTCGTGCAGTGCCCGGACTGTCATTCGACGGCTTGGCTCAGTAAGACGACTCAGGGTAAGAGCGCGGTGTCCGCTGAGCTCGACTCGATCTACAACTCCTGGTTCGGAGCCCACCCCGAAGTCCTTCGCCTTTATCACCCGGGGGCCTTGCATCGCCCCCGATGCGATGGCTATGAGCAGCACCTATGCGTACGCTGCGGATCCCTGCAGAGCGAAGACAAGCAGTGCTCAGGGTGCGGCAATAAGGAGCTCGCTCCGGTGTTCCGCGTCACGGCGACTTACGTTAAAAGTTTCCAGAACGGCAACCAGGTGCTCAAGCACGACAAGACCTGCCCCGCTTGCGGAACCGACAATGACCCGATCCTCTTGGGTGTACGTAACGCCACGATGGGCGCTGTCGCGGTCGAGCAGTCTTGGGCTAGTCCGTATAACGACGACAAGAAGCTCATCGCTTTCTCCGACTCCGTGCAGGATGCCGCCCACCGCGCAGGCTTCTTCTCGGCTCGTACTTACCTGAACACGGTCCGTATCGGGCTGACAAAGGTCATCGATAGCTTCGACCAAGACCAGGTTCCGTTCACCGAATTCTTGGATCGAGTGAGGGGGGCGTGGGGAGACCCGTCTTCTTCCCTGCACATGGATGCCGAACGATTTGTTTCGGAGTTCATCGGGCCTAACATGGCCTGGCAGCGAGACTGGGCCGAAGAGCTGCTCGAAAAGGGCAGGCTGCCCGGTAACAGCCGTCTGCCTGAGCGCGTCGCGAAACGCCTCCGTTGGCAGGCATTTGCGGAGTTTACCTATATCGGACGCAAGGGGAGAAACCTAGAGACGCTGGGTAAGGCCGTCCTAGCTCCCGACCCGGCAACCATCGAATCCGTGGCCCTACGGCTACTACCCATCCTGAAGGAGCAGTACGGACTCCGCCACTTGGAGGCCTCACGGGTATTCCAATGGGTCTGGGGGGTCGTTACTCAGATGAAGCTACGCGGCGGCGTAGTCGACCCGGAGATGGAAACGTACATGCGCGATGGCCGATTCAAGGGATTCTATTTCGCGCTCATTCGCAGAGAGTGGCTGCCTGCGATGGGCCTTCGCACCTCTCACCCGCGCTTCTTGGTCGATGGTGAATTGGTCGACCATGATCGGATTGGACCGCGGGGCAATGCCCGTAGCTTCTACGAAAGCTGGACTTTACAACTGCTCTCCGACGGAGGACTCCTGGCCAAAGGGGCGGAGATTGAGATTTGCCAATATGCGTTGAACGTCCTGGCAGAGTCCGGTCTCGTCGTGAAAGTAGACGCCGCGGGCGTTCAGTCTTACGGGCTTAATCCCGACAAGCTGATCCTGAGCAAGGCGCCTGCGCGAATCGTATCCAGCCAAGGTCGACGGGCCATGGTCGTGCCCGGTTCCGTAGCTGACCGTCTGCTGGGCATGCCCTGCATGCAGGCTATGTCGGAAACCTATGCCAACCGCAGTGATGATGCTCATTGGTTGGCCGCCCAGTTCGGTCGAGCCGATCTCCGGCGTGTCTATTCCGCTGAGCACACAGGCCTCCTGGATCGCGAGCAGCGAGAGGCGCTCGAGGGTCGTTTCAAGGAAAGGAGCCCTAAGCCTTGGTACGAAAACCTGCTGTCCGCCACGCCGACCCTCGAGATGGGCGTCGATATCGGCGACCTGTCCTCGGTGATGCTCTGTTCCGTGCCGCCTAATCAGGCGAGCTATCTTCAGCGCGTAGGTCGCGCCGGTCGCGTCGATGGCAATGCCTTCGCTTCGACGCTCGCCGATGGCGCCAGTCCGCACGACCTCTACTTCTTCGAAGACACGATGGAGATGCTGGCGGGCGAGGTTGCTTCGCCTGGTATCTTCCTGAAGGCGCCAGAAGTGCTCCGCCGTCAGCTCTTCGCCTTCTGCCTCGATGACTGGGTGGGCACGGGCATCGCAGATGATGCCCTGCCTGATAAGACCAAGGAAGCCCTCGACGCTCGTGATGCGGCCGACCAGGCGAAGTTCCCTTTCACTTTCCTTACTCACGTACAGGCGCGTGAAGTCGCCCTCCTGGATGGTTTCAAGGCCCTGTTACTGCCCGATCTCGATCCGCGAGTCGAAGAGCGCCTGAAGGCCTTCATGATGGGGACGGACCAGGAGGACTCCCTCAAGATCCGCCTGACCAAGCTCCTGGACGAGCTTTCCAAGGAGCGTAAGTCCCACAAGGAACGCGCTGACCTCATTGCGAAGAAACTCAAGGAACTGGCGGCCAAGCCGCAGGATGAGGCTACCGTCAACGAACAAGACAATCTGGAGCGGGAGCGACAGAAGGCCCTCGAGCTCGCTAAGGAGATCAACCAGCGCGACCTGCTCAACGCGATGACCGATGCCGGCCTCATCCCGAACTACGCCTTCCCTGAGGCGGGCATCGAACTGAAGTCGATTCTTTGGCGTAAGCGTGGTGCCGATGATCCTGCCGGAGCACGCAATGTCGTCAGTATTCCGGCCCAGCGATACGAACGCCCGGCGAATTCGGCGCTCTCTGAGTTCGCGCCCGAGAACGTGTTCTACGCGAACCAGCGCAAGGTGGAGATCGATCAGATCAATCTGCAGCTCTCCAGCGTGGAATCCTGGCGTCTCTGCCCGACCTGCCAGCACATGAACAACGAGACGGTCATGCCGGATACGTCCGGCGTCTGCCCGTCATGCGGCGACCCTATGTGGGCCAATGTCTCCCAGGTCCGCGACTTGTTGCGCTTCCGCCAGGCCATCGCGACCAGCGATGACACCAAGGTCCGCATCGATGATAGCGACGACGATCGCGAACCTAAGTTCTACGTCCGTCAGCTCATCACCGACTTCAAGCCGGTAGATGTCGAACTGGCTTATAAGGTCGCCTCGACGGAAACCCCGTTTGGCTTCGAATTCGTCAAAAAGGTGGTCTTCCGTGACGTGAACTTCGGCGAAGCCGGTCGAGGCACCGAAGCCTACTCCGTGGCTGGTATCGAGCGTGCTCGCCCTGGATTTTCGCTATGTCGCCACTGCGGCAAGGTTCAGCCCGACTTCGAGCCTGATCCGCAGCATAGCTTCGACTGCCCACATAAGGATGCGCCTGCCGAGCAGACGATGATCCGATACCTGTACCTCTATCGTGAGTTCAGCTCCGAGGCGTTGCGCATTCTTGTTCCCTATACCCGGTCGGGCGTCGACGAGACCTCCGTGGAGTCATTCATGGCTGCACTCCGCGTCGGCTTGAAGCAGCGCTTTGGCGGCAAGGTCGACCACCTCCGCCTGATGACTCAGGAAGAAAAACCGCGCGACGGCGGAGCCTCCAGGCATTATGTCGTCCTTTATGACTCCGTGCCTGGCGGCACGGGATACCTCCGTGAGCTGCTCGCTGACAAGGCCAAGACCCTGGTCGATGTGATCAAGCTAGCGTTGGAAAAGCTCCGCACCTGCGCCTGTAATGCCGACCCCGAAAAGGACGGCTGCTACCGTTGCGTCTACCAGCACCGCCTAGGTAAGGCGATGAATCGTATTTCGCGCAACCGAGCGAGGGACATCCTTGAGAGCCTGTCGGTGAGCTTGGATTCCCTCGTCGAGGTCAAGTCGGTCACTGACATCTACGTGAACCCGAACTTCGATTCGGAACTCGAAGCCAGGTTCATCGAGGGCCTGCGCCGTCTCGGCGGCAAGGAAGGCCTGCCTCGCGTCGAGCTCGTCCAGGAAATCGTCCGCGGGAAGAGCGGCTACCTCATCATCGTCGGCGACCATAAGTATTGGATCGAGCCTCAGGCCGAACTGGGCCCGTCGGATGGAGTTAAGCAGGCGTGCAAGCCCGACTTCCTGATCCGGCCTGTGACCAGCGGAGGCAAGCGTCGTCCCATCGCCGTGTTCTGCGATGGCTGGACCTTCCATAAGGATATCGCACGTATCGATGCGCAGAAGCGGAACGCTATCGTGGCGAGCGGCGCCTTCTGGACATACTCCGTCACCTGGGAGGACGTGAAGGCGGCCATGGATGAGAAGACCGATAATGAGCTGTCGAGCGGACTACCTGCGGAGGCATATGTCCCTGCCATTAGGCAGCAGCCCACGATCAGCGCGATGGAGTATAAGTCTTGGGACGCGCGTAATGCCATGGCATCGCTTATCCGTTGGCTGGGTGCGGCGACAGGAGAAGGCATCGATCCGCAGGTGATTCGTCAGGCAAAGCATGCCTACTTCCTTAGCGCGGGCGTAATCCCTCATCCGCAGGACCCAGCCCAGGAAGACCGACGAGCCAGCCTCCGTTCATTCTGGGGTAAGGTGTCCGATCTGCCGTGCCCCATCCCTGCCGCTAATTCTACTCCGGCGGGTAATGTGGATGCCTCGGCGTTCAAGCTTCGCTACCATTGGCCTCGGACTCTGCTCGACGGCAACGGCCAGCTCTATGCCAGCCCCGGGTTCCTCATCCTCGATCGAGCCGCAGTAACTGAGGAGAAGGAATACCATCTAGCATGGCGTAGGTGGCTTCGACTATTTAACCTCTTTCAGACTCTCCCGGGTGTTTACCTAGCCACGGCTGACGGACTGGAGGCTGGGGATTACCAATCCATCCGAGGACTAGCCAAGGCAACGCCCGTCGCTAGTAATCAAGGGACGCCGGGTAGTTCTGCCTGGGATGAAGTCCTCACCCTGGCGCTTCCCGACCTGCACGAGGATATCAGGAGACTGCGAAGCTTGGGTGCCCCCGTACCTGATGAGGTAGGCTATGAGCTGTCAGAGGCCGATAAGGTCGTCGCTGAAGCTGAACTGGCATGGCCGACCAAAAAGGTAGCGCTGCTTCTCTCTGAAGAAGAGGCAGGGCCCGCTTTCCGCAAACAAGGCTGGTGCGTCGTCGTAGCAGGCGACGGCTGGCCCGCCCAGATCGTCAATTTACTCAAATAACTACACCGAATCATGAGCATGAATATCAAAGTAGCCCTCGCGCAGGATTTCTTGGCTAACATGGCCAAGATTCCGTCGGGCGTACAATCGAAGATTCTCAAATGGGCTCTCGCTTTCCAGGCAGACCCCATGGCCACGGGCATCAATTACGAGAAGATTCGGCAGGCAAGGGATAAGAATCTACGCTCCGTTCGGATCGACCAAGATTGGAGAGGTATTGTGTTCAAGCCAGACAAGGGAGACGTCTACGTTTTGATGTACGTAGATAAGCACGATGATGCCTATCGATGGGCCGAGAACAAGCGCATCGCCGTTAATCCCGTAACGGGAGCAATGCAGGTCTTCGCCACCGAGAACATCATCGAGCCGGCTCTGCAGCTTGCCCGTCAACAAGATGTGCCAGAATTTAGCACCGCTGCAGTTCACGCCAAGAGTACAAAGAAGGAAGTCGAATTGCCCTATTCGAAGCTGACGGATAATGAGCTCCTGAGTCTGGGGGTCCCGGAGGAAGTGATTAAGCAGGTCAAGACGGTCGGCAGCGAAGCCGAGCTGGACGCCCTGCAGCCATTTCTGCCCGTCGAAGCTTACGAAGGACTGTTCCTGGTATTGGCCGGAGACAAGGTCTCTGACATCCTGGTAAGCCGCGAGACCCGCGTAGATCGCAAGATCGATGTCGAGGATTTCGCAGCAGCCCTGCAGACGCCCGAGTCTCAGGCGCACTTCGTGGTGGTCGGTGACGAGGAGACCATGGCCGCCATCCTTAACGCCCCTCTTGCCCAATGGCGTGTATTCCTCCATCCCACCCAGCGTAAACTGGCGTCGGGCAATCGCGGCGGCCCATCCCGTGTCCTTGGTGGTGCCGGCACCGGCAAGACCGTCCTCGCCATGCACCGCGCCAAGTGGATCGCGGAGAATGCCCTGGAGCCTGGCAAGAGGGTGTTCTTTACGACTTTCACCAAGAACCTCGCCATCGATATCAAGAACAACCTCAGCACACTCTGCCAGCAGTCGGTCGCTGCGCGCATAGAAGTGATCAATCTGGATTCCTGGGTCCACTCGTTCCTGCGCCGCCACAAGTACGAGTACCGCATCGTGTATGGCCGAAAGGAAGGCGGGGCCCAGGACGCGTGGGGCCGTGCCAAGGCGCTGGCGGATTCCTCGCTCGGGCTTCCGGCTGACTTCTATGAAGAAGAGCTTGAGCAGGTTGTCTTGGCGCAGGGCGTGTCTACCAAGGATGAGTACCGCCAGGCGAAGCGAGCCGGACGTGGCACGATCCTGAACCGTGCGAAGAGAGACGCGATCTGGCCTGTCTTCGAAGAGTATCGCGCTGGATTGACCGCCCGTAAGCTCAAGGAGGTCGAAGATGCCTATCGTGATGCAGCCAGCCTGATCAAGGCGGGAGATACGGACTATAGCTCCATCATCGTAGATGAGACGCAGGACTTCGGTCCTCAGGCGCTAAAGCTCCTCCGTGCTATGGTGCCGGAATCCACGAACGACCTATTCTTTGTGGGGGACGGAAACCAGCGCATCTACCGCCGCAACCGTTCCTCGATGCGAGCCTGTGGAATCGATATCCGTGGTCGCGCAAAGAAGCTCTACCTGAATTACCGCACCACCGAGGAAATTCGACGCGCCGCAGTTGCCATCCTGGAGGGGTGCGAGGCGGATGACCTCGACGACGGCGCCGATGAAGTGAAGCGCTACAAGTCCATCTCGCATGGTGCCAAGCCTGTCACAATCAGGGAGACCAACCTCGAGGGCGCTTTCGCCAAGGTCAACGGCCTCATGAAGCAGGCTGTCGAACAGGGTAGGCATGCCTGCGTCATCGTGCCGACTCGTCAGGTCGCTGGTTCTGTGCTGAATTCACTCAAGTCTGCCGGACTGACCGCAAAGGAGATCCGTCCTGAAGAAGGCGATGAGCATGATTCGAATCATATTCGCGTCGCAACTATGCATCGCGCCAAGGGCTTGGAGTTCGATGAAGTCGTCCTTTTGGACATCAATGGTGTTACTCCCGGCGGTGCGACTGCGGACGACGTCCTTAGGCTCCATTATGTCGCACTGACCAGAGCTAAGAAGCTGGCGACGCTGATCAGGGTGAAGTAACGCCAAGACTATGCGGCTATGGATTACGCGAAGGTAAAGTTCACGGAAAATGATTTTGGGAACTTATGTTTACCTGATCGAGATTTATTGGGTCAGATTAGGCACCGCTACCTCACGACAAACGACATCGTTCATTCGAACAGAATAGTACTTCGTCGAGAGCTATCGCCATCCAGCCTCTACCTCTATCTGCTGGCTAGATACGACTCTCCGAACGGGTTATTTACCGAGGCGCGTGAAAACGACCCTCGCACAAAGCGTACTTTGCTCTGGCACTACACTTTGGCATGGCGAAAGAGACATATACACATCGTATGCTATCACTATCGGATTGATGTGATATTTGGCCCTGGACCTGAGGTGGACGTTACTCCTGCGGAATTTGCCACTTATCTCACAAATGCACTTGCCCGTCATAACCAGCAATTGGGAGAGGCCAGGAAAAAGGTAGAGAAATTTAAGTCCTTCCTTAACCCGCTTTCGCACATGCTTGACGCAATCGACCGTTTGATTGCGCGGGCCCGGGAGCTTGATGAGGGTTTGGTGAAGACCAGGAAGCATCCCGAGAGTCTGGCTGACATACAGTGGCATTATGAAAACCAAGAAAAGCATTCTATAGCTGCATCTGAGCTGACTGGCTCCTGTCTTTCAGTGCGGATGATGGCGCCGGTCGCGGCGGAAATGTTTATCAACCTGATTATCTTCAACCTATTCAAGAGCGAGGGGAAGTCGAAGGATGCAAAGAAAGATTTCAAGCGCGCATCGATTATCGAACGAGTCGAGACGCTTGCCGATATGTGCGACGGTTTCGCAATACGCCCAGACATGAAATCCGATGAGATCCGCGGGTTCTTGGATTTGATGAACCGACGCAATGATTTGCTCCACGGGAACATCAAGCCGGAGGAAAGAGTCGAAGACGACTTTCAGATGCACGATGACGTGCCCACCATTGCCAAGTTCAAATCCATGTTCGACAGAGCTCTCGGGCCAACAATCAATGCGTTCCCTGTTGCAGAAGCCGAGCGCGACTATCAGGCGGCCCTGCGATTCATAAACTACCTCCTCTCGTGTCTTGATGATAAATGGAAGCCAGAGTACGAGCAGATGAAAGAAAGCATCGACCTACACTACGGCATGCGTTGCAAACAAGTGCGTGCGCTTTACGGGAACGAATTCCACGAAAGCGTCGACCCGGATCTGCTTGAGGGCGAAGGGCCCCTCCCTGGCTGGCTCGTTTAGAGGTCTCCCTCAGCCCTTGAGTTTCACGATATCGTGGGCTGTCAGCACGACCTGCACCTTGGGTTGAATTCCTTTTTCTGACATGAGGCTCAGGAGCTCGGCTTCGGTGATACCCATCGACATGGCCAGCGATGCCAGGCTGAGGCAGTCCGGCTTGAGAGTGGATTCAATGTCGAGTTCCTTGCCCCAGTTGTTCTTAGCGCGGTTTCGACACTCGTTGACGAAAGCGTCGACTTGGTCGGCAGGGAAGGGGGATGCTTCGGTCGGGGTAAACCCTGCCGGTAAAACGGTCATACCTAGTTGGTAGGTGGATTCGTCTCCAATCATGTGACCTGCGGCGTTGGCGACGTCCTCCAGCGTGTAACCCAGCTGTGACGCTACGTCGCCATAGGTGATACCTTTGGGTGTTTCAGGAATGGCAACGGATAGAGTATCGATGAGGCCAAATTCCTGAATGACTCGGTTGTAGGTATCGATGAGCGTCCCACGGTCGAGATTAGTATCCGTAGCCAAGGCAGGATTAAGATCGCCTTGCTGTTGAAGTGAAATGAAAGCGGCGTTCGCAACCGAGTCGGCGGAAGCCTTATCATCAAGTAATTCGGCAATATGGGTGGAGTTTGTGATTTCCCCAGTCTCGACACCATGGAGGAATGCGTCGGTAGGAAGCCGGAGAGGCAACTGCGTGAAATAGATTTTCTGCTGATCGGAATCCACCTGGCGAACGGTCACTTCAACCGCATCTCCCGCTTCAGCTTTGAAGCCGCGGGACATTTGGGTGAAATGCAGCATGCCAGTGATGCCGGTCGGCTGAATGTTGACTAGGGCGAAGCAGAGCTCTTGGGAGTTCTTCTTATGGCGAACATACTGGACTAGACCTGCGAATTTCTGGCCAACGGCGATGGTTGTGAAAAGGGCGTAATCTAGTTTCGGGCTCGCTAACTTGATATGGGTAGACTTACGGACAGTAGGGATTTTCTCCGGTAATGCAGGAGCCGGCTCGGACACGGGTTGGGTGAGCGGCGATGGGTGGCCGCTCCGAAGGATTTGCGGTTCACGGGCGTTGAGGATGAAGGTGTCCGCTGAGACCACCTCTGATAGTCTTTCAAGGTCGATTCCATGGGATTCGGAGCGCATCGGGATGACCCCGGCGTTGAACTTGATCGGTAGGTAAATCGGGTTGGCCCGGCTGAACTCTAGGGCGCCGGTGATTCCGAAATGTTGATTGATCCTGGAGACAAACGGTTCATGGACGATAGCGACGACCACGGACGGAGTCAGCAGCCTCTCAATCGAGACGAATTCATCCTGGGTCAGTGTATCGGCATGGATGATGAGAACAGGTTGACGGCGTTGCTTGGTCCCGTAGACGCAGGGTGCGCAAATGGCGAAAAGCCGTTCTATTTCGGAGTCGGTCTGGCACCAGCGGACGCCAGCGAAATAGAGTTCCTTTGGGACTCCCAGCAGGTTGAGGAGTCGCCGCCAATCGAAGCTGATTTCCGCGATGTCCGCCAGTTGGGTGACTTGTTTCAAGCGCGTCTGCGCGGATAGTCTAAGGAGGCTGCCGCCGATGCGCACCGCTTGGAGGAGGATCGTGGAGTGGGCCGCGCCGGGGCGGCCAAGTTTCAGGAGTAGGTCATCACCCTTCATCTCAGGCCTTGCGAAGTCGAATGCTCCAAGGGCTTGGTCCATGATGTCGTCCTCGTCCGAGTTGTTGTTCAGGATGACGCAAGTCTCGAGTTCGATACTAGCAGGAAGTTGGGGCGATCCAGCCAAGACGGGAGTATCAGATTCGGCGTGCAAATCCTGTGACATGGCCAGGATCTCGCCATCTGAAGAGACGCGCAACAACTCGCCGACTTTGTTCTCAAATTGGGCAGCTTCGCAGTCGAACCAGCCGGCTAATGGGTATGGTCGGTGTATGGCGGGCGCATTTACGCCAGCCTGGTTGCAGGTTCGAACTATAAGTCCGTGCAGTTCCTCTCGTGCATCCTTGTCGCCGTGGACGAGGAATATCCCTTTGGTCGCTTGGGCTCTTTCGCATTTATCGCCAAGGATGTAACGAATGATGGATGCGCCATCAGCGTGACCCGAATAGTATTCGGACAGGGATTCGAACCCGCATTTGACCTCGTCGCCCGGGATAATCTTGGCTGGCTTGCCCTTGCGCTTGTCCCCCGGCAACTTGATCGATTGTGCGGCGCGCTCCACGAGGGACAAGGGCCAAAGTTGCCGAAGCTGGAAGCCGGGCGACTTTGGAGGCACGAAGCCACAGAGCACGAAAGTCGCGAAATCCTTATCCAGGTATTCGTCGAAGAGATCGATGATCGGTCCGGTGTGGGTCATGCCGCTTCCGCAGATGATTACCGTAGGTCGGCCGGTCATGTCCGCCCCGCGCCCCCAGGCTATCTCAGTCCTGATTTTATCATCCGATTCGTCAAGACGTTCGATGATCTCGTTGCCGTCGAATCCGCTCTTCTTGTCGTCAAGTGGGATTAGGTCGTCGATGACGCCGATTTCGTCATCTCCAGCATCATGGATGAGCTTAAGCAAGAGCGAGTGCTTGTTGAAGAACACGTGCCCGGAGTTCACCTCATCGTAATAGAAGTCCCGGAATGCCTGGGCGCAGTCCCAGGAAAGCGGGGATTTGACCATGATGAGCGGAACGCAGGACTTGGTGATGCCCACATCCGCGCGCCGGTACTGAAGCGCGCAGAAGACGTCGGTCAGTATGTCCAGGCTCCGTTGGAGGGAAAACGCGGGAATGACCACGACGGAATCGCCGTCATGCCGGAAAGCCTTGGAGAGCATGTCGCACACCTTCGCAAGTCGCCGGCGCCCAGATTGGCTTTCCTTACTCCTAGGCCTGGCGCCATAGGTCGATTCGCTGACGATATAATCCGATGTTTCCTTGTGGCGTTGACGTTCTGCGTAAAGGGATTGCGTCTCGTCGTCGTGCTCGATCGGTCCGATGTCGCCGGTATACAGGATAGTGGAAGTCTTTTCGCCGTCGCGCGCTTTGATTCGGTAGGCGCAGCAGCCTAAAAGGTGGGAGGTCTGGGCTCCTTCGATGGTCACTTCGTGTTCGAGCAGCTCGACTTCTCCTGGCTGGACATGTTTCGCCGATTTCAGGCCATCTAAGGTATCCTTGAAGGCTTTTTCGTCGACATCCCAGCGTTTGTTGTCGGTCTCGATTCGTTTGCCGTCCTTTAGGGCGATATCCGCGAGCTTGGCGGTCTCCTTTGTGCAGAAAATCTGCCCCTTGAAGCCGGCCTGAAACCATCTGGGTAGGTGGCTGATATGGTCGCCGTGGGCATGCGTGAGTATGATCCCGGAGAGCTTTTCAGGCCGGCAGTCAGCGGGGAGATTGGCCGGCAAGGCGAGCTGCTTCTCCTCGTCGTTGCCTTGTGTTGCGCCGCAGTCCACCGCGTAGATATTTCCGCTCTTCTTCACCTTGAAGAAGTGGCATGAGCCGGTGACGGTGGTTAGGGCTCCATGGAATTTGAGTTGGAGGGGCATAGGGGTAGGGCGGGAGTATCCCCGAGGGACAGCCGGGCTCAAGCCGGCGCACCGCGTCTCGTTAAGACTATTGTCGCACGAACCTACATGGATTTGCACAAACTCAATATAACCAAGCGGTTACTAATATTTATAATAGAAGTCTTTCTGGGTCAGCCCAGCGCCCTGCTGGTTGCCATCCTCCTCGGCGCCAATACGTTGAAGCCATGGCTAAATACGGCGGATTAACCGGACCTGGTTCCCATGGCTTCCCGGGCTGGCCCAGCAAGGTTCATGGTGCGCCCTCGGGCGGAGGTCGCTACAACCTGCCTTCTTCCTTGGGCATTCCGGAGGGAGTCCCGCTGGGTGTCGGTGGGCCGGTGGGAGCGGCGGCGGGGGTTCCGACTTCCAACTTAGATGCCGAGGGCCGTCAGTTAATCCCTAACGGAATCATCTCGGCCGAGGGGTCCCGCCATGTGCGGACGATTTACTACCGATTTGCCGGTACGAGAGGCTTCGAGTGCCATGATTTGTCGGTAGAGTGCCTGGCGGAGCCCCATCGCGAGTACCTTAACGGCAACATGCCTTTCGAGCTGATCTATCTGATGGCGACCGCCGAAAAACCTGGCGAAGCCTACGACCGCCTCATCCACCATAACCCGGAGCTGCCGTACTCTGTCATTTAGGGGAAAGGATGGTTTCTCGGCGATCAGTCCTCGGGCGGTTAGCCCGAGGAATTAGATAATCAGCCAAGCAGAAACAGTTGCGGTGATCGTAAAGAGTAGAAGGAGGCAACCGCTTCCTCGCGCCTTCTCTAGCGCGGCCTTTCTCCTCGCATCCATCCGAGCATAATGGGCTAAAGTGACATCAGTGCTTTTGGACCTATTTTCGAACGATTCACGATCATATCCGCATTTAGGGCAGACTTCCTTATTCGGACGATAGGAGAACTTTGACGCTGCCTCGCTCCCGAGCCTAAGTTTATCCAGGGGAACCGTATGGTATACGGATTTGATATACTCCCCAGAGGAGTCTTTCACCCAAAATTCTGCGACATCTCCAACATAATCACACTGGTGACAGGTTCGGTGAGAGTTGGGAAGCGTCATCCAGCCTTGATATCAAATTTCCCCAAGACTTAGCAAGTACTACAAAAATATGAGACACCTGTTAAGCAGACCTAGTGGATTTTGCCGCCCTTGAATGGCTCTTGGGCCGGATCGCCGCCCGCGCCCGCCAACTCGTCACCCAATAACCCCCCACGGTGCCATACCATATTAATAGGGTCAGACCCTATTAAGCCCAACAGGGGGTCAGACCACCACATGAGGGTCAGACCACCATAAGGGGGTCTGACCCCCTGTCAGGAAACCCTCAGTCCACTCCATAGGGTCAGACCACATTAAGCAGACCTGTCCCCAATACCCGGCCCGCTTGGTAGGGACCAGCGTCCCTGCTGGTCCGCGCTATGAGATACACGGTCGACCGGGGACGGTCAGCCCTATCTGAAGACCCCAGACACAACAGGGGGTCAGACTACCTTAATGGGGTCAGGCTTCCTTAAGGTAGTCTGACCCCATGGGGATTGTTGCTTAAAGGTGCGTGTAGGGCATAAATATATAAATCCATGAATAGCTTTTCTGATTGGGCTGATGTTTTGGCGATTTCGGCAATTAGAGAGGCAGCGGTAGCGTATGCAGCCCAAGAGGCGCCGGAGTATCTCGAGGAGTCTCCGGAGGGCGTGATGGTCATCGGAGAAGATGTCTATCCGTATGTGCTTGAGCGCGCGATCAAGGATGTGGGTGAGTGCGTCTTCTATTTCAGCCGGGGAGCCGACGATCAGATCCAAGACCATACGCATCGTCGATTCGCGGGTAAGTATTTCGAATGCGACGGCGCCGGCCAAATCGGCGGCCC
>JACCDP011521401.1_pt1 | contig 14460 bp, 15 predicted proteins | sample 7445841 | NCBI WGS metagenome assembly JACCDP01 (sample SAMN15323441, study PRJNA562643) | freshwater metagenome | isolation source: river surface water | place: USA:Blue River Watershed | collected 2017-08-17 | reverse complement strand
AGCCCTATGAAGTTTTAACGGTAGACCTTGAAGATGATACTCAAGGTGCTGTGATGGAAGAGCTGGGGCGTCGTCGGGGCGAAGTACAAAACATGGAGTCCGATGGTAATGGACGTACACGTTTAGAGTATAAGATTCCTGCGCGCGGATTGATTGGATTCCAAGGTGAATTCATGACGATGACTAAGGGTACGGGACTTATGTCTCATGTATTTGATGAATACGCACCAGTGAAAGCTGATATGCCGGGTCGCAGAAATGGTGTATTGATCTCTGCTGAACAGGGTGAGGCTGTGGCTTATGCCTTATGGAAACTTCAAGACCGAGGTCGCATGTTTTCTAGCCCCGGAGATAAATTGTACGAGGGCATGGTGATTGGTATTCATAGTCGCGATAATGATTTAGTGGTAAATCCAATTAAAGGTAAGCAGCTCACAAACGTGCGCGCTTCAGGCACCGATGAAGCTGTAAGATTGGTTCCGCCCGTTCAGTTAACTTTAGAGTCTGCTGTGGAATTTATTGAAGATGATGAATTGGTAGAAATTACGCCAAAATCCATTCGGATTCGTAAGCGTTATTTACTTGAACACGAGAGAAAGCGTGCATCAAAAGAGTGATCAAAACTAGGCTATAAAAATAATATATTATTTTTCATGAATCGTCATTTTAAAAAATATTACTTTTATTGTATTGCTAGAATACAAGAGTTTTTTGGAGCGCATGACCAAGCCTTCTCAAGTTACGCTAAGATTATAAGATTTAGAACTTTCTTTTGGGATACTCAATCCCGCTATATTCAAACTTATCATCACTCATCCAAAAACTGCCTCTTAAAAATTGAAGGAGGCATTGGTGATTTCCTTCAATACCTCCCTTTTATGTTACAAAATAAAAGAGCACGATATATCGTGACGACTCACTTTAAAGACGCTCCTCAATTTTTCTTAAATTTAAATATTAATATTGAAAAATATTTTTTTTATTCATCTTATGATGAATATACATACCTTCGAGAGAAATTAAAAAAACATAAAAATTCATTTCCTGCTCCAAGAGCTATTTTTTTTGAAAAATGCCCTTTCGAATCAAGGATACCCATTATCTCTAAACGTAATAAAATTATTGGTGTACATATGGGGGCAAGCACGATTGGATCAAAAAAAGCAATTCCTGCTCATTTTACAGTCGCTTTAATTCAATACTTAAATTCTCAAAATCATACAATATTACTTTTTGGAACTCATAAAGAATTGTTATCTTTAAATCTTGATAAATATAAGAATGTTATTCTTGCGAACAATAAGGATGTGATTAAAAATTTATCCCTCGTTCAACATTGTGATCTATTAATTGGAAGTGATAGTGTATTTAAGACGATGGCTTCAATGCTAAAAATTCCTACAATCCTACTTCACAAAAAATCAAAAAATAATTACAGAGATAGAGTTTTTATCGCACCATATATTAAGGAGGGTATTATGTATGTTTATAAATATAAAGATTTTAGTACCCAAGAAATAAATTCAGTACTAACATTTATTTCAACTTTAATGAATGACAAATTTAATCTTCTGAAGGTTTAAAAATTAAGAAAGCATTATTTATTAAGACAAAAAATATTGGCGACTCTATTATTTTAACGTCAGCTATTGCTGCGCTACCTAATACATATCAATATGTAGATATTATATGCTTCCCTCATAGTGAGCCTATTTATAGAATGAATAAGCGGGTTCGCAATATTTACGTGATTCCGAGGGATAAAGCTGGAATTGATAGAATAAAGACTTATTTCACTATCTTTAAAAATCTATGTAATGAGCATTATGACCTACTAGCACAATTCTCTATTGATTGGAGGGGGGCGTTTCTGGCTCGATTTCTTAATGTTGGCATAACAGTATCTCGACATACTCATCGCCGCAGTTTTTTTTGGCATAACTCTTTTCGTTATCTTGCCCCAGCCATAGATCGTGAAAGGCCTATGGCAGAACAAGATGTTGAGTTATTAAGAACGATTAACCTGTATAAAAAGTCATCAGCCCCAAAATATCAACTAAAAATTAATCCATCAGCAACAATTAAGGTTAAGAAGTGGTTGATGACTCATAATGTTAATTTAAAAAGTAAATTAATCGTGATACATCCATTTTCAAGATGGCAATTTAAAGAATTATCTATTTTATTTTGGGCTAAAGTCATTAACGCTTTAATGTCTAAGCATTTTTCAATTATCATTTCTGGAGCAGGTGACGATTATGAAAAAAGAAAATCGGTATCTAATTTATGCAAATCTAAGCCCTATTTAACTCAAGATTTTTCTCTAGAAGAGACAGCAGCACTTTTTAAAAAGGCTGATCTTGTTATAACTATTGATAGTATGTCAACGCATCTTGCTAGCGCTATTGATACACCTGTATTAAGTATTTTTGGCCCAACGAATAAAAAAGTCTGGGGTCCATGGAAAGTAACGAATCATATAGTTGGCTTTTCTAAGCAAGATTATCAAGATATTTCAACTAGATCCATTAGTCAATTTAATGGCCAAATCTCAAAATCAACACTTAATTTAATTGAAGACAAATCAAAAGTTTTGTGTAATGAAATTTTTAATTTTTTAAAAAAATTAACTTAGCTTATGTTGTGTATTAAGATACTCTTCGTAATTACCCGTAAAATCAATAATTTCCTTTTCTTTAATTTCTAGAATACGCGTTGCGATAGAGCTCACAAACTCTCGATCATGACTCACGAAGAAAAGTGTGCCTTTGTATTTGTCTAAAGCTGTATTAAGAGATTCAATAGACTCCATATCCATATGATTAGTTGGCTCGTCCATAAGAAGAACATTGGACTTTGAGAGCATTAATTTTCCGAAAAGCATACGCCCTTGTTCCCCTCCGGATAAAACTTTGACTGATTTCTTGGTGTCTTCTCCAGAGAAAAGAAGGCGCCCTAGTATACTTCGAATGGCTTGATCATCTTCTCCAGATTGAGCGCAATCTTTCATCCAATCAAAGAGTGTTATATCATTTTCAAAATCACTCGCATGATCTTGGGCGAAATAAGCAATTTTTGCTTTCTCGGCCCACTTGATCTCTCCGTGATTGGGTTTGAGATCGCCTGCTAGAGCTCGAAGTAATGTAGTTTTACCAATTCCATTCTCGCCAATAATAGCAATTCTTTCCCCAGCTTCAACTAGCAAATTAAAATGAGAAAATAATTTACGATCAAAGCCATGACTTAAATCTTTAATCTCAACGGCCTGGCGATGAAGCTTATCTTTATCCTCATAATCAAACCTCATATATGGATATTGTCGACTTGAGGGTACAAATTCTTCAACTTTTATTTTATCAATTTGTCTAGCGCGACTAGTCGCTTGGCGTGCTTTTGAAGCGTTTGCTGAAAAACGCCTAACAAATTCTTGTAGTTCTGCAATTTGTTCTTTTGCTTTTTCATTGTCTTTAAGCTTTTGAGCGCGAGCCATGGTAGAAGCTTCCATGTAATTATCATAATTACCGGGATAAATGGTGAGCTTTCCATAATCCATATCTGCCATATGCGTACATATTTGATTTAAAAAGTGTCTATCGTGAGAGATGATAATCATTGTGGAGTTGCGGGTATTTAAAGTACCTTCTAACCATTGAATAGTATGGATATCTAAGTTATTTGTTGGTTCATCAAGAAGTAAGATGTCAGGATTTGAAAAAATTGCTTGAGCTAGGAGCACTCGCAATTTAAATCCAGGTGCGATTGTACTCATCAGTCCCTGATGTTGATCGATCGGAATGCCAACGCCCGCTAATAATTCTCCAGCACGCGCTTCTGCAGTATAACCATCAAACTCTGCGTAAACACCTTCTAACTCTGCAGCTCTCATATAGTCATCCTCGGTTGCATCGGGATTCATATAGATCGCATTTTTTTCCTCATTAGCTTTCCACATTTCTTCATGACCCATCATGACCACATCAAGAACGCGTTGATCTTCATAGGCAAATTGATCTTGCTTGAGCCATGATAAGCGTTCATTTTTATCAAGAGAAATATTACCCGAGGTAGGCTCTAAAACACCCGCAAGAATTTTCATAAATGTCGATTTACCGCACCCATTTGCACCAATCAAACCATAACGATTTCCTTCACCGAATTTAACGGATATATTTTCGAAAAGTGGTTTGGCACCAAATTGCATAGTGATGTTATTGCTAGTGAGCACGGTTTATTAACTTTCTAAATTTTTATTTAAAATCGATCTTCTATAACGACTTCATTAAGTGGGAGTTGACCGCCACGTGGCCAAGGATCTTGTATTGATTTGCCGACGCACACAAACATCACGGGCGTATGGTCTTGCGGTAAATTTAAAATTTCTGCAACTTTTTCAAAATCAAAACCATCCATAGGGCAAGTGTCATAACCCATCGATTTAGCGTATAGCATAATATTCATAGCAGCCATCCCGCACGACCGCATGGCTTCGTCTCGCTGCACTTGTGGTTTACCTGAATAATATTGATGAATGGCCGGGACTAAATAATCCTGAACAGGTTTTGGCGCATCTTTCCAGTAGCGATTAGGATTCTTATTCCAAGCCATAAGGTCTGCAACTAAAACAATCAATAAGGACGCTTCTTCTACCTGTGCTTGATCCCAGCTAACGACACGGATTTTTTGGCGCAGACTTTTATCTTTTACTACTACAAATCTCCAATTTTGAATGTTGAATGCGGTAGGCGATAAAATAGCATGTGAGAGAATATCATCAATCTCATCTTGATTGATTACATAATCGGGGTCAAATTTTTTTATAGACCTTCTTTGTTGAATAATTTCTTTTATATGCATATTCTTCCTTAGATTTTAATATTCAATTTTTCGAATTATTAAGCTACTGTCACCCATAGGCTTTGCCCATAATACTTCATCACCAATTTTTGAACCAATGAGTGCCTCAGCGAGAGGTGATACATAGCTTACTTTACCTTGATGAATATCAGCTTCATCCTCACCAACAATTTCAAAGGTTGATATAATTTTCTTTTCGTCTTCAACTGTTACTTTTGCACCAAATAATACAGTTTCGTAATTTTTGTCTTGTGGTAAAGCTACAATAGCTGATTCAATTCTTGCAGCGTAATAGCGTATATCACGTTCTATCATGGCAATTTTTTGATTTACTAAGGAATCATTCTTTTTTTTTCTTAATTTTTCTCGTTGGGTTTGAAGTGCATTAAATTGAGTTTTGAGCAACTCTAGTCCATTAGGCGTAACATAATTTGGCTTATCGCTAACCGGCCTCTCAGGAATATCAAAGCCTGCATGCTCTAAATCATTCTCCTTAATAAATGCGCGACTCATATTTTATCGAGGAATAGTTTAACTTCTAGTAAGGCTTTGTATTTTAATATGACTAAAATATTTTTAAATGCAATTAAGGATACATTAGAATTTTTTATAGTTAATTGAAAGATTTTTTTCTCATTCAAAAAATGAAGGATTTTTATTAATTTATTTTTATCCTTAATTCTGCTCAGGCTTCGTTTAATATTCGAAAATTCATTTGAAATTTGAAATTTAAATGTACTATAATATTTAAAATTATCCTTATTTTTTATATTAAATTTGTTTAGAAGTAAAAGTATTTTGCAATAATTCTTAATGCTCTTAATATTTTTAGCGTCAGAATTTTTTTGCCTTGTCGCAGATCCAGCCCTATGAATGTATCCGTATAAAATCCTGTTAGAGTAAATGACTCTCTTGGCATGATACAATATTTCAGTTGTCCATAAGATATCTTGGTGAAGTAACTTTGGAACGAATTTTATTTTTTTTTCTTTTATAAAATCAAGATTATAAATATTTAACCAGGTTGTGTGGAGAAATGAACCTGAGTTTAATCCAAACTTCAAAAAATCTTCACCACTCATCACTATGTTTTCAGGAATTTTAGAATTAAGGATAGGTTTAGGATTTTTAGATTCAAATAAATGCTCACCATTTATTACTGCGACATCGAGTTTATATGTTGTTGCTATGTGGAGTAAATGATTATATAAACCTGGATAAATTAAATCGTCTGGGTCTGGCATAGCAAGCCATTTGCCGGTGGCAGCCACAATGCCTCTATTTCTTGCTACCGAGAGCCCTGAATTCTTTTGACGAATTAGTTTGATATTTTTATACTTTTTAGCCCATCTTAGGGAAATGTTAACTGATTCGTCAGTTGAGCCATCATCCACAACAATTATTTCAAAGTTTTTAAGGTTTTGTTCAAAAATTGATTCATAAAATTTATTTAAGTAGCTTGCTGAGTTATAAGTCGCAAAAGCTATTGATAAGATATATTGCATAGTCTATGAGGTTAGATTCGTTCTTAAATGTAATTGATTGGTGGCTTACCTAAAAAATGATCTATATCTAAAACATTTTTAATATTAAGCTGTGATTTGATTCTATACTTTTTCAGTATCCGACTTTATGTTTAGCGACAAACTCAGATTAAGGTAAATGTTTTTTTGCATTTCACTTTTGAAGAAACTATTGTAATTAATTTTTTAGCATTATCAAAAATAATTATAAGTCTTTTTTAAGACCTGTTTTACAGTTATGTTAGAGATTTTTCCATTGCCATGAATAAAATCTGAATCTTCTAACCATACTCCCCAGCGCGATCTTAAATCGTTTTTTGATACCGTTATTAATGATTTCCTAAGAATTGATGCTATATGCCCAATTCCACCCTCTTGAGAGATTATTAAATCATATTCCTTTAAAAGTAATATTAATGCCTTCGTATTAGCCGGTTTTTTTGTTTTATTAAAAAAATATGAGTTTAAATATGAATTTTTTGGTAAGCAAATATCAACTTTGTTTTTATCTTGAGTCAAGTATTCATATAATAACATCCAATTTTTTATATCCCACTGATTTTTTGGTGAGGATGATTGTGGACATAAGAGAATTTTAGGATTTCTTATTTTTTTTGATATAAATTTTTTAGGTATTTGAAATAAGAGATTATTTTGCTTAAAGATATTATATATTTTTTTTATTTGATGTAAGTTATTTTTAGGCAGCTTTATTTTTTTATTTATAAAAAAATTCCAAAAAGTTTTTTTGTTGCTAGGGATTGCTGCAATTACTCTAGCACTGCAACATTTCATCATATAAATAGCTCTGCTTGAGTAAGAGGCAGAGCTATTTATAATTATGTCGTATTGCTCTTTTCTAATTGCCTTAAATATGGGATGAAAAAATAAACCAAGAAAGTGACCAAGATATTTTTCGGATGGTAAAACATATAACTTTAATTCAGGACAAATTAATTTATAAATTTCTTTTGTATATGTGTTACAAAGTATTGAAAATTTTATTTTAGGATTTTTTATGTGTAATGCTTTAACTGCTAGAGCTGTAAATACAGCATCTCCCAATCCATTTCTTCTGAGAATTAAAACTTTTTCTATATTTTGTCTATTTTTTAATTTTTTTTTATTTTCCATTTTGGATATGACAAATTAAGTTTTATTTATTCCCACTCGATTGTTGCCGGCGGTTTGCCTGAGATATCATAAACAACACGATTTATTCCCCGGACTTCATTAATAATTCTATTGGACACTTTGTTTAAAAGATCATAAGGCAATTCAGCCCAGTGTGCGGTCATAAAATCTGATGTAATCACTGCCCTAAGGGCTATCACGTATTCATAAGTTCGTCCATCGCCCATGACACCTACAGACTTCACAGGTAAGAAGACAGTAAACGCTTGTGAAGTTTTTTCATACCAACCTGATTTGATAAGTTCTTCTATAAAAATAGCATCCGCACGTCGAAGTAAATCCGCAAATTCTTTTTTGATTTCCCCTAAAATACGCACACCTAAACCAGGACCAGGGAAGGGGTGACGATATACCATTGCATGAGGAAGGCCTAATGCCACTCCCAATTCTCGTACCTCGTCTTTAAAGAGTTCACGTAAAGGCTCTAAAAGTTTCAAGTTGAGTGTTTCTGGTAAGCCACCGACATTGTGATGGCTTTTAATTGTGTGTGCTTTTTTAGTTTTTGCTGATGCTGATTCAATGACATCAGGATAAATCGTACCTTGTGCTAACCATTTGGCTTGAGGTAACTTTTTAGCTTCATATTGAAATACTTCCACAAATTCACGACCAATAATTTTTCGTTTTTGTTCGGGGTCGGTAATACCTTTAAGTTCATTCAAAAATTTATCTGAGGCATCCACATGAATAATTTTCATACCTAAATTATTGTGAAATGTTTTCATGACTTGTATCGCTTCATTCAAACGAAGCAAACCATTATCGACAAATACACATGTGAGCTTATTTCCAATTGCTTTGTGAATTAGCGCTGCTGCCACCGATGAGTCGACGCCACCTGATAAACCCAATATTACTTCATCATCTTTGACGGTATCTTGAATATGTTTGATCGCTGTTTCAATGTAATTAGGCATGGTCCAATTCGGTTTACATGCACAAATGTGATTTACAAATTGTTTAAGAATATTAAAGCCTTGTTTGGTATGGGTGACTTCTGGATGAAATTGCACACCATAAAAATTTTTTGTTTCATGCATCATGCCGGCGATAGGGGTCGAGCTATTACTCGCAATCACTTTAAATTGCGGCGGTAACTCTGTTACCTTGTCGCCATGACTCATCCATACATCAAGCAGCCCGTGACCGTCTTGATTAGCTCTATCTTGAATATTTAGTAAAAGAGGGGAATGATTATGCGCTCTAATTTCAGCGTAGCCAAATTCACGCGTATTAGCATTTTCAACTTTACCACCAAGTTGCGCTGCTATCGTTTGCATGCCATAGCAAATACCTAAGACAGGTACACCTAATTCAAAAACAATTTGAGGCGCTATTGGCGTATCTGATTCGTAAACCGAATTAGGACCACCGGATAAGATAATGCCTTTGGGATTGAATGCTTTTATTTCGGTCTCACTCATTTCATATGAATGAAGTTCTGAATAGACATGCATCTCTCTTACACGACGAGCGATGAGTTGGGTGTATTGCGATCCGAAGTCGAGTATTAGAATTTTATCCATAGGATTTAAAAAGCCTCCTTGATCGGAGGCTTTTCATAAAACCATTTAAATTAATCGACACGATAATTCGGTGCTTCTTTGGTAATTTGCACATCGTGCACATGCGATTCTCGCATACCCGCGCTAGTGATTTGAACGAAGTTAGCTTTATTTCGCATCTCATCAATCGTTCTCGCCCCAACGTAACCCATGGACGCTCTTAAGCCACCCATTAATTGAATGATAACATTAATCACGCTACCCTTATAAGGCACGCGTCCTTCAATACCTTCAGGTACTAATTTATCTGCATTGTTTTCAGAATCTTGGAAGTAGCGGTCTGACGATCCTTTTTGCATTGCACCAATAGAACCCATGCCGCGATAAGACTTATATGATCTTCCTTGGAAGAGCTCAACCTCACCGGGTGCTTCTTCGGTACCTGCAAACATCGAACCTAGCATGACGGAATTGGCTCCTGCTGCAATCGCTTTTGCAACGTCCCCTGAGAATCTTATACCACCATCACCAATAAATGGAATGTTAAGCTTATTTAAGGCTTCAGCGACATTACTTATTGCACTAATCTGAGGAATGCCGACACCTGCCACAATACGAGTGGTACAAATAGAACCTGGACCAATGCCGACTTTCACTCCGTCAGCACCTGCATTAACCAAAGCCTTTGCTGCATCTGCTGTTGCAATGTTGCCACCTATCACTTCGATATCCGGAAAATTTTTTTTAACCCATGTCACGCGATCTAAGACACCCTGAGCATGACCATGCGCGGTATCCACCACAATCACATCGACATTAGCATTAGCCAATAACTCCACACGTTCTTCAGTACCTTCACCCACACCTACAGCTGCACCTGCACAAAGTCTACCTTTATCGTCTTTACAAGCGAAAGGGTGGTCGGATGATTTTTGAATATCTTTAACCGTGATTAAACCTTTGAGTGCATCATTTTTATCAATCACTAACACGCGCTCGAGACGATGATGATGAAGGAGTCGTATTACTTCTTCTTTCGATTCACCTTCTTTAACGGTGACCAATCGATCGCGTGGTGTCATGATATTTTTAATAGGCTGATCGAGATTGGTTTCAAAGCGCAAATCTCGGTTGGTCACGATACCAACAATCTTGCCACCATCTATCACGGGAAGACCTGAAATTTTATGAAGTTGAGTGAGGTTCATCACATCGCGAACCGACATATTGGGCTCAATCGTAATAGGATCATTCACCACGCCTGACTCAAATCGCTTCACACGTGAGACTTGGTAAGCCTGCTCTTCTGGCGTCATATTTTTATGAATGATACCGAGCCCACCTTCTTGTGCTAAGGCAATAGCTAAGCGTGATTCCGTGACTGTATCCATGGCTGCAGACACAACAGGAATATGAAGCTTAATTTTTTTAGTTAATTGCGTGGTTAAACTAACTTCGCGTGGAAGTACGGTGGAGTGAGCTGGAACAAGGAGCACGTCATCGAATGTGAGTGCCTGTTGTGTTAAACGCATCTTTTGATCCTTTGCGCAAAAAGAAATTATACAGAAAAAGTCTCGTTTTAGCTAAAAAATCGTGGTCTTTAAGCGCTATCCCCACCTTTTTTCATGACCTTACCTTCGGCCGCACGTTGACGTCTTATTTCTTTCGGGTCCGCAATAAGAGGACGATAGATTTCAACGCGATCACGTTCGCGTAAAACGTGATTGAGTTGCGTCAATTTTCCAAAGATACCAATTTGATTAATGCTCAAATCAATCCCAGGAAATTTTTTTATAATCCCTGAAATTTTAATGGCCTCTTCAGCGGTCGTCCCGATCTTAACTTTAATTGGGATAATGAGTTGTTTTGTTGGGAGTGCGTAAGCCACTTCGATCAGAATATCGCTAGTCATAATTTTCTATTCTAATAAGGTCGGTATATTTTATCAGCTTGTGTTACAAAACCATCGACAAATGTGTTTGCTATCTGACCAAAAATAGGAGAGATAAGTTTGTCTAAAATAAAGTTTGAAAATTCATAGTGCAAATGGAAGTCGATGCTGCAGGCATTATCGTTAATGGAATTAAATAACCAGGCACCATTTAGCTTTTTAAAAGGTCCGTCAATTAATTCAAGATCAATTCTACTTGGAAAAATTTTTGTATTTTGTGTGGTGAAGCTTTGATTGACACCATGATATTGAATATGAATGCGCGCGCGCGTGATTTCTTCATTGCGCTCTAAGACAGTTGATCCTCCGCACCAGGGCAAAAATAAAGGGTAATCTTCAATTTGGTCGACGAGATGAAACATCTTTTCAGCTGAGTGATCGACCAATACTTTTTTTCTAACATCAGCCATGGGGTAATTTGAATTAGCGTAAAATACACATTTTAAAGGATTAGTTTGTTTTCATGACTATTGTTCAAAATAAAAAAGCTTTTCACGATTACTTCATAGAAGAAAAATACGAAGCAGGTATAGTGCTTGAGGGTTGGGAGGTAAAAGCGATTCGAGACAACCGAACAAATTTAAAGGAAGCTTACGTCATTATACAGCGCGGCGAAATTTATCTTATAGGTTGCCATATCACACCTTTAGGTGCAGCATCAACTCATATCCGCCCTGATGCCATCCGAACTAGGAAACTTTTACTTCATAAAGAAGAGATTGCAAAGTTAATCGGCAAAGTAGAGCGATCCGGTTACACCTTAATTCCGATCGACATGCACTATAAAAATGGCCGCATTAAAATTCAAATCGGTTTAGCTAAGGGTAAGAAACAGTATGACAAACGCCAGACAGAGAAAGAAAAAGATTGGGAGCGAGACAAAGCTAGAATCATGCGGTCTGCTAACAAGAAGTAGTATAATAAAGGCTTGCTTTGGGGCTGACCCGGTTTCGACGTGGGTTACAAAGCAGGTGAGGGCATGTCGAGGTCTAGTTACCTCGTAAATCCACTAGAACAAGTATAGTCGCAAACGACGAAACTTACGCTCTAGCTGCTTAATCCAGCTGGACGCTGCACCGAAGTGTCTCTCGGTCGGGTGGGTAACCACAGCAGCGTCATAAAGAGAGACTCGTTGTTGATTGGGTTACTTAATCAATAATTAAATAAAGGTAACTCGCGGTGAAATTGCTTGCTCGTTGGTGATTGAACCGTTAAACAAAAACAACGATAGCTAAACATGTAGAACTCTCTGTAGAGTGCTTACGGACGGGGGTTCGATTCCCCCCAGCTCCACCAATAAGTAGTTTTAAAACATCCTCCAACATCTTTGAAGCCCTTTATTTATAGGGCTTTCATTGCAAAACTCTTCCAAAGAGGTTTATAATTTTCCTAGTAAATCAGGTGGTATTTAGGGGCAAAATTGACCCTATTTGCCCCTTTTTAAATTGGCTTGCCCCTAAAAGGAAAAATCGCATGGCACTTACTGAATTGAAGATTGCGAAAGCAACATGCCCTAAAGATAAAAGCTCAATCAAACTTTTTGATGCGCATGGTTTGTATCTGGAGGTTTATAAAGCAGGAAGCAAGTTGTGGCGTTATAAATATTATCGACCATCAAATAAAAAAGAAAATAGATTGCCACTCGGCAAATATCCTGAAGTGTCATTAAAAGAAGCAAGATTGAAGCACGCAGAAGCTAAAGGATTGCTTGCCAAAGAGATTGATCCTGCTCAACACAAAAAAGCAATTAAAGAAGCTCGCGCTGAAGGCAAGGAAAACACATTTGAAGTTATTGCAAGGGAATGGTTTAACCGATACTTACTTCAAGAGAAGTGGGTTGAATCTCATAGCAAAAGAATTATTAGAAGATTAGAAAGAAATATATTCCCTCACATCGGACATGTTCCAATTAAAGACATTTCAAAACAGCAATTGATTTCGGTTATAGATAGATTATTTGAGCGTGGAGTTAAGGAAACGGGCAGGAGAGCCCTTCAAGATTGCGATCAGATTTATAAATATGCCATTGTTACTGATAGAGCTGATATTAATATCGCATCAAATATAAAACCTATATTTCCAACCGTTGATAGAAAGAATAATTTCCCTGCGGTGACTGACCCTAAAAGAGTAGGCGAGATATTGCGATTAATAGATACTTATAAAGGATATCCATCAACAACATGCGCATTTAAATTGATGCCATATGTATTTGTGAGAACTCTAGAATTAAGAAGAATGAAATGGAAAGATATTGATTTTGAAAAAGCAGAGTGGAGACATTTTGTTACCAAAACAGAAATTGATCATATTGTTCCTTTGTCAAAACAAGCCATAAAAATTATTAAAGAGATTCAATCTTTCACAAAAGATAGTGAATATGTTTTTGCAAGTGATACAAGTAAATCAGGATATATCAATGAAAATGCATTGCTTAATGCTTTAAGAAGTATAAATATTTCAAAAGAAGAAATGTGTATTCATAGCTGGCGATCCACAGCTAAAACTTTGCTTGAAGAGAAATTTAATTACAAAAGTGAAATTGTTGAGCATCAAATTGCACACAAACATTATGGCCCTTATAACAAAGCTGAATATCTCGAAGAGAGAAAAGAGATGATGCAAACATGGGCTGACTATCTAGATAAATTAAAAAAATAGTTGTCAACCTAAATATTTAATGGCTATCCATAGTAATCAATAAATATTCATTTAGAATTAATTCATCCAAAGTTGCTTATTGGCAGAATCTTTATATTGAAGCCTTAAAGGTTCTGAAAGAGCGGATTTAGCTACCGCACTAAAATACACACAAGATAAAACAAGACAAGAATTAAATGGCTACATAACTGCGCTTATGTGAACAGATGTTCTTTATGTTTTGTTTTGTAAGCGCTCCTTATTTATGGAGTGTGTATTATGCATCAAAAATTTTTAAGACTTAATTCAGTCAAAGAGATTACTGGTCTTTCTCGTTCTTCAATTTACCTCATGATAAAACGAGGTGAGTTCCCCCCAAATATAAAACTAAATAATTTTAGAGCTGTTGGTTGGCTTGAAAAAGATGTTCAAAGCTGGATAGACGCAAGAGTAACTTCAAGTAAGTTAGTTGGGAGTTAAATCATGGCTAAAAAAATCAAGCTACCTGAAAAAATTGATGGTCCTTATTCTGCTATTCCTCATGTGATATTAGATAGTGTTGCATTTAAGGGCGCTTCCGATAAAGCTAAAGCTCTCTTATTTCCGATAGTCAGGCAATTGAATGGACAAAATAACGGTCGCATTCAACTAACCCAACCTTGGCTAACAAAGCAAGGTTTTCCTTCTAGCTCAAATTACAAAGCTCGTGATGAGTTATTAACTCGCGGTCTGTTGTTCCAAACTAAATATGGCGGGCTAAAAATGGGTCCTAATTGGTATGCGGTTACTTGGT
>JACCDP010666140.1_pt1 | contig 14460 bp, 12 predicted proteins | sample 7445841 | NCBI WGS metagenome assembly JACCDP01 (sample SAMN15323441, study PRJNA562643) | freshwater metagenome | isolation source: river surface water | place: USA:Blue River Watershed | collected 2017-08-17 | reverse complement strand
TGCAAAGCATGGAAATTAATTGTTCACCACTCGAAACCCAACTCTTTAAAAAAATAGGTGCCGCAGCAGATAAGCTGGGTGTGCCTGCTTATTTAATTGGTGGATTTGTGCGTGATAAAATTATTGGACGTCCTACCACAGATGTAGATGTGGTTTGTATTGGTGATGGTATTGCATTAGCGCATGAAGTAGCAGCACTTTTTTCACCAAAGCCTACGGTTGCATTTTTTAAAACATTTGGAACGGCGCAAATAAAAATTGATGATTTTATTATTGAGTTTGTAGGAGCGCGCAAAGAAAGTTATGCTTCAGATAGTAGAAAGCCAAGCGTAAGCCCAGGCAGTATCGAAGATGATCAAAATAGAAGAGACTTTACCATCAATGCATTAGCCATTGGACTCCATGAAGGCGCTTTTGGACAATTAGTTGATCCATTTGGTGGACTTGAGGCTATTCAGGATAAAATAATTAAAACCCCTTTGGCACCGCATCAAACATTTAGTGATGATCCGCTGCGCATGTTAAGGGGTATTCGTTTTGCGTGTCAACTTGGTTACACCATTGTGCCTGAAACCCTTGATGCCATTGCAGATAGTGCACACCGGATTAGTATTATATCACAGGAGCGTATTACCGAAGAGCTTAATAAAATAATGCTATGTGATAAACCATCTATTGGGTTTGATTTACTTTTTAAAGTAGGACTACTGCATAAAATATTTCCGCAGCTCGTAGATTTATACGGCGCCGAAAATATTGACGGCATGGGTCATAAAGATAATTTTTACCACACACTACAGGTGCTTGATAATATGGCTGCTAGTACCCCAGATTTATGGTTACGCTGGGCCGCATTATTACATGATATTGCAAAGCCGACTACTAAAAAATTTGAAGAAGGTTTTGGATTTACGTTTCATGGTCATGAAGTAGTGGGTGCGCGCATGGTGCCTAAAATATTTACCAAACTAAAACTGCCTTTAAACGAGAAAATGAAACTCGTTCAAAAATTAGTGTTGTTGCATTTAAGGCCTATCAGTTTAACCAAAGAAAACATTACAGATAGTGCCATTAGGCGTTTAATTTTTGACGCTGGTGAAGACATAGAAAGTTTAATGCTTTTGTGTAACGCCGATATCACCAGTAAAAACAAACAAAAAGTAAAGCGCTATTTGCAAAATTTTGAAATGGTGCGCCAAAGAATTCAGGAGGTAGAAGATGGGGACAGGCTCCGTAATTGGCAGCCGCCAGTAACCGGAGAAATGATCATGGAAACCTTTGGGCTATCGCCTTCCAAAGAAGTGGGACTATTAAAAGTCGCTATTAGAGAAGCCATTTTAGATGGTATTATCCCAAATGAGTTTGAGGCTGCCAAAAAGTTTATGCTTGAAAAAGCGGATACTTTAGGCCTTCGCCCCGTATAAATAATTGTATTTTAGCAAAATAAACAAACGAGCATGGCTGTTTTAAAATTTAGGGTGTATTTAGAAGAAGATGATGCGGTGTACAGAGACATTGCCATTAAGCATACACAAACTTTTGCGGAACTACATTACGCCATTTTAAAAGCGTATGAATTTGATAGTAAACATCAAGCTACATTTTATAGGAGTAATGATAAGTGGTTACAAGGTCGCGAAATTAGTTTTGAAGTATACGATAAAAAATATCAGGCACCACCACTTCTTATGGCAGACACCGCTATTGGAACTGAAATTATAAATACCAATCAAAAATTTGTATACGAATATGATTTTGCAAAAGGTTGGTTGTTTTTAATTGAGCTCATCCATGTTAGCAAAGAAACAGATGCCACTTTAACGTATCCATCTACTACACGCATTGAAGGTATTGGTCCTCAACAGTACGGTACCAAAAGTTTACTAGGTAATAAGTTTGCCGACATCGAAGAAAAGTATGACTTATCGGAAGCCTCAGATGGTTTTGGAGAAGAGGGGGATGATGAAGACAATGGGTCAGATGATGCAGATGACGATGTGGTAGACACGCAAGATGAGTATGGACAAGACGAATATTAATAAGGTTGTAGCGCTACTTGCTGTAAGTGATTTTGATGCAAACATACCCACAGTCATTGTTATCGTAGGTCCTACGGCTGTAGGTAAAACAGCATTTGCCATTTCGCTTGCGCAGCATTTTAATACCCAAATTATTTCTGCCGATTCGAGGCAGTGTTACAAAGAACTTTCTATTGGTGTTGCTAAACCCTCAACCGACGAACTTGCTGCAGTCAAACATTATTTTATAGGCACGCATTCTATAAACGAAGAGGTAAACGCGGGTGTTTTTGAAAAATATGCACTTGACGCAGCTGCTCAAATTTTTAAAACAAATGAAGTAGCAGTAATGGTAGGTGGTACAGGGCTTTACATCAAATCTTTTTGTGAAGGTATTGACCTCATGCCCGCAATTGATGCAGCCCTCCGAAATAGAATTATTACAAACTTTGAAACAAAAGGCCTCGAATGGTTACAACATGAAGTAGCCGCTAAAGATCCCATTTATTGGGAAAGCACACACGAAAAAAACAACCCGCAGCGCCTCATGCGCGCACTTGAAATCGTGCTTGCCACCGGAAAATCCATCACTAGTTTTCAATCAGCACAAAAAGTTACAAGGCCATTTAATATTTTAAAAGTGGGACTTTCAATGCCACGTGAAACACTCAATGGTCGTATTCATGAAAGGGTTGATGCTATGATGCAAAATGGACTACTCGAAGAAGTGAAAGGGCTTTTACCCATGGCACATTTAAATGCATTACAAACGGTAGGCTATCAAGAAATATTTGCACACCTCCGCGGAGAAATATCTTTACAAGATGCTGTAACGGAAATTAAGCAACATACCAAGCAGTATGCCAAACGTCAAATGACTTGGTTTACAAAAGATACTGCGGTAAACTGGTTAGAACTTGAATCCAAAAGTTAACATCACCGTTCCTCTCGATCCTGCTTGCGTAGCAAACGTATTTGGTTTATCATTTAAGCGGTATGCAAATTGAACGTCTTGGTTTATGATGTGCGCATAGCTTAGATCAATAAATATACCGTGGTCTCTGTAGCCAATACCACCTGTAGCAATCATTCTGCTAGCATCTAAGGCATCGTCGGCATAGGGGCTGCCATAATAAGCACCACCTAGTCTAAACATCACGGTATGGAATTTTATTTCACCACCCAGCTTTACATTAAAGTTGCCTTTGTAGGTTTCTTTAATGGCTTCGTTTACCTGTGTGTAATAATTTTTTAAACCCATATCGGTAGGGTCTGCTGCAGAAAATCTTGAGCCTTTGTAATTTACATACTCAATATCAGCACTTAAAAAGGCGCGCTGTTTGCGGGTGTCTTTCACTTCTCTAAAAACATAACTCGCACTTGCTGTTGCTCTCCAAGGGGTAACTAGGGTATAATTGCTTTCACCTGCTTTGCCACTATTCAGTGCATCACTTTTTGCAGATCTTGTTCTTGCATATGATTCGGTATTCGCTGTTAACGAAGCACGCACTTCATCTTTAAATCCAATTACCTGTGGTGTATGCACCGCAAGGCCAACACGCCAAAATTCGGTGGGCTTATATATGGTACCTAGTTTTAAACCCATACCAATACCTTTTGAACTAAAACTTTCTTGAAAAGTGAAACTTTCAAATTGGTTATTGGGGTTATTCGTAGCGTCTTTTTCGGTGTAAGTGAGTTCACGGTTGTAATTGATGATGGGAATGGTCAAGCTTCCGCCTACATACATTTTATCTTCCATATTACCTGCAAGACCTAGCGCTAATTCGTGGTAACCACCATTTGTGTTAGCGTCATAACTTTGGTTAACACCAGTAGAAATAGGTACCATACTTTGGTAGCCATCAAATTTCCCTTGTGCATTATTAGACGTGTCAATTAAAAAAGTTCTGAACGCTAATGATGATCCAAAAATATAATTACTCAGTGCTGCATTGGTATCTGCTAAATCGCGGGTTAATTCTTCGAGGTATTGCTCCGAAAAAGAACTCATATTATTATAGCCCTTAAACGTTACCCGATTGTTGTAATTAGCAACTTGATTGATAGAAATCGCAATGGCATTACTGGTCCATTTGCTTTTTTTATTATTGCTAAATCCAAAAATAAATCCACTCGTACCGTAGATCATATTGTTTTTTGCACTGGTTGTATCGGAACCTCTATAATTGAATTTATTGTTGTTGAGGTTCATGCCTGGCGACATTACAAACTCAGATGTTTTAAATAATCCAAGTCCTGCTGGGTTTACGTGGTTCGCCGTAATTTCTCCACCTAGTGAACCCATCACACCACCAGTAGCTATGTTTCTGGCAGAACCATTTTGTGTATACCAAGCTGTACGAAGTGCATAGTCTGGTTGTTGTGCAAATAAGGTTGTAGCAAATAATGTTGCAACAGCAAGTATGGTTAGTTTCATAAATGTTAGATTGAATCCGTTAGGTCTAGTTATCTCTTCCGCCTCTGCCAGTAGAAGTGCTTGTGCCAGTGCTTTTCACACCACCACTATTTCCACCTGCGTTACTAGAAGGAACAGCCGCTGCTCCAGTATTTGAATTAGAAAAACTTCTAGCCGCTCTGTCCCAGCTATCATTACTAACAGCGCCTGCAACAGTTGTTGCGGTTGAGAATACTCTTTTAACAAGGTTCCCAAAACTGTTGTTGTTGGTTCCTGTTTCATACACGCCCGTTTTTGGATTGCGGTAGCCTAAATTAATGTTGCCGTATGTTTTATTTTTAAAAGCAGTAACACTAGATCCTGCACCAATAGCGCCACTAAACTTTGGATACTTGTAGGCAATGACTGTACTAATAGGATTTGCAATACCACTGCGCCAGCCGTAGCCAAGACCTAAATAAGGTCCAAAACCAAATCCCGGATTGAATCCGTAATTACATCCGCAGTTATAATTGTATTTGAAGTTGTTGAAATTATTATTGAATCTATTCCCTGTAAAATCAAAACGGCTATCATACCAATAGCTATAATCATCGATACAGTTAAAGCGGTAGCGGTTGCTTAATTTTAGGCGTAAAAAACGGTCTTCCTGCACCTCGGTATAACGGTTATACTGCTCTTTAGCCTCTTCTTCGCGCTCTAATTCTTTTCTAGTGACACTATTAGCGGGTGAGTAATAAACGTCGTCGGGGGTTTGTCCGGCTTCATAAACGGTTCCACAACTGGTTGCAAAAACGAGTAAAACTGCTACTGATAGGAGGTTAGTTTTCATGGCAGATAGGTATTTAGGTATACTATAATGCGAAGTTACATACATTTGCGGTGCAGGCAACTACAATTACAGGATTGGTAATTAATATCTAAACTAACAATTGTAAGCCTAATATATTGTTAAGAATATTGTAATTCAATTATGAGTAAGGAAATAACCCCAAGAGCCCAGGATTATTCGCAGTGGTACAACGATTTAGTGATTAAAGGAAGCCTCGCAGATCATAGTGCGGTTAGAGGCTGTATGGTGATTAAACCCTATGGTTTTGCACTTTGGGAAAATATGCGTGATGTACTAGACAAAATGTTCAAAGACACGGGTCACCAAAATGCATACTTCCCTTTATTTATTCCTAAAAGTTTATTTGAGGCCGAAGAAAAAAATGCAGAAGGTTTTGCAAAAGAGTGCGCTATTGTAACGCATTACCGTTTAAAAACAGATCCGAACAATAAAGGAAAATTAATTGTAGATCCAGAAGCAAAACTAGAAGAAGAACTAGTCGTGCGTCCTACATCTGAAGCGATTATTTGGAATACCTACAAAGGATGGATTCAATCATACCGCGATTTACCAATACTTGTAAACCAGTGGGCCAATGTGGTACGCTGGGAAATGAGAACCCGACTTTTTTTACGTACTGCCGAGTTTTTATGGCAGGAAGGTCATACCGCGCATGCTACTAAAGCAGAGGCTGTAGAAGAAACCACCAGAATGTTAGATGTGTACGCCGATTTTGTAGAAAATTGGATGGCACTACCTGTTATTAAAGGTGTAAAAACGGCAAACGAACGTTTTGCAGGTGCCGAAGATACGTATTGTATAGAGGCTATGATGCAGGATGGTAAAGCGTTACAGGCAGGCACCTCGCACTTTTTAGGACAAAATTTTGCAAAAGCTTTTGATGTTAAATTCTCTGATAAAAATAACAGCCTAGAATATGTTTGGGCTACCAGCTGGGGTGTGAGTACCCGTTTAATTGGTGCACTTGTGATGGCGCATAGTGATGATCAAGGCCTTGTACTACCTCCAAAAATTGCGCCACTCCAAGTTGTGATTGTTCCAATTTTTAAAGGGGATGAACAAAAAGCAGCCATCGATGCAAAAGTAACGGTGATGATGGCCGAATTAAAAGCGCTTGGTGTTTCTGTAAAATATGATGATAGCGATAATGCAAGACCAGGATGGAAATTTGCTGAATATGAAATGAAAGGGGTACCTGTACGAATTGCCATTGGTGCAAGAGATTTAGAACAAAATATTGTAGAAGTAGCAAGACGTGATACTAAAGAAAAAGCAAATGCTTCAATTGATGGTATTGGACTTCATGTAAAAAATTTACTAGACGAGATTCAGGCAAATATTTTTAATAGAGCCAAGGCTTTTAGAGATGATCATATCACAGAGGCAAATACTTGGGACGAGTTTGTTCAGTTACTAGATAACAAAACCGGATTTATATCGGCACATTGGGACGGTACTCCAGAAACAGAAGAAAAAATTAAAGAACAAACCAAGGCTACCATTAGATGTATTCCATTAAATAATAAGCAGGAAGCGGGCACTTGTATTTTATCGGGCAACCCTTCTACACAGCGCGTTTTATTTGCGAGGGCTTATTAATCTATGAAGAAGCAAAAAGAGTACCATCCATCCATGCAGCCCTACCTAGATGGGCAGGTGATATTATTTGACAAGCCACTTAAATGGACATCATTTGATATCATAAAAAAAGTGCGTTATCAAACGCGTATTGCAAAAGTGGGTCATGCAGGAACCCTAGATCCTTTAGCCACAGGACTTTTAATTGTTTGTACGGGAAAATTTACCAAGCAAATCAATGATTATATGGGCATGGAAAAAGAGTATACGGGTACTATTACACTCGGGGCTACAACGCCTACTTTTGATTTGGAAAGTGAGCCTACTAATTTTATTTCTTTAGAACATATTACAGCGCAAAAAGTGTTGGATGCCACCGCTCAGTTTACAGGAGCTATTATGCAAATGCCACCCATGCACTCGGCCATTAAAAAAGATGGACAGCGCTTATATTTAGCAGCGCGTAATGGAGAGGAAGTGGAAATTGATCCAAGACCTGTTACGATTTACGAATTTGAAATCATAAATATTGAATTACCCGTAGTGCATTTTAGGGTCTTGTGTAGTACCGGAACTTACATAAGAAGCTTAGCCAACGATTTTGGTGCAGCCCTTGGTGTAGGTGGGTATTTAAGCAGCTTAAGACGCACAAAAATCGGATCTTTTGCAGTAGAAGACGCCATGCAAATAACGTCATTTGAACAGCATATTGCTTTGCTAAAAGGGGAGACCAATACCAAACTGTAAAGCCAGGTTATTTATTTTTAATCCAGACGTGCGCGTTTCTGTAATGGCAAAATTTGATAAGCTCATCCATCCATTGTTTTGCTGACGTGCAGGATCTTTAACGCGGTAGGCGAGATCAAAGCGTAGTAAAAAATACGAGAAGTCAAATCTTAGTCCAGTGCCTAAACCAATAGCTAGGTCCCTTCCAAAATTTTTAAATGTAAAATGTGCATCCGGTTCGGTAGCATTTTTTTTAATGTTCCAAATATTTCCAATATCTGCAAATACAGCACCACCAATTTTAACGGATGAAAAATCGGCAACCGTAAAACGGTATTCAATATTTGTTTCGAGTTGCATATCGCCAAAACGGTCTCTATAACTTGAGTTAACGGTATCACTAAATAAAGAGCTGCCAAGGCCTAACTGTCTAAGTCCCCAAGCGCGCATGCTGTATGGGCCACCTGCAATAAACTGTTTAAAAAACGGCAAGCTTTTACCTAAAACAGGATCGGAGCCATAGTTATAGCCAAAGCCTGCAAAAGCACGGTACGCAAATTCAGATTTTCTGTAACGGTTTAATTGTCTATACTCGGTTTCTGTTTTTATGTAGCGGTATACATTGTTTTTAATGCTAGGAAAAATTTCAAAAATGGCACCCGCTTCCTCGGCACTTATACGCAGGTAGTGGCTTCTATTTTTGTGCTTGACACTATTAACGGTTCTAATAAAAGAAAAGCTTTGGCTAAAAATATTGCCCTCATTAAAAGAGGCTTTTAAAAACGGATTATTTTTAATTAGACTATCAAGTCCTGCAAGTTTGGTAATGCCATAGAGCTCTAAATTAAGTGGTTTGTACAACCATATATTATCGCCACTCTTTTTTTGTTGATGCCACTCGTAACCAATACTTGTTACTAGTGATTTTAACTTATAGTAATCTTTGCGATCAACATAAGAACCATTGATGGAAACAAGTGTTCTTTGGTTGTCCAATGCCTTTATTTTCTTCCAATTTTTAAATGGCTGCATGATATGCGGAATGGCATACGTATGTCCTGCATTGATTAAAAAAGTTTGCACTATATTATTGTCTGTGGCACCAATTAAATTTAATTCTACGCCTGTTCTAAAACTTGTGACAGATTGTATGGCCTGTTTCCAAACATTACGGTTGGTGTAGTTTAAATTGGTAGAAATCCCAAGCGTATTACCGGTTACAATGTCTGCAGAGTTACGGCTACCTTCAAGGTCAATAGAAGCGCTTTGCTTGATAGCGGGCACTAAAAATAAATGAATATCTAGGCTGTCTTTTGCTGTTCTTAAAATTCTGGCATCTACTTGTTGCCAAGCACCTATTTGACCTACGGTATTTAATGTTTTGTAGTAAAGCCCTTCGTTGTAGAGAGTTCCAGGATATAAATAATTGTGTTGTAACAGTGGTTTACTGCTAAACTTTCCTGTTTTATTGTGGAATGTAATTTGCTTGTAAAAATTACTCTTTAAAAAATGATTATCAATTAAAGTATCAGGCGATTCGTAAATACTTACTTCTGGATAATAGTGAACGGCTCTTATGGTAAATGGTGTTGTTTGAACCGTGTCTAATGCTTTTTTATTTTTTATGAGAATATCCCAATTAATAATTGACTGCTGTTTAGCCTGGATGCTATCGATTCTATTAATTTGTTCGAAAGGATTGGTAACAATTGCTAATAATTTAGTGTCTACGGTATCAATCTCTGCTACTAAATTTTCTTTGTTAAAACCAAAGTAACCATTGTTACGATATAAGCCCGTTAAGCGGTCTAAGTCTTGACTGATTGACTCTTTGGTATAAACGCTTCCTTTTACCAATCGACTTTCATTGTTGTGTTGGTTGGTTAGCGCTTGTAAACTACTATCCCCTAGGGCATATCCTACTTTGTTAACCAGTGTTTTACTGCCTGGTGTTATACGAAGAACAATATGTGTTTGTAATTGATCACCAACGGTATCAATTCTAACTGAATCTGAAAAGGATGCTCTATAAAAACCCCTTGTTTGTAAATAGGCATTCATAAAGCTAATAGAGCGTTGCAAATTAATGGGTTCAAAAACTGCAGGCTGCTTGATTTTATAGAAAAAGCCAAATTTTTGGATACTTCTAATACGAATACTATCGTCCCAATAATTATCTAGTTCGGTTGTTAATTGTTTTTTCTCATCTTTGGACCCTGAACCAGCAATTTCAATTTTATTGTTGTAAACAAAAGCCTTGTTAATGGGGTAGTTCACAACTGTTGTTCGGCGTTGTTCGGAACAGGCAGATAAGACACAAATCACCACAATAGTGACAAGTGTACTGGCTAATTGATTAAAATTGCTTACTAAACGCATAAAGATGGTAACGAAGTCTGAGCTCAAATATATCCAATCTTTGTCCGACAAAAAAGTTAGACTTGAAACCGGTTGTTTTATTGCCGAAGGCGTAAAGCTGGTGGGAGAAATGATTGCTGCAGGCTATCCTTTAAAAGCCGTGTATGCGCTTGATAGTTGGGAGTCCCCAGATTCTTCTATTGAAGTAACCCGTATTGAAGCATTTGAACTTGAAAAAATGAGCTTACTTCAAACGCCCAATCAGGTACTAGCGGTTGCCATGATGCCTCAAAAAAAAGAGGCAATAGATTTGGCGGGTCCATTAACAATTGTACTTGATGGCATACAAGACCCAGGAAATATGGGCACCATTATTAGAACTGCAGATTGGTTTGGCATTACACAAATAGTGGCTAGTGAGGACACCGTTGATGTATACAATCCAAAAGTAATTGGTGCTACCATGGGTAGTTTTATGCGCGTAACAGTCACTTATAAAAATTTAGCAGACTGGATGCCAACTGTAAAATTACCAGTGTATGGTGCTTTATTAGAAGGTGAAAATATATTTACAATAAAAATGCCTCAGAAAGGCCTTCTTGTTATTGGTAGTGAAGGGAGAGGCATTCGTGAAAACATGTTGGACCTCATTACGCATCCTGTTACCATTCCTAAAATTGGTGAGGCAGAATCTTTAAATGCAAGTATCGCCGCAGGTATTATTGTAGCTCAGTTAACGCGCTAATTATTTAAACGCTATTGCTTTAACCGGACTTATTTTTGGAATCAGTAGTGTAGGCAAAAACAGGGATACAAAACATACAACACTTGTGCCAGCACAAACGGCAGCTACCTGCCAGCCAATAATTTTTACAGGTGCCACTGAAATGTAATAAGACGCTTCATCGAGTGTAATAAATCCGGTAGCTTGTTGTAAGAAACAAATGCCAAGTCCTATAATAAGGCCCAAGCCAACGCCAGCAAGGGTTATAAAGGAAGCGTATGCAATAAATATTTTTTGAATTGTCCAGTTGGTGGCACCCATCGATTTTAATAAGCCAATCATATTGGTGCGTTCTAGCATTAAAATGAGCAGACAAGTAATTAAATTAATAAGTGCTACAATACCCATCACAATAAATACCACATTGCGGTTTACGTCTTGTATGTCTAGCCAATCAAAAATATTTGGGTATACTTCTTTGATACTCTTGCTCATCCATTCCGAAGGTAGTGCATTGGATAGCGTGCTACTTACTGCATTAATATTTTGGTATTGATCAATAAAAACTTCGTAGCCGCCAATTTGATTGGGTTCCCAATTGTTAATGCGCCTAATGAGATTGATATCTGCTATCATAAATAATTTATCATACTCATCAATGCCGGTATGATAAAATCCTACAACTACTAATTTCCGGTAGGTTTTTTGTGCATCTGAATTGTTGGCAACAAAATGTACCTTAATGGTATCATTAATTTTTATTTGTAAAGCCTTTGCAACGGCGTCGGAAACAATCGTTTCTTTGCTGTATAAACTATCTGTAAATTGTATCCATCTCCCAGCTACTAAAAACTGCTTGAGTGCGGTATGGTTTTCATTTTTTTCAATGCCTTTAATAAGCACGCCTTCAATATCATTTTGCGATTCTAATACCGCAGATTTTGTTGCAAAACTTTGATAAGATACAACACCTGGAGTCGTAGCCATGCTATTTTCAACTGCTGCATTTTTGGTGAGTGGCAGCTCTTCGGAGATCAGCGATTTGCCCGCTTCATATTTTTGTACCCGGATATGACCCCAAAAGCCAAAAATTTTATCCGCTACTTTTTCCTGGAAACCATTCACAAAAGCTAGCGTAATAATCATGGCCGTAATGCTCACGGCAGTAGCCACCACAGAAAGCCGGATGATAAATCTAGAAAAGCTTTGCTGCTTGTTAAAAGCGATACGTTTGGCAATATGGTAGGATAGGCCCAAAAAGGTTGTTTTGGTAAAATTACGAATAGTATTTTTGTAAGCATGAATCTATCCCATAAATATTGGACTGGCTGGATACTCCTACTACTTGTTTGTGTAACTGCCATTAAAGCGCAGCGTGCGCCAGACCAAATTTATATGTCAAATATTAAAACCCCCGTTCTTTTTCAGCAAAACGATCAATTTTCAATACCTATTATTAGACTGCAATCATCTGATGCATTAGAACTTCATTTTGATGATTTGTCGGGGGTTCCTAAAAATTATTTTTACAGTTTTCAACTTTGCAACGCAGACTGGACACCTGCCATGTTAAATCCATTTGATTATATCAGTGGCTTTCCTCAAAATAGAATTAGTATATACCGCGTATCAAGTGTTGCATTAACGCGTTATGTACATTATCAAGTGCTGCTGCCCGAAAAAAACTGCGTTCCTACAAAAAGCGGTAATTATATTTTAAAAGTTTTTTTAGACAACGACACGTCTAAACTTGCATTTACAAAACGGTTGTATGTGCTGGATGAAAAAGTTACGGTAGGTGCTGGTATCACACAGCCTTATGGTTCTGATATCATGCGCACGCATCAAAAAATTCAGGTCAATGTGGGTACCAAAGAGCTAAATATTTTAAGCCCAGGACAACAAACAAAACTCCTTATTGTACAAAACAATAAACACACCGGTGCTGGTTTTATAACGCAGCCTACATTTATTAGAGGTAAAAATTTTGAATACTCTACAGAAGATGCACATCAAGTTTTTGAAGCCGGAAAAGAATACCGCTGGGTAGATCTTCGAAGTTTTAGATTTGAGTCGGACAGGGTTGTTAGAACCGATAAATCAACAACGCCATTAACCATTGTAGTGAAACCGGATTTTACAAGAAATGATCAGCGCAATATTTTTTACATGGATGCCAATGGCTGGTCAACAACGGCTAGTACCGAACTTATTAATCCATGGTGGCAAGGCGATTATGCAAACGTCAATTTCACCTACGTGCCCCCTGGATTAAAGCCGCTTTTAAACAAAGAACTGTATTTGGTGGGGCAGCTTACCGGAAATATGATCGGGGATACTGCAAAAATGGAGTTTGACGCTGCAGTGGGTGCCTATACCAGAACCCTACTCTTAAAACAGGGTTTCTATAATTATACCTACCTTACAAAAGATAAAGGGGCTCCTTTGTATACTTCTTCTTTTGCCCTAACAGATGGTAATTTTTGGGAAACTGAAAATGATTATACCGTTTTCTACTATTACAGGTCGCTGGGAGGCCGTCATGACGAGTTAATAGGCTTTGCCAAGGTGAATTCGCGAAATCAGCTCAGAACCAGATAATTTGGTGTATTTAATACCTTAAAAATTAGGGAGAATTGAGGGCAAACCTTACTTTTGCACCGGCAGGTCTTACACGACCAGCTCCTGCAGAACCTCCCCAGGGTAGGAATACAGCAAGGATAAGCGGTTGAGCGGTGCGATGTGAGTAGCCTGCCATTTTTTTTATTCCCCGTCTATTTCGGGGAATTTACATTTAACAGAAAAACCATGAAGTTTTTTATTGACACGGGCAACCTCGCTCAAATTAAAGAAGCCTACGATTTAGGCATTTTGGATGGTGTTACAACCAACCCAACGTTAATGGCTAAAGAAGGCGTTAAAGGCGAAGAAGCCATTGCCAACCATTACAAAACTATTTGCGAAATGGCAGATGGTGATGTAAGTGCAGAAGTACTTTCTACCGATTTTGCTACCATGGTAGAAGAAGGTAAAAAACTAGCTGCGATCCACCCAAATATTGTGGTGAAAGTGCCACTTATTAAAGATGGTATCAAAGCCATCAAATGGTTTACCGATAACGGAATTAGAACCAACTGTACACTTGTGTTTAGTGCGGGTCAAGCGATTTTAGCTGCTAAAGCAGGTGCTACGTATGTGTCTCCATTTATTGGAAGAATTGACGATAGCTCTTGGGATGGAATGGAACTCATTGGTCAAATCCGTCACATCTACGATATCCAAGGTTTTAAAACAGAAATATTAGCAGCGTCTATTAGAAATGCGCTACACATTGTAAAGGCTGCAGAAGCAGGTGCTGATGTGTGTACCTGTCCGCTTGATTCTATTTTAGGACTTCTAAAACATCCTTTAACAGATATTGGACTTGCTAAATTTATTGAAGACGCTAAAAAAATGTAGTGGCTAAAAATTTTTAGACCCAGCCAAATGGCCGCACTTGTGCGGCCATTTGTATTTAGTGCTTGTGTGCTTTTTTCTTGATCATGCCGCCTTTGGTGTCTTTAACAGAAGTCATCACCACAAATGCAGTAGGACTTATTTTTTCGATCTCGGTATTTAGTTTATTTATTTCTAATCTTGTGATAACGGTATAGATAATATCAATATCATCACGTTCACCTCTTTTACCAATTCCGTTAGCGCCTTTGTATACCGTAACGCCTCTTCCCATGGTATGCACAATCATGTCTTTGATTTCTTTGTTGTGCGATGAAACAATGGTTAC
>JACCDP010105524.1_pt1 | contig 14461 bp, 11 predicted proteins | sample 7445841 | NCBI WGS metagenome assembly JACCDP01 (sample SAMN15323441, study PRJNA562643) | freshwater metagenome | isolation source: river surface water | place: USA:Blue River Watershed | collected 2017-08-17 | reverse complement strand
TAAATCAAACAAAAAAGAACCTTTATGGTTCTTTACAAAAGTGGTGGCCCAAGCCGGGATCGAACCGGCGACACACGGATTTTCAGTCCGTTGCTCTACCGACTGAGCTATCGGGCCAACGCTTTAATCACTTTACACGATTAGGACTTGTTTATCAAGATAAAAAGGTCATGAATATTTGTAAATTTATTTTACATTTTAAAATATTTAGGACTAAAAGTAATTTATTTTTATATTGAATCAATCAATAGATAATATAAAATAAAATTATGAAAATTAATGAATTTAACGAAAAAAAAATCTTTAGTGAAGCTAGTGGTGTGGCAGCCTACGTTGATAAAAATTTAAAAATGACACTTAATAATTATGGCTATTTTGTGGAAGAGATAATTAATACGAATTTTGATATTTCACCTTTGGTAGAATTTGTCATTCCTAATTTTAATCAAAGAATCAATGAAGATCACTTATCTAGAGAATTATTTAGTAATTTAAATGGTGTTAAGTTTAATAAGAATATAGGTTACTTCCTAAATCTCTATGCAGGACATGTTAATGAAGGAGATTATAGAGCTTCTGGTAGTTCGGGTGGTATGACAACTTGGATTTTAAAAGAACTTTTTGAGCGTAAATATATTGACGGTGTAATTCATGTGAAAAAAGTTATAAATCGAACTGAACCAATCCTTTTTGAATATGGGGTTTCAAAAACTCTTGAGGAAATTATACAAAATTCAAAATCAAAATATTATCCTGTAGAATTATCAAAATGCTTGAACTTTGTAAAAGAAAACCCAGGAAAATATGCATTAGTTGGAATTCCAAGTTTTATAACTGCTATAAGACTTTTATCTAAAATCGATGATGAAATAAAAAATAGCATTAAATTTACTATTGGATTAATTGCTGGACATCAAAAAAGCTCAAAAATGACAGAATTATTTGGTTGGCAAGTCGGAATCATGCCGGGAAAATTAAAGGATATTGATTATAGATATAAATTACCTCAATCAAAAGGTGCAAATTACTCAGTAAAAATGATTGGTCAAATTAATGGTTATGAGAAAACGGTTATTAAAAATATTACCGAACTTTTTGGTGATAATTGGAGAGATGGATACTTTAAAGTACCTGCTTCTGATTTTACTGATGATGTGTTTAATGAAACCGCCGATGTAACTTTGGGCGATGCTTGGATTCCACCATATAACAATGACAATGGTGGAAACAATATAGTTATTTCTAGAAATGAGATTATTCAATCAATTATTTATGCTGGTATAAATTCGAAAAAAATCGTTTTAGATGAAATTTCAATTGAAGAAGTATTAAATTCCCAAAAAGGTCATTTAAGGCATACTAAATTAGAACTACCTTATAGACTATATAAAAAGGATAAAAATCATCTTTGGCGTCCCAATAAAAGAACACAACCTTCTAATAATTTAAATTATTACAGGAGAAAAATACAAGATGTAAGAGAAAAAATCACTTATTTAAGTCATGAGATATATCTGAAAGCTAAAATAAAAAATGATATAAAATTATTAAAGACCCAGTTAATGAAACTTACCAGAAGGAGTGAATTTTATTACAAATTACTTTCCATTCAAGAAAAAGGTATATTTACATTTATTTTTATAAGTTTTAGGAGCTTCTTATCAAAAGTATATAGGACATTTTTAAAACAAAAGAAAAATTAATTATTTTTGTATATTTTAAATTATTAAACTTTCATATTTGAAAGTTTCTGTGTTTTTTTATTTAATTCTTAAAAAAGTTGAATTTTAAGTACTATATATTTTATTTATTTAGAATTGCCATTAAATACAGAATTTAAAAAGTTTAAAACTTTAATTTTATTATCAATTATAATTTTTTCCATTAATTCAGAATTATATTTTAAAAATCTATTATTTGTTTCAACTAATTTATATATGTAATTTGAATCAATATTAAGTAATCTAAAGAGTGAAAAAATTCTATCATCATAAGATTTATTTACTACTTCTCTCTCAATAACCATTACTTCAATTCCAAAAATCAATGCAAACACGGCACCATGAAATGAATTTGTAAAGAATTTATCACAATTTAATAAAAGATTTAAAAATTCAATGGGGGATGAATTATAAAACTCTGATTCTTGATCATTTAAATTAATGACATTATTGTTCGGAAACTTCAAGTTAACATCATTAGTAAGTGATGTATGATTAACTCCTAAAAAGTAAGTCAATATATATTTAGTATTTTTACTTTTATCATTTAAGTTAAAAACCTTAATCCATTCCTTTTTTGATAGCAAAAAAGATGGATCAAGATGAATTTGAGGGTTTTTAATTCCGAGACTTTTAAGAAGATCTAAACCTGAGAACTCTCTAGTGGATAAACCATTAAAAGATTTAAATGCTCTTTTATAAAGTCCCCTGTAAAAAAATGGAATTTTATTAACTCCAAAACTAGCAGCTAATGATACTTTTGTTTTATTAATCCCTTTTAATAAATTAATTGAAGTAATATTTTCTTCATTAAAAAAATATGGATTCCATACTTGGTCACTACCAACTAAAAAATAATCAAAGGACGACGCTAAGGTCTTTAAGTCACTTTTAGAAAATATATTGAATTCTTGAATATCTAAATATATTTTATTGAAATCAATAAATTTTTTAAGCCTTAAATTATATTTGTTTGATATTGATGACTCAAGCGGAATATTAAATTTAAAGACCGATTCAAGAAATTTATTAGTTTTAAAGAGTCTTATTAATTTTCTAATTTTTCTAAAATTTCTTTGTTCTCTATATTGAATGATTGTAGGATAATATAAATTTTTTCTTAAAAATGAAAAAATAGCAAAATTTTGAAGTCTATTTCCAAAATTATTAAGGTCAATAAGAGTAATAATGCCTACTTTTTTTATGTGACAAATTCCTTTCTATTTAAATTATAAGAAAAAAAGATAAATAAATAAACAAATGTAATTGAAATTGATATAAAAAAAAGCTGAAGAAAATTAGAAATATCTACATTAAAAGTAATCAATGAGGAAATAAGAATAAATATAGAAGTTTTGATTGAATAAAGTGTAAAAATTCTTTTTAAGATTATAAAAAAATTAATTTTAAGTTTATGTGTCGCAATAATGTTTACAATAAGGAAGTTGAATACAAAATCTGAGATAGAATGATTGATAATTATACCTAAAATTCCAAAATGTGGAAGTAGGTATAATGAAGAAATCAAATAATAAATTGTTGAGAAAAAATAGATAAATGTTTTTTCTTTTAAAGCATTATTTGCTCTCAACCCAACTGATGATACCGAAAAAATTAGTGGAAAGAAAAAACCACAAATTAGAATCAATGAAAAAGTATAAACATTAGAAAAATTATCACCTAACCACAATGTAACAAAGATCCTTCCCAAAAATGAAAATCCAACTAGAGGTAAAAGTAATAAAAAAAATGTATATTTAACTGATTTAAAATAATATTCAAGATGATTATTTGAAGTAAGAGTTGGTAAATAAAATTCGGAAATAATTAAACCTAACTGTTGGAAGTATGTATATATCATCAAGGAAAGATTATAAATTGAAATTGATAATTCATCCTTGTAAGTAGCGAGAATAATAATGAAGATTTTTCCCTTCAATAAGCTTACAACGCTAAGTATGAAATTTTGAGAAGAATATTTAAATTCATCTTTGTTCATTATAAAATCCTTAAAAAGTAAATCAAAACGTATAAATTTATATAATTGAAAATATATTATTGATAATGTTGTAAATAACAAACTTACAAAGAAATCAATAATAATTAAAATGAAAATAGAATTTGGTCCAATCATAAAAAAATATAGCAATATTATCCTAAGTAAAATCTTAAATGAATTAATAAAACCTATGTATGTGAAATATTCAAAAGATTTTAATAAATTATCAAATAATGAAAATGGTTTACTTATGAGAGTAGTAAGATTTAATAGAAAAAATACCTTCGAGGCAAATAATATTTCATTTGAAAAGAAAAGGTTTCTAGAGAAAAATCCAAAAAATGGGTAAATCACTATTGATAAAGTTAACAAAACAAACATAATTAAAAAATAGATATTTAATACTTTAGTAAGAAATTTCGATAATTTATTTTTTTCATTTTTAAAAAATGAAGAAAATCTAAATGTTGTATCAGATAATCCAAAATCAAAAATAGCGTAGAAAGATACAAAAGCAGTAAAAAAAATATAAATTGAAAAATTAAAGACGCCAAGTCTGTTGATTATTAATGAGGTGGAAAAAAGAGAGATAAAGAGACTTAATAAAATGTTTCCAGTATAAATAAATGTTGGTACTTTTATTTTGAGCATTTTTGCTTTTTTGAAAAAGATTGTAAATTAATATAAGTCAATTATAAGAAGAATTTTTTGAAAATTCAATATTTATTTTCTTTATTTATGGACTATTAAATGTGTATATTCTTATTATGATATCGAATAAAAAGGAGTTTTATTAAAGATTATTTTACAACCAGGTCTTATTTAACAATTTCTAAATTTTAGATTCTCTTTCAAAATAATTTTTAATCGTTGAGTATTTGTAATTATCATTGGCGGACCAGACGGGGATCGAACCCGCGATCTTCTCCGTGACAGGGAGACATGTTAACCGCTACACCACTGGTCCAAACTACTTAATCATTATTATTCAAACGAGCTATTAAATCAAGTTTTTTTAGAAAATGTTATTTATTTAATATATTTGATGTTTTATAGAAGTAGTGCTTTTTAGCAAACCTCTATTAGTTAGAAATTCTTAAGGCCAACTATTTCATATATAAATTGGTTTAAAGAAAGAATTTCTATTTATTTATATCAAACTTTTGAGAAATAATATTGTTTCACAATAAATCCAAAGAGATTTAAAATATTAGTAAGAATAAAAAAAATTCAAGTGAATATGAACTCTTTAGAAAAAAAGTACACTTTTTAAAGTTTACTTAGAGGGCCATCAGTATAGACTTTTTGTTTATGGTAATTTAAAGATTTTGTAAAAGTAATAAATCTATAAGCTGCTTTAGACCCATTCCACAATAACTTAATTTTATTAAAACCCACCTTGTTAATATTAAGATAATTTTTGGTAAGAATTAGTTCTAAAAGATTATTTTTTAAATGATTAAGATTTATATATTCATAAAATTTATTATTAATCAAGAATTTACTTGCACCAATATTATGGTCTGCGAATGTGTGACATCCATAACTAAGGGCTTCGTTAATTGTTGCTCCCCAACCTTCTTGTCTATTACTTGTTGAAATAAAGATGTGTGATTTAGAATAGTATTTGTAAATTTGACTTGATTTTACAGAATCAACTACATAAAAAAAATTTTCAAGTTTATATTTTCTAATCATATTTTTGAATTTATTCAGCAAATATCCTTTACCTATAACAGTAATAGAAAAATTATTAATTTCATTTTCCAATAAAAATTTAGCAATATTTATTATAATAAATGGTTTTTTCCAATAAATCATTCTTCCTATCCAAAGGATATTGATCTTATTACTACTTTTTAATTTAACTAATTCATTTAAGGTATACTTTTTGAAACTAGGGAAATACCCCCATTTTAAAATACGATCTTTGAATAAGTTGTAGATACTCAAATCTTTGCTTACATAATTTCCAGCTGCAAGAAAATAAACATTCTTTTTATCAATTTTTCTATAAAATCGAAAATATTCAAGAATATTTCCAGGATGAAATGCTTGTAAAACATTTTTTTTAAATAGCCTTTCACTATAAAAAAAAACAATCAAATTTCTTTTTACAAGAGATATTAGAAGATCTTTGGGACCAGATGCAAAAATAATTACGTCAGATGTATCAAGGTTATGAAGAAATTTCGAATGATTTAGGAAATGTAAATAAGGTCTATGTATGTTTAAAAGCTGGGAACCTTTTTCTAATTGATCAATAGCTTCTGTAGAATAAAACAAGAAATTGCTTTTAAGTTTGTTATATAAAGTATCACAAAATTCAATTTGATGTTGATTAAGATAGTTTGCTAAAAAGATTATTTTATTCATAAAATATACTATTAAATATTACAACAATAAAGGGAATAGTAAACATTTTTATTTAATAAAAGAAAACTAAAGAACGAAATAGAAAATACAAATAAAGCAATCAATATAAAAGTATCCATTAAATAATAAAAATGGTAAAATAATTGAAAATAGTTATGAATTTAAAGAAAATTAATTATGAATTCATTCCATTATTATTTCTACTTTTTAGTTCAAGTTTACCTAAAATTATTATTTTTTTATTTTTATTTACGTATTTAATATTAAGTCTTAAAAATCATAGATTCTTTACATTATATTTTCTATTGGTTTTTTTTGAACCAATTCTTGAAATAAGTATTTTTGGTTACAGTTTTTCTTTTTTTCGAATATATCAATTTTTTTTTATTTTTAAGATTCCTTATATTTTAAATACAATACAAAAAAATAAATTTATATTTTCACAATTTAAAATTGAATCTATGTTATTTCTTATATTTACTATTACTTTCATTAATTTTTCTCAGAGTTTTTCTGAATTTTTCTCCGTTTTTTTGAATTTAATTATTGTTTATTTAATTTCGATTTATTTATTAATTAGAAATTTAGCGAATAATATCTTCTATACAATCATTTTTTCTACTTTAGTTTCAGGCTTATATGGTTTAATAAATGACTTTTCAACTATATACTCTGGAACAATAATTCGCTATTTTTCAATAATCGGTGATCCAAACTACAGCGCTTTTCAATATCTTTTTGCTTTGTTTAGTATTGGTATAATTAAAAATAAGTTTTTAAGGCTTCTACTATTTTTTTCATTATCATTTCTAGTAATGTCAACTATAAGTGCTACTGCAATTCTAATTTACTTTTTTATCATATTCATGTATTTATTTTTGTACAAATTTAAATTTTTTATTTTTACCTTTCTTTTTTCAATACTTTTATTTTATCTTTTTATTGATCTTAGGCTATCACCCGATACAATGTTAGGTTTTATTCAGCAAAGATTTCTTCTAATATTATCTGACTCTGATATTTCAACAATTACGACTGGTCGGTCTGAGCTTTTTATTAATTACCTTAATTATTTCATAAATAACTTATCTTTAGATAAAATATTATTCGGTGGGACCAACATTGTTTATGGTGATTTGTCTCAAGAATTAATACTTCAATTTTTTTATGTTTCTCATAACACTTTTTTAGATATGTTATTTTCTTTCGGAGTAATATTATTTGTCATTTTTATTACTTATTTTTCTATTAAAGTTAAAGAATCTATATGTGAGAATAATCTTGTTGGTCTCTCTTATTTATCACTACTAATTTTCATGCTTTCAATCTCAATTTATCCCTATAGATTTTTTTACATTCTTTTATTTCTAAAACCTTCTAAAAAACAAACTTTTTAATCAATTAATCTACTTTATGATGTAAAGGTTTTTTTCTTTTTTTTAAATTGATTCACCTAATTATTTTACATAATTTGGAATTAAGTTTAGTTAATTTTGTAATCTAAATCACTTAAGGTTTAATTAGTAAGAATATATTCAATTAGAGAAAAATTAAAAATTTTTTAAAGTTATGAATTTATTCGAATATCATGAAATTTCAAAATTATTTTGTTATTAAATAATACTAAATTAATTGAATTATTTTAATGATTTTAAAATCTCAATATATTTATGGAATATGACTTGATGATTACTAGAATTTAATATCAAATCATTTTTTTGAGAAAACTTGAGAGTATCCTCAATAAATATATCCTTAACTTTTTTATATAACTCTAAATTATTATTGTAGGTATAGACATTTGAATTTTTAATTATAGAGGGAATTCCACCAACATTATGTGCTATTGATGGTACATTTAATTGAATAGCTTCCATAAGGGAATTCGGACTATTCTCGATATTCGAACAAAGCAAAAATAAATTAGTTTTTAATAATTGTTCTTTAAAACCATCTGCATTAAAATATCCAACAAATTCAATGTGTCCTTTAATATTTAATTTTTTTATCAAATATTTAATATAATTCTGGTAACTATCATTTTTAAGAGAACTTATTAATCCATAAGAAGGTCCTTTACCAATTATTTTCACTTTTAATTTAGGAAATTGTTTAATTAATTTTGGTAAAACTCGAAAAAAGCTGTGAATCCCTTTGATAGGATATTCACTAGCACTTATAAATATTGTATATTGTTCACAATTCTGAAAATTCCATTTTTTCCCATCATAAAATGTGTCTCTTAAAAGTTCTTCAAGTTGAAAATAAATTAAATCCTTATTTCCATACTTTTTTATAAAATCGAGATCAAATTTTGTTCTACCTGCAATATTTATAAATTTACTAATCAACTTTTGTTCAAGAAAACCCCTTATTTTATAAGAAATCATTTCAAAAAATAAATTGTTTATTTTGATAAGATCCTTTAAAGATGGTCTAAATTTCCAAATAAATGGAATTTCATCAAGATAGTGAATTGCTATTTCACTTATAATACCTTGAATCGAAAGCAATGTATTCTTAATTTTACCTAATTTTTTCAAGGCTATATAAGCCTTATAAGTATGAGAAAATTCCGTTCCATATATATGAATTACATCAGGATTAATTCTCTTTAATATTGAATAAAGTTCTTTCGAAGGAAATAAATCAAGTTTTGTAGGATTTCGAAAAAATCTTTTAAATGATAAAAATCTAATATTGTTTTTAACTATATTAATATTTCTTTGAAGAAAATAAACACTTGTTATATAAATGTACTCATTACCATCATTATTTTGCTTATTCATGAAAGATTGAATCCATGATCCAAATTTTACTTTTTTGAGATTATAATCTATACTACCATCAGCTAGAATAACTATTTTCATAAAAATAAGATCTCATCTATTATTCTTGAAATATTGTATTTAATGAATAATGCCTCATATAGTTTTAATGAATTAATATTGTATTCATTAATGTTAATTATCATATTTTCTAATTTATTCTTAATGACCTCAAAGGATTCATTATATGAAAAGGTAGTTAGATTTTTCTTAATCTCTTCTAAGTAATTAAAAGAACTTATATAACTTGAAAAAATAGGAGTAAGTGAACCAATATATTCCATCATTTTGAAAGGGAATGAGTATTCGGTTACTTTTTTGTCATCAAGTCTAAAATTTAATAGAACAAAAGCTTTTCTCATTAAAAATCGAGAGTAATCTGGATGAACTTTACCTAAGAAAATAATAAATGGATTTTGAGTTTGACTTTTCAATAGTTCATAATTGCCCCCTGATCCTGCAAGAATAAGTTTTAAGTTATTTGATAAAAAACTTTGTGTAACAAATATTAAATACTCAATATTATTAATTTCATCAAAACTACCAGCGTAGTAAAAATATTTAAATGATGGGGCAGAATATCTAATCAGATCTATTTGACAAGTTGTTGGAAAATATGTAGGTATACATATAGACTTAAATAGAGGAAATTTTTTAAACATTTTATGAGAGATAAAAACCTTCCTCAATGTAAAAGTAAGAAAAAGGTAATTAATAAGAAAAAAGAAAATATTTGTTTTCTTTACTAATGGTAAGTCAGTCACTATTGAAATTAGCTTGATTCCCTTTAAAAATTGAATTAGAACTAAATAAATAAGAAATGTTAAGATCGTCGAATCCAAAATCACATAATCTCCTTTTTTTAAATGAAGCTTGAATATAGATTTTAGGGTTTTAAAAGTACTTAAATAATTGATAGAATTTCCTACTATTTCAAAATTATTAACACAAATAGGATTAAAATTTTCATTAAAACCATCATATATTTGCTTGAAAAAATTAAAAGCGGTAATCGAAATATTTGTTCTAGTAATGTTATCATTTAAGTGGGGATTAAAAGAACTAAAAATATAAATATTTTTTTTAGTATTGGGGATTTTATTCATATAAAGTGCTGTAAATAAAATTTAAATGGGACTTAACCATTTTTTCTATAGTATAATTTTTTATGGTTTTTAGAGCATTTAAAGAATATTTTTTAACTAAATAATCAGATGAAATAACATTGTAGATACGTTGTGATAAATTTTCATTAAATGAGATAAAGTTACCATTAAAATTGTCTTTAAGCATAACTTGGGAAGCTAAGCATTTGGTTGTAGTTAAAACTGGTAGACCATTTGAAAATGCTTCATTTATTATTAATCCCCACACATCATACGTTGTTGGATGAATTAACAAATCAGCAATAATATAGAATTTCTTTATCTCATGCTTATTTTGAAAAGGAACTATTTTAACATTTATTAAACGTTTATTTCTAATAATTTCTTCATAAACTTTTAATTCAGGACCTTCACCAATTAAAATTAGAAGGTAATCTTTTGGCATATTAATCCATGAAAAAATTACAGAATCAAAATTTTTAAGTTTTATAAATCTTCCAACCATAATTGCAATTTTTTTATATTTTGAAACAAAAAGTATTTTTCTATATCTTTTTTTAAGATTCTTTAGTTCTTCCTCATTTACAATTTCTTTTTTAAATACAGAGGAAAATGGGTATCTAATTATTTTAGCTTTGGGATTGTACTTAAGAAAATAACTATCATTTGAAGGATTGCCACTAAAATAGATCCAGGCATTTGATAAAACAAGACTTTTTATAAATTCCTTTATGTTTTTATTATTGTTATGGTAAGCTCCTTCACTTTCAATTACGTATTTCTTTTTTAGAAATTTTAAAAATAGGATTGCTATAATTCCAGTTGGAGTAGTCGGATTTGAAATAAAAATGAAATCATATTTCTTTAATAGATAAGGTAAGACGGCAGGAGAAAATGCAGTATCAGGACTTGTTGAAATTCCTTTTAGTATTATTCCTAAGAAATTATTAAAATTATGTTTTTCCCAATTTGAATTCCTTTCTCTAGAATGACTTTTTTCGAAAATTACTGTAAGATTAGTTTTTTTACCTAATAAATTAAAAAAATCTACCATATATGGCGCAGGAACATTTGCAAGAAATAAAACTTTTTTCATATTAATTATCATTATATAAGTGGTAGTAGGAATCAAGACATACATTTAGGTCGTAATTGTCGGTTCCAAATCTTGAAACTGTTGATTTCAAATAATCAATTTTGAATAATTCATTAATTTTTTTAGCAATTGCATTAATATCCCCATATCTATAAAAAAAACCATAATCTGTATTTTTGATTGATTCTTTACTACCACCAACATTAAAACCAATAATTTTTGTTCCACAACATAAAGCCTCAATACAAGTTGTCGGAAAATTCTCTATTGTGCTTGTTATAAGAAATAGTTTTGCAAATGAATAAAGTTTAGCTAGTTCAGTTTGATTTGAGGTTTTTAAAATAGGAGTAATGTTACTAGGAAGTCCTCTAGGTATTTCTTTGAAACCAACCATGACAAAATTAATTTCAGGAAGTAATTTTGCAATTTGAATAACGTTTTTTCCGCCTTTTCGAGTATCCATAATATTAGGAGCAACAGAAATTACATAGTTTTTAGGTAGGTTATATTGATTGTAAATTGTTTGATCTATATTATATAAACGAAAAATATTCGATGTATTTATTCCATTATTGATTGTAATTATGGGGAATTTTGAAAACATTGACATTTTAGTCCGATTTGTAAGCCAATCTGAGGGTGTTACAATTGTTAAATTTTTTAAATTATTAATAAGCTTTTTTTTATGGTTAAACATAAAGTTGGTGAAATCAAAAAACAATGTCTTGGGGTAATCTTTTAATAAGGGGCATCGATTACAATTAGATTTCCATTTTTCACAAGACAAAGAGTATCCACACTTTCCTGTATACATGAATTCAGAATGAAAAGTCCAAATTAATTTAATATTTGATTTTTTAGCTAAATACTTTAAAAAGATAGGAATGTTTAAAAAATAGGCATGAATTTCATGAATATGAATCAAATCAGGTTTAGTTTTTTTAATATAATTTATCAGTCTATAAGTTGAAAATAAAGAAAAATAACCTACTAATCCTGTGATTCTTGTTAAGAGTGCATCAATATATGTTTCAAATGTAATTCCAAATTTAAAGACATCTTTGTCTTTAGTTTTTTTTCCCCTTCCATATGCTACGAATGCTTCATGGCCAGAGTTTATAATTCCATTTTTCAAATCAAAAACTAACTTTCCAGTACTACTATTTTTATAGTTTACATCAATCAATAGAATTCTCATAAATTATAAAAAGGATCATTAATAAGAACAGCTTTTAAGTTTCCATAATAAACATAAATACTACTTGCTGTAAAATTTAAAAAACCTTTATCACTGGCTTCTTGTATTGAATATTTATCCTTGGCACCATGAGATAAAACCATTGGGATACTTATTTTATTCAAAAAAAACTCTAGAGTTTGATAATCATATTTTTCCATCTTGCCATCAAAATCCTTTCTTGAGAAGATAATTTCACCTACACCAGATTTTTCAACAAAGCTAAGCAAATTAATTAAAGTAAATTCTTTAAAATTCTTTCCTTCATTATAAAAGGTAACAATTCTTTCATTATGAACAGTGTAATCTAATTTAAGAACAACACCTTGAGAACCAATTTTTGATACAATTTTCTGCACCTCCATAGGATTATCAAAAAGAAGCGAATTTATAATAACTTTTTCGAATCCAAGATTAATAATTTTTTCAGCTATAAATTCAGATTTTATATTGCCGCCATAGGATAATGGAATAAAAGCCTCTTGAGCCATTTCTTGCAATAATGAAAAATTGATTTCATTTTTATAATTGTTAAATCGATTTGAAATATCAAGAATTGCTATTTCATCAACATTTTTATTATTAAATAACTTTATTGCATTGATAGGATCACCCAAATATCTAGGGTTTTTATAGTCGATTGTTTTTACCAAGTCGTTGTTCAATAAAGTTAAAGTAGGAAAGATTCTTAATGATTGTTTCATATTACTTCAAACCATTTAAATAACTAAAAAGTTTCATACCAAACTTATGGCTCTTTTCAGGATGGAATTGGAAACCATATATATTATTCATCTTTATTCCCGCAGAATAAACTATTTCATATGAAGTTTTCATTATCGTCTGATATTTTTCTTTGGAAGGTGACAATGGTACATAATATGAATGAACAAAGTAGAATTTACTTTCTTGGAGTAGATTTGACTTAATAGTAGAATCAGGAGTTATGTTTCTCCAACCCATATTGGGTACATTTTTACTGCAAACTTTTTTAAGTGATAATACATTAAAATCAATCAAACCCAAACCTGCTAACTGTCCTTCTTCGCTAGATTTACCTAATAATTGCATCCCTAAACAAATTCCTATTAGTTTGTTTCCTTTGACTGCTGCAAAATCTTTTATCAAAGCAACAAGTTTAAGTTGATTTAATCTATCCATAGCATAATCAAATGAACCTACACCTGGAAGAATTAACTTATCTACATATGCTAAGTCAGAGGGTGAACTAACATATTTATTTTCAATGTCTAAGTAATCAAGCATATTTGCTATTGAGCGAATGTTTCCAACACCATAATCTAAAATCCCAAACATTATCTGAATTCTCTTTTCTCTATCTTTAATAATTGAGCTAATCGAATCATGCTTTTGAGAAGTATAAATGAATTAGGATAATTTAGGTAACTTTTACCTTTTCTATTAATAATATCTTGAAATTCAGTTATAGAAAAATCCATTTTCTTAGCTATATATTTCATGTCCTTTTTTATTAAATTTTCATCATAAGGGGTTTTTGATAGGTTAAGTAATGCTTCTTCTCTACTAATTTGACCAGACAAGATTAGATTGGATTGATAACACTTTCTTTTATCAAAATTAAACTTTTTTATTAAGTAATAACCCTCATAAAAACGCGTAAAAACATTTTCATAATGTTTGTTTTCATATTTTTGCCAACCGAATTTTTCATGTAGTATATTTTCAACTTGTTCTTTATTGTAATTTATGTAGTCTAAAGGATAAATACGTTTCATACCCAAAATATATTGATAAAGGATTCTGTATTTTATCATCCCAACAAGTGGCATAGTTTTAAGTGGTAGTTTACCAAATTTCTTATGAATACTCTTAATTAATTTAAGATCATTAAAGTAGACCCATTCAATAGGGGGTCTAACACCTTCTGTGGTTGTATTTGAACCTGTAAGAACATATTTAATTCTATGTTTCATTGCATATTTATATAATCCTGCAAATATAACGTGATCCTGTGGCAGATCTTGGTATGGAACATCAGCTAAAAAAAATGATCGTTGTAAATCTCTCATTTCATTCCAGTTGATAACTTCAGTATAAAGATCTAATTTTAAACCTT
>JACCDP010209231.1_pt1 | contig 14466 bp, 15 predicted proteins | sample 7445841 | NCBI WGS metagenome assembly JACCDP01 (sample SAMN15323441, study PRJNA562643) | freshwater metagenome | isolation source: river surface water | place: USA:Blue River Watershed | collected 2017-08-17 | reverse complement strand
TGGTGGCTGGTCAACTCCAACGACGCGACGCCCACCGGGCTGATCACCAGCGCGGGCAAGCCGACGTACTTCGGCCTCGGCATGAAGCACTTCTCGTACTTCATCCGCCCGGGCTATGTGCGCTACGACACGACCGCCTTGCCGCAAAAGGGCGTGCGCGTGTCGGCGTACGGGACACCGGCGGGTTCGGCGTCTAGCAAGGCAGTCGTGGTGCTCGTGAACGAGAACGCGACGGACGTCACGCTGACCACGTCGATCACGCCGGCAGGCCGCACGCTGACAAGCCTCACCCCGTACCGCACGACCGCGACGGCGACGTTCGAGAAGCAGGCGGCCATCGGCGTCAGTGGCAATGTGTTCTCGATCTCCCTGCCGGCCAAGAGCATCACCACACTCGTGGACCCTAGTCCAGCGAATCAGTGAAATTGGTGGTGCGTGAGCCCCAGGCCAGCCGCAATCAAGGCGCAAGCGCGCAGGCGTGTAGGCACCCGGCAAGCGCTTGCAACGCGGAGTGCGGTTGGCCAGGGGCTCACCCTTCGGGCAGGGGGCAGGCCGGGCCGGCCGCGTCGTTGCAGCGCTTGCCAAGGCGGCCAGCCTTGGCTGCGCGCTGCGCCTAGCCGCCAGCCCGGCCTGCCCCCTGCGCACCACCGATTTCACTGATTCGCTGGACTAGGAGCACAACGATGGGCAACGTACAGCGCGTCACCCGCCCATGCGCTTCAAGCGCGGGGCAGGGTGACAGGGCAAGACTGATCCGCCTGGGCGTGAACACTGGACGGGGGCCGATGCTCGACCACCCGCGTCAACATGACAACGAGAAAAACTGACCTCGCGAGCAACCGGCGCGCCGTGCTGAAGGCGCTGGGCGTCGCGCCCATGCTGACCGCATTCACGGGTTGCCATGGCGGCAACCCAGGGGGCGATGGTGATGACGGCGGGACGCCAGCCTCAACACCGGCACCGGCACCGGCACCGGCACCGACGACCGCGCGCACCTTTGTTCACCCCGGCCTGCTGCACACCGAAGCCGATTTCGCGCGGATGCGGGAGAAGGTGGCTGCCCAGGCCCAGCCGTGGCTCGACGGCTGGAATGCGCTGCAATCCAGCGGCCGCAGCCAGCTGGGCGGGACGCCGCGTCCACTGGCCACGGTGGTGCGAGGCGGGGATGGATCGAATTTCGCGCAGCTCTATATCGACATCGCCCGCAGCTACCAGTTGGCCCTGCGCTGGAAGGTCTCGGGCGACACCCGCTACGCCGACCGGGCGGTGGTCTTTCTCAACGCCTGGTCGTCGACGTTGACCAGCATCACCGGCAACGCCGACCGCTATCTGGCGGCGGGCATCTACGGCTGGCAATTCGCCAATGCCGCCGAGATCATGCGCAGCTACCCGGGCTGGGCGGCGTCCGACTTCAAACGCTTCCAGCAGATGATGCTCGAGGTGTTCTACCCGCTGAGCAGCCGCTTCCTGCGTGAGCACAACGACGCCGTCATCACGAATTACTGGGCCAACTGGGATCAATGCTCGATGGCGTGCGTGCTGGCCGTCGGCGTGCTGTGCGATCGCGAGGACCTCTACGACGAGGCCATCCATTACTACCGCCACGGTCAGGGCAACGGGGCAGGGCTGCAGGCGGTCTACCACGTCCATCCCGGCTACCTGGGTCAGGCACAGGAAAGCGGGCGAGACCAGGGGCACGCCACGCTGGGCGTGGGCCTGGCGGGTGCGTTCATGGAGATGGCCTGGAACCAGGGCGACGACTTCTACAGCTACGACAACCGCCGCTACCTCAGCGGCGTGGAGTACGTGGCCAAGTCCAACCTGAAGGATGCGAACGGCGCCTTCTACAGCCTTCCCTATCTCAGGTATGCCAACAAGCAGGGCGTCTCCACAGGCGTTTCGGCGGCTGGCCAAGGCAGCAGGCGCCCTGTCTTTGAGTCGGTGCTGCACCACTATGAAGGCCGCCTGGGCGTCGCCGCCACGTACACACGGCAGATGGCCCTGCAAATGCGCCCCGAGTACGACGGCGACAACGGCGACCAACTGGGTTTCGGCTCGCTCACGTTCGCCCGGGACGCAGTGGTGGGCGGCAGCCCTAGCGGGTTGACCGCACGGCGCCGGGCAAGCCAGGTGGAGTTGTCGTGGTGGGGTACGCCTGACGCCGTTTCCTACAACGTCAAGCGCGCCACGCGCGCCGGCGGGCCCTACACGGTCGTGGCCACCGGCATTGGCGACCTGCTCACGTGGACGGATACCGCGCCCGCAGGTTCGCTCTGGTATGTCGTCACCGCCGTCAACGCCACGGGCGAAAGCGGGGCCTCCAACGAGGTGGCTGTCTCGATGGTTCCCGAGTTGTCACTGCACCTGAAGTTCGATGAAGGCAAGGGCCTCACCGTCGCAGACGCCACGGGGCGCTGGCCGGCCAGCCAGGTCACGCGAGCTAACGCATGGACGGCAGGCCGAGGGCAGGGCGCTGCCTGGGCGCTCGACGGCATCAACGACCACGTCACGCTGCCGGCCGATATCGTCAAGGACCTGAGCGACTTCACCATCGCTGCATGGGTCTACCTCGATGCATCGACGCGCTGGGCGCGCATCTTCGACATCGGCTCGGGCCCGCGCCGCGCCATGTTCCTCACTGCGTGCAACGCGGAGGGCGTCGCTCAGTTCACGATCGACACGGAACATGGCTATGTTGCCGAGAGCATCACGGGCAACGCCGCACTGCCAACGGGCGCCTGGGCGCATGTGGCGGTGACGCTGTCAGGAAGCCTGGGGACGCTCTACGTCAATGGCATGCCCGTGGGCAGCAACCCGGACATGCATTTCGCCCCGTACCGTCTGGGCGTTGGCATGGACGGCTGGATCGGGCGCTCGCAGTACACGACCGATCCCTTCCTGAAGGGCAAGATCGACGACTTCCGCCTCTACCAGGGGGCGCTCGATGCCGCGGCGATGAGCGCCTTGGCCGCCGCCTGACGGGAGGGTTTTGGCGCGGCGCCTGGCCGTTCTGAGCGGTAGGGGCCGCTCGGCGCCATCCCCGGCATCGCAACCCTCGGCCGTGCAAGCCCTGCACGCCGAGAGCTTGTTCAGCCCAGCGGTGATCGGTTCAGCGGCGAGACACCTGGAAGATCTTGACCGCGCCGTTTAACGTGGCGGCCTGGTCGCGCAGGCTTTCGGCGGCGGCGGTGGATTCCTCCACCAGCGCGGCGTTCTGCTGCGTCACCTGGTCGAGCTGCGAGATGGCGATGTTGACCTGCGCGATACCGTCCGACTGTTCGGCGGTGGCGGTCGTGATCTCGCCCATGATGTCCCGCACGCGCTGCACGGCGCTGACCAGCTCTTCCATCGTGCTGCCGGCTTCGGCAACCAGGCGCGAGCCCGCCTCCACCCGGTCGACGCTGCTGCCGATCAGGCTCTTGATCTCCTTCGCGGCATCCGCCGAGCGGCCGGCCAGCGAGCGCACCTCGCCCGCCACGACCGCGAAGCCGCGCCCTTGCTCACCGGCACGCGCGGCTTCGACGGCGGCGTTCAGCGCCAGGATGTTGGTCTGGAACGCGATGCCGTCGATGACACCGATGATGTCGGCGATCTTGCGCGAGCTCGTGTTGATCTCGGCCATCGTTTGCACGACCTGCGCCACCACCTCGCCGCCGCGCTGGGCGACGTTGGCGGCCGACACCGCCAGCGTGTTGGCATGGCCGGCCGACGAGGCGGAATGTTGCACCGTGCTGGTCAGTTCTTCCATGGCGCTGGCGGTCTGCTGCAGGCTGGAGGCGGCCTTCTCGGTGCGGGCGCTCAGGTCCTGGTTGCCGCTGGCGATCTCGGTGGAGGCGGTGTCGATGGATTCGGCCGAGTCGCGGATGCTGCCGATGGTCTGCGACAGCGTGTCGCGCATGCGGCGCAGGGTCATCTGCAGCTGGCCGATCTCATCCGAGCCGGCCGCCAGGCCCTGGCCGGATCGCCGCAGGTCGCCGTCGGCCACGCGGGCGGCCAGGTCGTTGGCGGCGCCCAGCGGCACGACGATGCTGCCGGTGATGCCCCAAGCCGCCGCTGCGCCGAGCGCCAGCATCAGCAGGCCGAAGCCCCACAGCATCAGCTTGCCGTCCTGGTTGGCCGTGTCGATGCGGGCGGCGGTGCTGTCGATCTCCTTGCGCTGATGGTCCAGGAACTCCTGGATGCGCGCGAGGTAGACCTTGGAGCCGGGCACGAAGACCTCGTTGAGCAGCTTGTCTGCGGCGTCGGCCTGGCCGTCCTTCTTGAGCTTGGTGATCTGGTCGCGCGACTCCAGGTAGACCTTGCGGGATTCGCCGACGGCATCGAACAGCTTCTGCTCTTCCGGTGAGCGGATCATGCCCTTGAGCTTCTCCTGCATTTCACCGGAGGCCTTGCTCGACTGGGCCTGCTCATCCTTGAACAGGTCGGCCATGGATGCGTCGGCGCTCTTGGCGATGGCGATCGTGCGGCGCACGCCCGAATTGATGTTGCGGTTCCAGTCTGAAATGAGGCGTTCTTTGGCGAGTGGCTCATCCATCATCTGGTGGGTCGCCCGGGCCATATCGGTCAGGTGCCAGGACGCAAACAGAATGACACCGGCGGCGAGCGCCAGCACCAGGCCAAAGCCGGCCATGAGCCGCTTGCCGATCGAGAGCTTGTTCATCATTTCTTTCTGCGCGGTGGGGCGCTTCGTGCGACGCGATAACCCACCATGCTAGCGCCCCGTTGAGTGTGACAATCCCGCCGGGATGGGACTTCGGTCACGCTGGCCGGGTGAACGCGACGCCCGACCTCGGGCGCTGTCGGTACGGCCCCACAGACGCGCTGCGGGTGCTCAGCGCGAAGCGGCCAACAGCGCGTGATAGTCGCCGGCGCTGGCAGCGCGCGGGTTGGTCTTGTGGCAGTGATCCAGCAGTGCGAGCTCGACGATGCGCTCGTTCAGCGCCGGGTCGACGCCCATCGCCGCGAGGCCCGACGGCAGGCCCAGCCGGTGGTTCATCGACTGCAGCGCATCCGCCACCGCGTGCGCGTCGTTGCCGGCCAGCCCCATGGCCTGGGCCAGCCGCGCGATGCGCTGCTCGCGCATGACGCTCGGTGCCTGGGCATTGAAGCGGATGACGGCGGGCAGGAACACCGCGTTCAGCGTGCCGTGGTGCAGCTTCGGGTTCAGCCCGCCCAGCGCGTGGCTCAGCGAGTGCACGGCGCCCAGCCCTTTCTGAAACGCCAGCGCGCCATGCACGCTGGCACACATCATGTCGAGCCGCGCGTCGCGGTCCTGGCCGTCGCGGGTTGCCCGTTCGATGGCGGCCCAGCCGCGGCGCAAGCCCTCCAGCGCGATGCCGTCTGCCGCCGGGTTGAAGGCCGGCGCGAGAAAGGTCTCGACGCAATGCGCGATGGCGTCCATGCCGGTCGCGGCGGTCAGGTGGGCGGGCAGGGCGAGCGTCAGCTCTGGGTCGCAGATGGCAGCCTTGGGCAGCAGCACCCAGTTGTGAAAGCCGAGCTTGCGGCCATCGTCCACGATGAGGATGGCGCCGCGCGCCACCTCGCTGCCGGTGCCGGCCGTTGTCGGCACGGCGATGACGGGCAAGACCTGGCTGCCGATGCCGCCGGCACCGCCCTCGATGGTGGCCCAGCGCTTGAGCGGCGGCGCGTGCGTGGCCGCGATGGCGACGCCCTTGGCCAGGTCGATGGCCGAGCCGCCACCCACCGCCACCAGCCCGTCGCAAGCCTGTTCGCGCAGTTGCTCGACGGCCTGCCGCACGGCCGCCTCGGTGGGGTTGGCGGGCGTGCGGTCGAACACCGGCGGCGCCTGCGTGAACGCCGCGAGCGCCAGGTCCAGCACGCCCGCCGCGCGCACGCCGGCATCGGTGACGATCAACGGCCGCCGCATGCCGGCGCGCTCGCATTCCGCCGGCAGCAGGCTGCGCGCACCGAAGGCCAGCTCGATGCGGGTCAGGTAGAGGATCTGGGCCATCGTGTGTCGGCTCTGCAGTCACCGGGATGGTGCATCCTAGTCTTGGCAGGCGATGCGGGACGTCATGCAGGTGACGCGGCGGCGTGCGCCGCCCTGCGGTTGCTGCGTCAGCTGACAATGTGGGACCGATGAGCCCTCCCACCCAACTCCTGACGCCGCGGATGTCCGGCATCCTCGACCGCATCCGCCGCGCCAATCGGCCGCCGTTTCATGCACTGACGCCGCGCGAGGCCAGGCTCGCCTATCGCATGGGCGCCGAGATCCTGGATCTGCCGCGCGCGCCGCTGCCGCGCGTGGAAGATCTGGAGGTCGCCGGCCGGCCGGCCCGGCTGTACGCGCCGGCCGCCACGGCGCTGCCGGTGCTGCTGTATCTGCATGGCGGCGGCTTCACCATCGGCGACCTGGAAACCCATGACAGCCTGTGCCGCCAGCTGGCGCTGCGCAGCGGCGCTGCGGTGCTGGCGCTGGATTACCGGCTCGCGCCGGAGCATCGTTTTCCCGCCGCCGTGGATGACGCCTGGGCGGCGCTGGCCTGGGTGCACGAGCACGCGCACACGCTGGGGCTGGACGGTTCGCGGCTGGCGGTGGGCGGCGACAGTGCCGGCGGCACGCTGGCGGCGGTCTCGGCCTTCTTCGCGCGCGACCGCGGTCTGCCGCTGAAGCTGCAGCTGCTGATCACGCCAGGCACGGCCAGCCTGCCGAACACCGCGTCGCACCGGCTGTTCGCCAACGGCTTCCTGCTCGACGCCGCCAGCATCGAGTGGTTCTTCGGCCATTACCTGGACCGTCATCAGCGTCACGACTGGCGCTTTGCGCCGCTGGAGGCCGACGACCACGCCGGCCTGGCGCCGGCCTGCGTCGTGCTGGCCGAATGCGACCCGCTGGTGGACGAAGGCATCGCCTACGCCGACACCTTGCGGGCCGCTGGCGTGTCAGTGCAGCTGGAGCTCTATCGTGGCGTCACCCATGATTTCATCAAGATGGGGCGCTATATCCCCGAAGCCTTGACTGCCCTCAATGCCTGCGCCGACAGTCTGAAGGAACATCTGGCGACCTGAGGGCGCAAGATGACGCACCCTCGCGCGCCGAACGCTGCCGTGCAGGCGACCTCCCGCTCATTTCCTGAACCATGAAACGCACTGACTTTCGCCACACCGAGCCGCTGCGCGTGCGCTGGGCCGAGATTGATGCCCAGGGCATCGTCTTCAATGGCCACTATCTGACTTACCTGGACACCGCCGTCAGTGGGTATTGGCGTGCGCTGGCCATCCCTTACACCGCGACGATGAAGAGCCTGGGCGGCGAGCTTTACGTGCGCCGCGCGATGTTGGATTACCGCGGCTCCGCCCGCTATGACGACCGGCTCGACATCGGCATCCGCTGCCGCGAGTTCGGCAACAGCTCGATGAAGGTGGACGGCGGCATCTTCCATGGCGAGCAGTTGCTGGTGCAGGCGGAGATGGTCTATGTGTTCGCCGATCCGTCGACGCAGTCGCCGGCGCCGCTGCCCGCACCATTGCGCGGGCTGATCCAGGATTTCGAGGCTGGCCAGCCAGTCGTGGACGTCACGCTGGGCGGCTGGGCCGAGCTGGGTGCCGAGGCCACGGCGATCCGCCGTGAGGTGTTTGTCGAGGAGCAGCACATCCCGGCGGACATGGAGTGGGACAGCGCCGACGCCAGCTGCCTGCATGCGCTGGCGCGCAACCGTTTCGGCATGGCGCTGGCGACGGGGCGGCTGCTGGAGCATGTGCCCGGCGTGGCCAAGATCGGCCGCATGGCCGTGCTGCGCGCCATGCGTGGCACGCAGATCGGCCGGCAGGTGCTGGAAGCCCTGATGGCCGAAGCCCGCCGGCAGGGCTACCGCGAAGTGCTGCTGCATGCCCAGCTGGCCGCCGAGAACTTCTATGTGCGCGCCGGCTTCCAGCGCCGCGGCCAGCCGTTCGAGGAAGCGGGCATCGGGCATGTGGAGATGGTGAGGGCGCTGTGATCAAGCCCGAGCTGCGGCCGCGGAAGGAGAGGCTATCTTTTGCCCGACTTCAGCCCAGCATCTCGAACCGCTCGACCTTGCGCTCGCTGGCCAGCCATTGCGCCATCGCCGCCGCCACGGCCGGTTCGCGGTGGCCCCAGCCTTCGGGGTAGATCTCCAGCCACGTCCAGCGCCCCGCGTCGTCGGGCTCCGGCCGCTGCAGCAGCTCGATCGGCGCCTCGACGCGTGCCTTGCGGAAGGCGGTGAGGGCGGCTTCCGAGTGGTCGGCCGCCACCTTGTAATAGACGTAGAGCTGCACCGTCAGTCCTGCGGCGGAATCTCGTAGGGCAGGGGGCGCGGCTGCAGCAGGGCGCCACCGGCGTGGCCCAGGTGAAGGCTGCCCCCCTCCAGCGCCGCGAGCTTGATCTCGGCGGTGAGCACCGTGCGGCCATCATGCGAGCCGCTGCCGGCCACGACGCCGGCGGGCTGCTCCGGATCGGCGCTGTGAAAGATCTCCTGGCCCACCGTGGCCGCGGCATCGGTCTCGAACACCTGCAGCCGGCGCTTGAGCGTGCCGCGGTACTGGCTGCGCGCCACGATCTCCTGGCCGGGGTAGCAGCCCTTCTTGAAGTTCACGCCGCCCAGCAGCTCGAAATTGATCATCTGCGGCACGAAGGCCTCGACGGTGGCGCCGCGCACCCAGGCCACGCCCGCGCGGGCTTCGGCAGCGGCCCAGTCATCGGCCGTCAGCGCGGCACCGGCCGGCGCGGGGTTGCCCACCGGCTGCACGCGCAGCGCGCGGCCCTCGCCCGGCAAGCGGATGTCCACCGCGTCGCCATCGCGGGACAGCGTCCAGGCGGGCGCGGCCGGCGCGCCCAGCAGGCCGTGAACGGCGAACTCGGCGCTCGCGTCGCTCAGTTTGCACTTGGCGCGCAGCACGAACATCGACAGGCGCTTGAGCGTCGCTGCCAGCGTGTCTGCGGGCAGTGCCAGCAGGATCTCGTCGTCCCCCTGTTTCCAGCCCACCATCGTCGCCAGCAAGCGCCCCTTGGCGGTGCAGAAGCCGGCCAGGCGGGCGTGCTCGCGGTCGAGCAGCGCGAAGTCCTGGGTCAGCTGACTGTGCAGGAAGCTGGCGGCATCGGCGCCGAGGGCGCGGATCACGCCCCAGTCTTCGAGCCGGAGTTGAGAGAGGGGTTGGGCGATTTCAGACATGGCCGCAATTATCATCAGCCCCCTTTGGGCAGGGCTCGGGCAAGGGCATGAAGTGGATGTGGCGAGCGGTGCTCGCGTTGTTGTTGATCGCGGCGCTGGCCGCCGCTGGCGTGTGGCAATGGCTGCACCGTCCGCTGACCCTGTCGGCACCCTCGGTCGAGTTGTCCGTCGAGCCCGGCACCAGCCCCGCCGAGGTCGCCCGCGCCTGGGTGGCGGCGGGCGTGCAGGCCGACGCGCGGGTGCTCTACCAGTGGTTCAGGTGGTCAGGCCAGGCCAAGCAGATCCGTGCCGGCAGCTACGAGGTGCACGCGGGCGTCACGCCTTACGAGCTGCTGGACAAGATGGTGCGCGGCGACCAGGTGCTGGAGCAGCTGCGCGTCATCGAGGGCTGGAACTGGCGCCAGGTGCGGGCCGCGCTGGCCGCCGCGCCGGCGCTCAAGTCCAGGACGGCGGCGATGAGCGACGCCGAGGTCATGGCGGCGCTGGGCGAGCCCGGCGTCACGCCGGAGGGGCGTTTCTTCCCCGATACCTATGCCTACAGTCGTGGCGTCAGCGATCTCACCGTGCTCAAGCGTGCCCGCGAGGCGATGAAGAAGCGCCTGGCGGCCGCCTGGCGTCAGCGCGCGGCGGACCTGCCGCTGAAATCGGCCGAGGAGGCGCTCGTGCTGGCCTCCATCGTCGAGAAGGAGACCGGCGCGCCGGCCGACCGCAGCCGCGTCGCGGCCGTGTTCGTGAACCGGCTGCGCCTGGGCATGCCGCTGCAGACCGACCCGACGGTGATCTATGGCCTGGGCGACGGCTTCGACGGCAACCTGCGCAAGCGCGACCTGCAGGCCGACACGCCGTTCAACACCTACACGCGGGGCGGCCTGCCGCCCACGCCGATCGCGATGCCGGGCGCGGCGTCGCTGCAGGCGGCGCTGAACCCGGCGCCCGTCAAGGCGCTGTACTTCGTTGCACGTGGCGACGGCAGCAGCGAGTTCAGCGACGACCTCGCCGCGCACAATCGCGCGGTCAACAAATACATCCGCGGCAAGTGACGGGACGATTCATCAGCTTCGAGGGCATCGACGGTGCCGGCAAGTCCACCCACATCCAGGCGGTGGCCGACTGGTTTCGCGCGCGCGGTGCCGACGTGCAGCTCAGCCGCGAGCCCGGCGGCACGCCGCTGGCGGAGGCGCTGCGCGACCTCGTGCTCCGCGAGGCCATGGGCTCGCTCACCGAGGTGTTGCTGATGTTCGCTGGGCGGCGTGACCACGTCGAGACCGTCATCAAGCCCGCGCTGGCCGCCGGCAAGACGCTGCTGTGCGACCGTTTCACCGACGCCAGCTTCGCCTACCAGGGCGGCGGCCGGGGCCTGCCGCTGGCGGTGCTCGACACGCTGGCCGACTGGGTGCAGGAAGGCACGGAGCCGGAGCTGACGCTGTGGTTCGACCTGCCGGCCGAACAGGCGGCGGCCCGCCGCGCCAGTGCTCGCGAGGCTGATCGCATCGAGCAACTGGACCTGGACTTCTTCGAGCGCGTGCGCGCGGCCTACGCGGCGCGCGCCGCCCAGGCGCCCGGGCGCATCGTGCGCATCGACGCCAGCGGCACGGTGGCCGAGGTGGGCGCCGCCGTGCTGAACGTGCTGCAAGCGCGGTACCCGGCATGCTGAACGCCGATCTGCCCTGGCTGAACGGGCCGCTGGCCGACGCGCTCACGCGTGCGCGCTCCCATGCCCTGCTGGTGCAGGGGCCGGCGGGCGTGGGCCAGCTGGAGCTGGCGGTCAAGCTCGCGCAGAGCTGGCTGTGCGAAACCGCGGCCCCCGGCCAGCCGGCCTGCGACCACTGCCCCAGCTGCAAGCTGTTCGCCAGCGGCACGCACCCCGACTTCCAGCTGCTGCTGCCCGAGGCGCTGGAAGCGCCCGCGCGCGAGTCGCTCGGGCTGCCGTTCGAGGAGCCGGACGCCAAGGCCGGCAAGGCCAAGCCCAGCAAGGAGATCAAGGTCGAGGCGGTGCGCAGCCTGCTGGCCTTCGCGCAGGCCACGTCAGCGCGCGGCAGGGCCAAGGTCGTCGTCATCTTTCCGGCCGAGGCGCTGAACGGCGTCGCGGCCAACGCGCTGCTGAAGACGCTGGAGGAACCGTCGGGGCTGCTGCGCTTCGTGCTGGCCAGCCATGACAGCGCGGGCCTGCTGCCCACCATCCGCAGCCGCTGCCAGCCGCTGCCGCTGGCGCTGCCTGAGCGCAGTGCCGCGCTGGCCTGGCTGGCGGCACGGGGTGTGGAGGGTGCCGAGGGCTTGCTCGCCGCCACCGGCGGGCGGCCGCAGCAGGCGCTGGAATGGTTCCAGGCCGGGCTGACGGACGCGGCCTGGCAGGCCTTGCCCAAGCGCATCGCGCGCGGGGAGACGCAGTCGCTGGCCGACCTCGCGCCGCCGCGGGCCATCGACGCGCTGCAGCGGCTCTGCCATGACCTGGTGCGCCGCAGCCACGGCCAGCCGGGGCAGTTCTTCGCGGCGGCGTCGCTGCCGTCGCCGAAGAAGGCGGCCCCGCTGCTGGCCTGGGAGGCCGAATTGCGGCGCGCGGCCCGGCATGCCGATCACCCCTTGAACGCCAGCTTGTGGATCGAGGCGTTGGTGGCGCAAGCCCAGGCGGCGGTCACGGCATCGATTCGCTCGGCCTGAAAGCGGTCGCTGAGGCCGTGGTCGCCGCGCGTTTCCAGGCTCTTACACTCGCGCCATGAGCGACGCGACCCCCAAGCAATCCCAGCCCAGCCAATTCGGCGGCGCCCAGTCGCCGGCCACCCCCAGCCAGGGGGCGACGTCTGGCTCGCGGCCGAGCGTCATTCAGCTGGTCTTCCGTGAGAAGTCGGCCCTGTACGCGGCCTACATCCCGGCCTTCACCGAGGGCGGCTTGTTCGTGCCGACCACGCGGGACTACCGGCTGGGCGAGGACATCTATCTGCTGCTGGCGCTGCCCGAAGACACCCAGCGCTACCCCGTGGCCGGCAAGGTGGCCTGGCTGACGCCCGCCAATGCGTCCGGCGGCCGCACGCAGGGCGTGGGCGTGCGTTTCCCGGGTGACGACAAGACGCGGGTCATCCGCGTGCGCATCGAAGAGATCCTGGGCACGCTGGTGTCGTCCAGCAAGCCCACGCAGACGCTCTGATGTTCGTCGACTCGCATTGCCACCTCAGCTTCCCCGGGCTGAGGGAGAACCTGCCGTCCATCCTCGCCGACATGCGCCAGGCGCAGGTCGAGCAGGCCATCTGCATCTGCACGCAGATGGAGGAGTTCGAGGACGTTCACGCGCTGGCCATGGCCCACGAGCAGCTGTGGTCGACCGTCGGCGTTCACCCGGACACCGAGGACATGCGTGAACCCGATGTGGACGAGCTGGTGCGGCTGGCCGCCCGGCCGCGCGTGGTGGCCATCGGCGAGACGGGGCTGGACTACTACCGCCTGAACGGCCGCAGCGTGGCCGACATGGAATGGCAGCGCGAGCGCTTTCGCACCCACATCCGCGCCGCCCGGCAGGCGGGCAAGCCGCTGGTCATCCACACCCGCTCGAGTGCCGCCGACACGCTGCGCGTGCTCGACGAAGAGGGCGCCGAACAGGCCGGCGGCGTGTTCCACTGCTTCACCGAGTCGGCCGAGGTGGCGCTCGCTGCCATCGACCGCGGCTACTACATCTCGTTTTCCGGCATCGTCAGTTTCAAGAACGCCCAGGACCTGCGCGACCTGCTGAAGCTGCTGCCGCTGGATCGCCTGCTCATCGAGACGGACAGCCCCTACCTGGCGCCGGTGCCGTTTCGCGGCAAGACCAACACGCCCGCCTATGTGCCGCATGTGGCCAAGGCGGTGGCCGAGGCCGTTGGCCTGCCGGTGCCCGAGCTGGCCGCGCTGACCGCCGCCAACACACGGCGGCTGTTCCGCTTGCCGGAACCCGCATGAGACGCTGGGCTGCGCTGCTGATGGCGGCCGCGTTCGCGCTGCCGGCCGTCGCCACGCCGGTGGATGACCTCGTGATGGCCGCCGAGATGAACGACCCGCGCGTCGTCAAGGCGTTGCTGGCCAAGGGTGTGGACCCCAATCTCACGGATTCACGTGGCCGCACGGCGCTGTTCACGGCGGTGCGCGAGGGCTCGACCCATGCGCTGGAGAGCCTGCTGCTGGCGCCGCAGCTCGACGTGAACACCGCCAACGCCAGCGGCGAGACGCCATTGATGCTCGCGGCGCTGCGGGGCTCGCTGCCGGCCGTGCAGGCGCTGGTCAAGCGCGGCGCGGCCATCAACCGCAAGGGTTGGACGCCGCTGCACTATGCGTGCAGCGGCCCCGACAACGGCGTGGCGGCCTACCTGATCGAAGCCGGCGCCGCGCTGGACGCGCGCTCCGACAACGGCACGACGCCGCTCATGATGGCGGCGCGCTATGGCAACAGCAGCCTGGTGCCGCTGTTGCTGAAGGCGGGCGCGGAGCCCCGTGCGGCCAACGAGCAGGAATTGACGGCCGCGGACTTCGCCCAACGGGGCGGCCGCGACCGGGTGGCGGCAGAGCTGCGCGCCGCCATGGCGCAGCGCCCGAGCGCCGGCCGCCAGCCATAGGGCGCGGCGGCCGGGCGTGTAAGGCAAAGTCTTACAGCCCCTACCGCGCTGGGCCGACTTCTAGGGAGCGGGGCCACTGCCTACAGTGGACACATCGACAAACCCCGAGGCTCACCATGCTGTCCACCACCCCGAATCTGGCTGACCCCTTCGCGATGCTGATCTCGCCCGACGAGGTGATGCACGCCATCGAGTGCTCGGACCGCCTGGCGCGGCTGCAGCGCCGCGTCTACCGCCCGCTGGACCGGCCGTGGATTCCGCTGCGCGGCTCGGCCTCGGCCGATTTCGACAGCGAGATCGACGCCGAGCCCGAGCTGGACATTCCCGACCTCTCCAACGAAGCGCTTTGACGCAAGACGCCCGCTGCGGCGGGCGCGTTTGTCGACGGGGCTGGGCGCTCGTTCTGCGCTGGTCCGTCTGATCGCCAGAGCCTGGTCGGCGGCAAGATGCATGTCGGCAGGGCTCGGGTTGTCGGGTCAACCTACGTCGCCGGAAACGCAAGGCGTCGATGCCGCTCGCGTTTCGTTGCTTGCTGAGCGGGCAACTGCCGGATCTAGGTTGAAATACGCCGCCGGCCGTTTGGCGCCGCGTCGTCACGTCACCCATGACCCCTCCAGTCCCGACACCAGCCCCCACTCCCGCCTCCACCGAACCGTCCGCCGTACTGGCGCTCAAGATCCTGGCCGGCACGGCGCTGCTGGGCTTGCTGTACGTGGCCCGTGATGTGTTCGTGCCGGTGG
>JACCDP011394980.1_pt1 | contig 14467 bp, 19 predicted proteins | sample 7445841 | NCBI WGS metagenome assembly JACCDP01 (sample SAMN15323441, study PRJNA562643) | freshwater metagenome | isolation source: river surface water | place: USA:Blue River Watershed | collected 2017-08-17 | reverse complement strand
TTTAGTCATTTTTAAATAGATATTCTTATCAATTGCTAAATAACTATATGAAAACAAGTGATATACGAACAGATACATGGCTTAAAAGTAATGGTTTAAATCCCAATACTTTTTGTGATACACCTTTAAACTTATTACAGGCTCAAAAAACAGCACATAACTTATTAAAGCATCACAGCGCATTACTTACTGCAGATGAAACTAAACTACTTAAAACATTCTTATTCCAGTTAAGACAAAAATGTTTAATTAAGAAAGTATTGATAGCAAACTTATATCGAGTGATGAATTTAGGCACAAAAATTAATAGAGAAGTATTTAAGCAACTTAAGGCATTGAACAAGAGATAAATCACTCTATAAAAGGATAAAAACATGGGTTGTAATATGATGGCTAATGACCCCATTCTGCTAATACTGCTCTAAAGGTATTAGATTTATAGATGGCCACAGATTCCTATAAAGCAAATCAATGCTGAAATAGGTTGAGAGTTTTAATGCATCAGTCTCTCGGAATATTTTTTAGAGTTGTGTACGATAAAAACAGAACACAATGCAATGGCTATGTTGATTTTTATATAAATCACATAGCCATCGTATACTCCAAAAACAGGGATTAACGGTTAGGAAGAAAAATGTGATGAGCGACAAGCGAAATCACTGGTGAGCATTGCTCACCAAGTTATGCTAATTTTTGAAATTCCTTAACTGCTTTATAAATTTCATCATCTTTATAATTAATCCCCTGAAAAATTGCCATATCAATAACAATTTTAAAGTCTTCTAAGTATTGTTTTTTGTTACTAACGTATGCTATAAGTTCATCAGCAGGGGCACTTAATAAGCTTGCCTCTTCCTCGTCATCAGTAACATTCTCTAGATTATATAACTTAGCATCTTCTTTATATAAGTTAGTCATTAGTAAATTTAAAGAATCAATACAAGAAGGATTTCTTAATTGATTCTTAATTAATAATGAAGCAATCTTAAAAAGTTCATTTGAGATTTCATAATATTTTTCGTCAGATATATTCATTTTTTTTAAATAAAATTAAGAAATATAAGTTCAAAGTAATAATCAGTATATTTAAAAATCATCACTCTGAAAAGATAAGTACTTCCCACTAAAAAATCGCAGCTCTATTTTTTAATAACATAGACCCATTTCGACATTAACTTTTAAGTCCAGTAGTTACCTATTTCAATAACTACCAGACAAAAAAACCAAAGCATTTGCGTCGTAAAAACTACGACGATTAAAATTTACTCTGAAATATTAATAACAACAACTGTCATATTTGCTATGTGGCTTTTTTGCCACACATAGTATTTGTATGTTTATCAGTTTGATTGATTTAAATAGCTTACAAAAACACCTCTACAAAGCCCTACAACAAATTAATTTTAGTAAATAGTATTCATGGCTATATTTCTAAAAAACTTAAAGACCAAAGAATATTGCGAAATTCTTTACTCAATGCGCTAAGTCATTGATTATTGGAAGATCAATTGTTTCGTCTTTTTCGGTAGGAATTCTTCATTAAAGAAAACAAAATAATAGTCATAAATTATTATTTTGGAGTTAAAAATGGCACAAGCTAAATCATTAACAGAAATAGAAATTGAACAAGTTTTAAAGTATGTTTCAAAAACTCGATATTACAAACGCAACCGCGCATTAGTTTTGACAAGCTTTCTTAGTGGTATGCGTGTGGGTGAAATTGCAGCATTAAAAATTAAAGATGTACGTAATGAAGATGGTTCAATTAAGAGTGAAATAAGATTAAGTTCGCATCAAACAAAAGGACATTTTGGTCGCACTGTATTTGTAAATGAAAAATTGCGAAGTGAGTTATCTAACTTTTTAGTTGATAGAAAAAATACTGATTCCGAAAAGCCTTTGTTTTATACAGAAAAGAGTAAAGGGTTTAGTGCAAACACATTAACGCAATGGTTTTTTTGGTTGTATCGTAAAGCAGGGGTCAGTGGGGCCAGCAGTCATAGTGGTAGAAGAACATTTATTACCAATCTCGCTAATAAAGGTATTGGCGTCAGAGTTCTAGCAAAGTTAGCAGGGCATCGTAGTATTGCAGTCACCCAAGTCTATATTGATGTGAATAGCGATATGATGCGAAAAGCAGTTGAGTTAGTGTAGTTTTAAACGACAGCTTTGCGAGGTCTAAGCGTGGGCTTAGCTAATCTCAATCTTTCATAAACGTCATCATAATCAAAATGAGGCAATATTCGCTTTTCAAAACTAGGAAACACATCTCGTGCTGCGTTCTCCGCAGCCAGTTTTGCTTTAGTCAGCATTCTTGTGGTTAAAACATTTAAGTTATAACGCTCTTCAGTATTAAGCTTTGTGGTCTTAGCCGAGCCATCTAGTCTTGGCGAGTAGGTTTCACTCATTTTAGTTTTCACAGCAATCCGCCATTGCTCCATGTTTGGATAATAAGCCTTATGCCAAAGTAACTGAATCATTTTCATTAAAGGCTCTGACCTAAGTCGAGTCGCTGCGAGTCTTTTATAAGCTTTTTTAGGTTTCACTGGGCCTGAGGCGTTTGCACGGTCAATAAGTTTGGATACTTGTGTCAGTAGATACTTTTTATTCATGTTTAAAGGTATAGACAATATAAGTGCAGGAGGCTTACCTTCATTGACTCTTGGTTTCATAAAGTAATGATCTAATGCTTTATGAAACATAGCTTCTATCTTTTCATTTTTTTCAATGCGAGCAATTTGTCTTACTTCAGGTTTAAAGTAATCGACACCAAAGATATCAATACCCTTAGTCATCCACCAGTCATCAAACTTAATAGTTGCAATATCACCATAGAGTTCATAGGTTGCTAAGACTTTATCAAAGTCTGCGACTAGTTCTGCAATTTCAGATGTTGTGAATAGTTGTTTATTGCCTTTTTGATAAAGATCCGTAATAGCTTTAATACGATCTTTTTCTTTCATTTTTGTTTTAACCATTCTGTCTGCCAGTGCATAGCTTGGACTAATGCGTAAAAACTCTAGCATCAGCATGATGTATGCCTTAATGCCTTGTGTTGCCCACTCTTTTTTAGAGCGATTGGGTATGCTTTTTATGGGTTTTGTTGATTTTTCCATCAATTAATATTAACACATAAGCGTAGGATTTATTAGTCAGCTTCGACAAAGTGTTAATTTATATAAACTGCATCCTGTGATTGATTGAAATGTAATTGTTTTAAACAGTCACATTTTTTAAATTAAACAGGAGAAATAAAAATGGAAACAACAACAAAAGATGTAGTTTTAAACGACAACTCAAACGCAATCGATCCAGCTGAGCAAGTTGTAAAAGTGTTAGATCGTTTGATTACAGATCGACAAGATTGGGAAGTAGGTGCTTACCGTGCGTCAAACGAAATGCTTTATAGCATTTTAACAAAGTGCTATGCATTAGATTATAGCTTGTCAGGTAATGAGGAATACTCAAAAAAACGTCGTGTAGCATTAAACGACTATGCTAAAAAGCAAGGCTATAACTTTAAACCAGAAACGCTCACAGTTAACAAAATTGTTAAATGTGTATTTGGGGATGTGCAACGCAGTCGTATTAGTACATATAGCAAAGTATTGCGCGAAGCTAAAAAGCAAAAAGTTAGTATTGCTGATTTAGTAAAGTTTATTACAAACAATGGGGGCATACAAGAAATTCGTATGTCAAAATCTGCAACATATAAATCGCCAAAACAAAAAGCAGCACTTGCCGTCGAGCTCGTAAGTACTAATAAACTTGCTGTCGTTAAAAGCCAGAAAATAAGCGAAGTAATTAACGTCGAAAAAGTTGATGACCAATGCGTATTAATTGCAAAACAACAAGCAGACGGGTCTTTCTTAGTACAAGGTGTTGTGTATAGCACAACTGCATTAAATGCCGCATTAGTCGCAATGTATGGAGCAGAAAATGTACAAGTTAAAAATAAGGAAGAAAAACAAGAAGCGGCGAATGATAGTGACTTAAGAACGGCAGCTATTCAAAGCATAGTAAATCAATAACTTAAACGGGGCATGTGTAAAAAGCATGCCCCATTTTTTTTTTAAAGGAGAGAACATGTATAACTTTATGAATGATTTTAAGGCTAATAGCATTAATGACATTGTTTTTGGAAGTAATGAAGCAAAGGAGCGTATCTTTGAGATAGTAGAAAAAAGAAAACAGTTTCCAAGTTTTGGTAAAAATGGATTACTACTTTATGGCATATGGGGCACAGGCAAAACTACGCTGGCCCGAATGTTACCTAAAGCGATTGAGTTAGCATTATCAAACGAAGAACTACAAGATGAGAAATTTGTTCAGTGTAAGCAAGGCATGAATGGTGCTGACTTAATGAAATTAATAGATAGCCAAGCTAGTTTAATCTCGTTAAATGCTAGTGGAAAACATTACTACATATTGGATGAGATTGATAACTTAACAAATGCAGCACAAGCTTCTCTTAAAGCAGCGATGAACTTAACTACATCTATTTTTATTATGACTACAAATCATGTTGAGCAAGTAGAAAAAGGTGTTAAAAATCGTAGCATTATGATTGATATGAATGCTGCATCTGTTGAGCAGTGGCTCCCTATAATTAAAGCTTTATTAAAAAAAGCTAATATTAAGGATGCAGATGATCAAATGCTAGCTGATTTAATTGAGCCCTGTCATGGCTCAGTAAGAGACATTATGGATGCCGTGACAACGATTATTTCGCGGAGAAGCAAAATGATTGTGTGAACGTAGTTTAAAACTACAAGCCTAAAAGCCCGCCTCTAAAGCGGGTTTTTTTTCAATAATTTTACTCAATCACAAAATCTGGCATCACTGAATAGTCACGAATAGCTGTGCCAGGAATTGTGGGATAAATGCCACCCTTATCAATAATTAAAACTGGCTCTGTAATATCTTTGTAAGGTGTGCCAGGTATCGTCTTGTATATCACGTTTTTATCGATAACCATGACTGGCTCTGTGATGTCCTTAAAGGGCGTGCCAGGGATAGTCTTGTAGATAGTCTGAGCAGTTAGATTAAATGCAAATAGGAACAATAGCAGTAAGCTCTCTCGCTTCATTTTTTACCCTTCACAACAAACATAATCCTCAATGCCGTTAGGAAAACAAGATATATGCCATTGTCAGCATATAGTCTTATTAAAATTGGTGCTTCTGAAAATTCTATTGGATTTGGGTTTGGCGTAAAAAATATATATGTCAAGATAGCTAAAAAGGGCAAGACCCAATATGGACGTCTCTTATTAATTGCATGGTATTTAATGCAGTAAATTGAGAAGACGTAAATTGGAACAAGCCCAATAATAAATGTAATGAGCAAACTTAAATTCATATTTAATGGTTTATACAAAGCAAATAGAAAAAGCTCTAGCCAAGTATTAAATATGATTAAGAAGAGATAGAAATGCCATAACTTCTTTAAATCTTTAGTGGTTACGTAACTTAAAACTGTATTGATGGAATTATTGAGATTATCTTTTTTCATATTGACCTTTTTAACTAAGCATAGATTTTTTTGATAGCAGTTTGCACTCTAAATCAAATAAACCTCTATACGTAATATTGCGATTTAAGTCATAACCTAAACATTATGAGCTGATATTATGCTCTTATGAAAGCTCACAGAGTGAGCCTTAGTAAATTAATCAACCGCTTGTGCCGTCAAGAACATCGCTTTTTGTAGTGAACTAAAGAAGTCCTGATAAAGCTCTGGCGTCTCAACAGCTTTTAAATGTTGTTGAACGTTTGCTCTGACCACTGTTTGTTTTTGACCTCGTTGTTGAACTGTAACTGTAATCTGTGCTGAGTCTTGATTCGCAAATTTAGCTGCGGATACAAGTCCTACTAAAGAATCAGCCTTGCTAATGACAAAACCTAAGTCTTGAAGTGTTGCTATGACCGTCCTTAAGGTTTTTTCACGATCAGTGGTATCGAATGCTCTTGATTGAAAACCTCTTAATTGAACCTCACTTGCCGTACTTGTAAATAATTCCTTCTTAGAATCAGATACACATGATGCTAAAAGTAAGGAAATTATAATAATGAATAATTTAGTTCTCATATACTTTGTGCCTCAAGGAATAGTCCTTTAGATAATTTTGTGAAGAAGGTTTGATACACTTCAGGGTCTTCTAGTCTTTCAGCCTTCGAGACTGCGCCGCGATCATTCCAAACTAGTCGTGAGAATGTAATACGAACTAGTGAAGCGTTTTTTTCTGAAGCAGCTGGAGACACTACAATAGATGCAAACATCGATTGATTTTTATCTATCGGAATAGCTACCCCAAAAATAACGGCAATAATTAATGCTCCAGCAACTTGACCCGATTCAACAGCTTCTCTTTGTTTTGAGGCTAATATAGTCCCAAGTTTTGCGTCTGTATTTTCAACAGTAAATCCCGAATCTTGTAATACATTAATGCAGGCATTTATAATTTTATCTTCTGCTGTTGTGCTGTATTTTCTGGTTTGTAATTGCCTTTGCGCCATACTTTCTGGCTCTAACTTTAAAACGTCACTTGCAGAGATTTCATTTTTAAGTGCATCACTCCCCCCAGCATTGCCAAATGTACCTGCATATACATAAGAATTAAATCCGAGCAAAATACTCGCTATTACTAAAATCTTTTTTATCATCATTTAGTCTCAGAAGCTTGATGAATGATAAGCAAAGTCACGCACTTTTTTATTCTTATCAAATTTAATAATGATGGTTAATGTTCTTTGAGTTTTAGAGGCTGCTCCCACCGGTCTTTCTCCTAAAAATAAGATTGAAAGTCCGCCTGTACTTGCTGAATAAGCAACTTCTGTTGCAAATTTATCGTAGACCCAAGCCTCACGAATTTCTTCATCAGTAGTCACGATATTAGGAGAACCTAAAATTGCAATAACTTCTGCGCCACTCATCCCTTTTTTAATCTCAGCTTGTACTTTACCTACTGTCACTTTTTCACCTGTGTCATCTCTAACATCACGTCTATGTTCTGAGGCTGTTTTACAACCAGCTATCATTAGCAACGTTAAAATTAAAACCAGATATTTTATTTTCATAATTACTCTCTTGGGTAAAAAGAGCCCGCTTAATGCGGGCTGATATAGAATTTTTAATGTTGTTAGTAGAAATTAAAAGCCATACAAAATACCTATAGAGGTTACATGACCATCAGCTTCTAAGTTGGACACACTATCTCGATAGGTATATGAAATTCTTGCTGCCATAGCTTCATTAAATTTAGCGTCATAACCAACACCAGCTAAAAATCCTGTACCAGACTGACTTGCAGACCCACAAGAGAATATACAAGCATCTACGCTTGTGTCGCTCCAATGTCCGCCCGCTCTGACAAATAAGCCATTTAAACCAGTTGACTTATTAGGTCTTAATAACAATGAGTAATCAATACCCCAATTATCTACATTTGCGTTTATAGATGAACTTCGATACTCATAAGTTGCCATGCGATAGGCACCAAGTTCAATAGCAACACTTTCATTAAAATTGTATCCACCAAAGATTCTTCCAATGCCACTGCCATCTGAAAAACCAGGTGTTTTCACATGCACATAACCAGCTTCAATACCTACATAGCCATCTTTACTAATCGCTAATGTACTCATTGATAGTGAAGCTATTGTTAAAGCTAACAGTAATTTATTTTTCATTTTTTAATACTCCTTAGAATGTAAGCCTAGTCTTTAATAAGGTATTCTTTGCTTTTTTATTCATTTACTGCCATTTTCAGCGTGTGAAATATAAATTAATAGCAACTTGAAAGTGGTAAAAATTATGTTCATGACAACTTAAAAGTGGTTATATTCTTCCAATGGTTATTCAACTTTCTTTCTTATTCCTAAATTTCTTAATGGTTTCAGCTAAGTCATGGATTTTAGTTTCAATAGCATCTATCACAGCATGAGTTTCTTTATGCGATAAATGAACTGTTTTCGCATTAAATAATTCTGATGTATCCATACTTAACCATTCAATGAGGACTTTGAATCGATCAATTTCAGGCACAGCGATTCCTTTAATCCATTTTCGAGCCGTTTCAGCTGTAATCGTGGTTGTACCTTGTGCTCTTAAATTGAATTGATTAGCAAAAAAATACCCTGATGGCACTTTGTTATATTTTTTAACAAGATGAGCATTCAAAACCTCAGCAAATCTAGCTGCAAATTCTTTACGATTTTCCATCATTGCGATTTTTCCATCTAAATTTGATTTGTTGCCACTTTGAAATTGGTTTATTGAAACAAAAAAATAATTTTGAATTTAAAACAAATAATTCGAATCAATATTTTTGTAATGAGTTTTGCGCTCTTTGAACAATCTTTCTTTGTTAGGAAGTTCACTAGAACTAAAATATTTGCAGGCACCTATTAATAAAGCAAAAGCAAAAATAATATTTAAAGCGTGTAATAACTTTCGATTCTTGGAATAGTTTTTATTAATGCTATGTTTAAAAAGCACCGATACTTTAAGTAGGCAGCTAAGCGAAGCAATTGGAAGCATATATAGAAATAGCTTCCAATGATCTACTAACAACAAATACTGTATTATGCTTATCTTTATCATATATATACGAAATGTAGTATACAATATAATACATATATTGCAAAAATATGCAAAATGTAAGATAATTCTTTTTTTTATCCTCTAAACTTTTGGCAAAACAATGAGCAGGAATAACAAACTAAAGCATGAGAAGTTTAAAGAGCTAGCTGAAAAGAGAGTTAATCGAGCAATTAATGAGATACGATTAATTGGAAATTTGGCTAACAGAAACAACTATGTATTTGAACCGGAAGAAGCTTCAAAGATTTGTTCGGTATTAGAATCAGAAATTAAAACACTTAGGTTAAAATTCTCAAGTGATAAAAAAGATAAATTTAAACTTTAATTTGGAAGCGCAATGAAAAATTGGATATTTCAAGAAGCAAGTGGAATGGGCGATCTTAACGGTGAGGCTATAAGAAGCACTCTTCTAAATCAAGGTCTAACTCATTCTGAAATTTTAGCGCGAGAGGCAATCCAAAATAGCTGTGATGCACCAATCAATCCATCGGATAACGAAAAAATTAAAGTAGTGTTTCGTTTAGTTACGTTAAAAGGAAAAGAAAAACAGGATTTTTTAGCAAATAGATTTTTTTATTCAGACATAAAAAAAAGAAGAAACTCTTTGGGATTACAACCAAATAATGCAATTGATAATTTTGAGGAGTTAGAAAAGCCTTTACATTTGCTTTATATAGAAGATTTTGGAACGCATGGCATTTATGGAAATCCGCACTCTCAAGAATCTCACTTTCATAAGCTACTCTTGTCTCACGGAAATAGATCTAAAGCCAGAGAAAATTCTGGATCAGGAGGATCCTACGGTTTTGGAAAAGCTGCATATGCTGGAAATAGCAATATATATACTATATTTGCCTATAGTGAGTTTGATCCAGAGAGAATAGATGACGGGGTTCACTCAAGATTGATGGGATGTGGATATTTTGAAAACCATGAATTTGAGGGTAAGGATTATCCAGGAAGATGCTGGTTAGGTAACCAAGACGATACAAATCCATCTATAGTTCATCCTCTCACAAATGATGAGGCAGAACAATTTGCAATTTCCTTAGGATTCCAAAAAAGAGACTCAAAGAAAACTGGAACATCATTACTAATAGTAGATTCACAAATCACAAGCATTGATACGCTTCGAGAATCTATTGAGGATTGGTGGTGGCCTCGACTAATAGAAAACAATCTTGACATTGAACTTTATGCAGATAATGAAAGACTTGACCCACCAAAACCAAGAACTAGAAATGATTTAAAGCCATTTATCGACTGTTTCGAATTAACTCAAAATATTGCTCCAGTAATCAATGATAAAAATACCAAATTGATTAAGATGAAAAAATTCAAAGAAAATGAAACTGGAAGTATGGCTTGCAAAGTTGTAACTGATGAAATTATAGAAGATTTAGAAATTTTAGAAAGACTAGGTTCTGTTGCACTAATTAGACAAAAGAGAATGGTAATAACATATTTGCCAGCTAACAAAGATGAATTAGCCGTAGGAGTATTTGTGGCAAGCGATAATAGTTATACTGAAAAAGTACTAAAGAACTCAGAGCCACCATCTCATATACGATGGGATCCAAATTCAGAAGAACTAAAAAAAGTTGATTACAAGGAAGGTGTAGAGACAGGCACATCAAGAGAGTTAGTGAAATACATCCTCAATAATATCAAAAGAAACCTAAGAGAGTTTATCAACGAACTAACTTCAGAAAATAAACAAGATGAACTCCGACCAAAAAGACTAGAAAAAATTCTAGGTGATTTTTTTAGGCCACAATCAAAATCAAAAGGTGGGGCAGATCCTAGAGAAGTAGATCCTATTTCAATTACTCATTTACAAGAGACTTTTGAAGTAGTTGATTCAAAAATACGCTCTCATGCTAGCTTTGCAATTACATTGAGTGATAAAGCAGAAGAAAGTTTAGCTGAAATAATGATTGAAATTTCCTGTAAGCCTGAATTAGATGAAGGAATAGATGATGTATTCATCCCAATAGAAGTTAATATTGAAAATAATGACTTTGAAATAGTAAGTGAAAGCCCTACAAAAATAAAAATGACACTTGAAAAAGATAAGAAAGTTAAAGTCGCAGTGCAATCGGAGCTCTATGATCCTAATTGGACAACAAACTTATCGATAATTGTGGAGAGGAAGTAATGAATACTGAAAAAATAGAAAATGCTTCCGAAAAACTTGAAATAAAAAAATCATGGTTTAGAAAATTCACAAGATCAGTTAGACCATTTAAATATTCTGAAGACTTGCTTGATAATATTGAGTTTAGATTAAATGACTTTGAATCTTTTAAACTTGAGCCGTCAATAAACGTAGATCAACTACAACTGGATCAGATAAATCTTGAGTTTAAAATTAAGTTAGATCAATCTTCTCTTGAAGAAGAGCTTTCAATTGATCCTGGCTTGCTAAGCTTAAACATATTCATTGATGATGCAATGTTAAAAAAAAGAGGTGCGTTATTTTCAAAAAATATAAATGATTTGGAATTTGATGAAAATAATGATTGCGTATTAACAATTGAAAAGTCTGAAATTTTTAAATACTCTTGGACTACCAAAACAAAAATTACAATAGCACTTGTTTTAGAAAAAAATAGAGAGCTAACAATAGGTCAGCCTTACTTGCCAGGACATTGGTTGGCAAAAAAAGAAATTCCTATAACTCAAGAGTCAGATCGTCCGAGGTTTGTTTTTGAAGTTGCAGATCCTCAAAAATTTAAAGAATTAGGATTGCCACCTGATACTTCATATTTTATTAAAATTTTGGGTGATGATTTAAATCAACCAATAGAAGAGGTTGCTGAAATAATTAAGATTTATCTATCTAAGTCCGTAAATAATGTTTTAGCTAAAACCGAAGGAAAAAATTTAGGAAACTCGCTCAGTGATATTATTGGGTACGATTTAATTGCTACTATTCTTTCAGCAGGTTTCTCTGATTTAAGTGAAGGAGAAGAATTGCTTGAAGACGGGATATTGTATACAACAGCTGATCGAGCATCTAAGAAAACAGGTATAGATAGAAATATTATTATTAAGTGGGCAAAAGAGCCTGGTGCTCCAAAATTGAGAGCAATGCTTCAAAGCTATACCGGATTGTCAAAATCATTATTAGGGAGAGACTAAGTGCAATACCCAATTATGACAGCTACAAATGCTGAGATATACGTAAGCAACAAACTTAATTCTGCCGAAGATGACTCTATAGAAGCATTAAATATAGATGAACTTATTTCGTCTTCTGGGTCTGGAAAACCATATCCTGAGGAAAGTATCAAAGATTTAGCTTCTCAATTAGATGAATTAAAAAATCAACTCTCTGGTGAAAAGTTTGAGGCAAAAGCAACTGAACTAGTTCACAAAGCTCTTTTATTTGATCAACAGGCATTTAGCGACCCATCTTTTTGGAGATGGCTAACCATCAGACATTTTTATGATCTCACTATATGGAGACACCCGTTAACAAAAAAGAAAGATGGAACACTAGCAAAATTCAATGTTAAAAATTTTGGTATTGGTGCTACCTCAGAAAATTTTTTATATCGTATGTGGGTCAGAGCTGATGTAGCAAAAGATGAAACACTAAGTGACCCTTATTTTTTATCGAAAAAAGAAGGCTATGATATTTTTATGTCATTTATAGTAAGAAGAAAATTTGCAAATGTTTCAAATGTCTCAAAAGCCTTCTTAACTTTCTGTTTTGATTCTGATGTTGAAAGGTCAAGCAAGAAAATTGAAATTGATGGTAAATCCCAAGCTTTATATAGATTCTTAGGAAAAGCAATACAAAGACTCGGCGCAAATATTTTTTTTGAATGCATGGATTATAGTCAAATAAAAAATATCATTACTACTGAAGCTGACAAATTAGTAAAACAATCTAGTATTAAATGATTAAGGAAAGCTTTAGTTTAGATGGTGAATTATTAACCAGAAGTCTCTCTATTAGTGAAAATACATCAAAAACTTTTATTGATCTAAAGTCGAGTTCATCTAAAGTTCTGGATCAAACAAATTTGGGTAAATTGTGGTGGCAGTTTTTCCTAAAGTCAGAAAGACAATCTCCTCATTCAACAAACCATTTAAATATTGTTGATCTATTTTGTAGCGCCGGAGGATTAAGTTTAGGGGCTTATGAGGCGGCTATAGCAGCAGGATTAAAACCACGAACGTTATTCTGTTCTGATTCAGATAACGATGCACTAAATGTTTATAGCCAAAATTTTCATCCATTTAAATCTTCAAATTCCAATGTAGCATCATTAGTAGATTTTCATATTTATAATCGTGCTGCAGATGCAGAGCTCGCATATCCGCCCGTTATCATAAATAATGATTTGATTCCGTTTGTTAACAAAGTTGATCTGTTAGTCGCAGGACCGCCATGTCAAGGTCACTCCAGTTTAAATAATCATACAAGGCAAGATGACCCAAGAAATCATCTATATCTCTCAACAACAGCAATAGCAATTGCACTTAATGCAAAGTTAATTGTAATTGAAAATGTTGCAAGAGTTCTTGAAGATAAGAGTGAAGTTGTTCAGAGTGCTATAACAATTTTAAAAAAATCAGGATACTTTATTTCACATGACGTAATTAATGCAGCTGAATTAGGTGGCGGACAATCAAGAAAACGTCATTTTCTAATTGCTACTAAAAAGCCTCATTTAGATCTAATTGATACCGCAAAAATTCTTCAAAAACCAAGCCTTACTCTTAAGGATATAATTTTAGATCTTGAAAATATCCAATCAGATCATTTTATGGATAAGGTAGCAAACACTACAGATGTAAATATGAAAAGAATTAACTATCTTTTTGATAATGATTTGTATAATTTACCAAATATTGTGCGGCCAGATTGTCATAAAGATGGGCACAGTTATCCATCTGTATATGGCAGATTAAGTTGGGATAAACCTTCACCAACAATTACAACTGGCTTTACGTCTCCTGGCAGAGGAAGATATGTGCATCCTTCACAAAGAAGAGTCTTAAATCCAAGAGAAGCAGCAAGGATTCAAGGTTTTCCTGATTGGTTTGATTTTTCTATTGCTAATAGACCAACTCCAATTGGGTATTTAACAAAATGGATAGGTGATGCTGTGCCTTCCGTTTTAGGCTATACATCAGTTGTAGCGGCATTATCAGGATTGTAACTTTATATAATTTTATGCCAACTTCTTTGCAGCCAGCGTAGCAGTTAATTTGCTGTAATGTTTTTCAATCATAGCTGCTGAATTTCCCATTTGTTTTGAAAGTGTATGAATATCTACATTGCCCTCTAGTAGTTCAAATGTAGCGTAAGTATGTCTGAGCGAATATAAAGTCCGGTTTTGCCCATCTTCACCTTTCAACATATTCATATCGCGTAATAATCGTTTAAATGTGCCATCTAACCTTCGTGGTTGATAACCATCACTGATTGTAAAAATTAGATTTGATTTATTGCTAGTTAATAAATCTTCAAAATCTAAATCACATACTGCTTTTTGTCTTTGATGTAATCTTTTTAGTGCTTCAACGGCTTTATGTTTGGCGATTAACCATCTGCCACCCGTTTTGCCACTAACCCATATCCTTAAATAACGATTATCATCATCTGAGTACCATTGCACATCTTTCCATTTGATATTTAAAGCCTCAGTGCCGTGCCGCATGCCTGTATAAAGCAATAATTCAATATAGTCTCTTAATAGTGGCCTTATTTCATGCTCGACACTAAAGCGTCCTTGTGTTTCCCACTCAACCATATATGCCAACATACGATCCATTTCTTTCTTATTAAACGCAGGACGCGGTGTGCTCTTCATACCTAGTGTTGAAAGTTTTGGAACTGCAACGG
>JACCDP011310920.1_pt1 | contig 14472 bp, 13 predicted proteins | sample 7445841 | NCBI WGS metagenome assembly JACCDP01 (sample SAMN15323441, study PRJNA562643) | freshwater metagenome | isolation source: river surface water | place: USA:Blue River Watershed | collected 2017-08-17 | reverse complement strand
GCCGCTTCATCTCGCGCATTTGCCCGCAGGTGATCGAGTTCGGCCCGGTCAATGCCACCATCCACAAGATCGACGAGCATGTGACGGTGGCCGACATCGAGCCACTGAAAAACATCTACCGGCGTACGCTCGAAGGGCTCGAGGCCCTGGCCTGAAGCCTGTCCGCGTCGCACGGTACCGTCCATGAACATCCTGCAATTGATAGAGGCCGCTGCGCGCCGGCTCGAAGCCGCGGGCGTCGCCTTCGGCCACGGCACGGCCAATGCCTTTGACGAGGCAGCCTGGCTGGTGTTGTGGCGGCTCGGCCTTGCGCTGGATGATCTCGATGGCGTCGCCGAACGCGAGGTCGCCGGGCCTGAGCAGGCCGCAGTCGACGCCCTGCTGGGGGAACGCATCGCCACCCGCAAGCCGGCCGCCTACCTCACGCAGGAAGCCTGGCTGCAGGGCGTTCCCTTCTACGTCGATGAACGCGCCATCGTCCCGCGAAGCTTCATCGCCGAGCTGATCGCCGACGCGTCCATCGACCCCTGGCTGGGGGAAGAGACGCGCCAGGTCCTGGACCTGTGCACCGGCAACGGCAGCCTGGCCATCCTGGCGGCCATGGCCTGGCCCGAGGTGCAGGTCGATGGCGCCGATATCAGCGCAGACGCCCTGGCGGTGGCTCGCATCAACGTGGACAAGCACGGGCTCGAGACGCGTGTGCGGCTGCTCGAATCCGACGGCCTGAACGCGGTCGCCGGCCGCTATGACCTGATCTTGTGCAACCCGCCCTACGTCAATTCGAACAGCATGGCCGAATTGCCAGCAGAGTACCGGGCCGAGCCAGCGCTGGCCCTGGCTGGAGGTGCCGACGGCATGGATTTCATCCGGCGCCTGCTGCGGGAGTTGCCTGCCCACATGAACGATGCCGCGGTCCTGGTGCTCGAGATCGGCAACGAGCGCGCTTTTTTCGAGGCCGCCTTCCCACAGCTGGAGGTGGTCTGGCTGGATACCTCGGCTGGCGAAGACCAAGTTCTGCTCGTGACCCGTGAGGCGCTGACCGAGGCCTTCACCTAGAATGGTAGCTACCGACGGTAGATATCAAGGACACCTCATGCAGACCGCCCGCCTTTTTGCCTCTGGCCGCAGCCAGGCCGTACGCCTGCCCAAGGAATTCCGCTTTGACGGTGCCGAGGTGGCGATCAAGCGCTTTGGCAACGGTGTCCTGCTCCTGCCGGTCGACGACCCCTGGTCGCTGATGGAACAGGCACTCGCCGAGTTCGAGCCTGGCCTGGACCTGCGGCGCGAACAACCCCCAGAGCAGGTGCGCGAGGACTGGGCCGCGCCAGCGGGAGATGGTGGGTGAAGTACCTGCTCGATACCGACATCTGCATCTACCTCATCAAGGTCAACCCGCCCCAGGTGCTGCAACGCTTCCGGCAGCACACGGTCGGGGACATAGGCGTTTCAGCGCTGACCGCCTCCGAACTCGCCTTTGGGGTGGCCAAGAGTGGTTCCGAACGGAACCGGGCGGCCTTGCAGAAGTTCCTCGCGCCCCTGGAGATCGTTGCTTATGACGAAGCCTGCGCCTGGCATTACGCCAGCCTGCGCGCGCAGCTGGCCCGTCAGGGCACACCGATAGGCGCCATCGACCAGCTCATTGCCGCACAGGCCCTTGCGCTGGACGTTCCCCTGGTGACAAACAACGTGCGCGAATTTGCACGGGTCCCCGGCCTTCGAATTGAAAACTGGGCCGAAAACGCACCTGCATGATTACCCTTCGCGAAGTCACCCTGCGCCGCGGCACCAAGGTGCTGCTGGACAAGGTCTCCCTCACCCTCAACCCCGGCGAAAAGGCGGGCCTGGTTGGCCGCAATGGTGCGGGCAAGTCGACCCTGTTCGCCCTCTTCGACGGCAGCCTGCACGAGGACGGTGGCGAGTTCAGCCGCCCAGCGCAGTGGCAGATGGCCCAGGTGGCCCAGAACATGCCCGAGACCGACGAGCCGGCCACCGACTTCGTGCTGGCCGGCGACACGCGGCTCATGGCGGTGCAGGCGCGCCTGGACCAGGCTGAGGCCCGCCTGCACGAGTTCCCCGACGATGCCGATGCCGGCATGGCCGTGGGCCAAGCCCATGCCGACCTGCATGACGCCGGCGTTCATGACGCGGTGCCCCGCGCGCAGGCGCTGATCCTGGGCTTGGGCTTCACCACCGAGCAACTCCACCGGCCCGTCAACAGCTTCTCTGGCGGCTGGCGCATGCGCCTGCAACTGGCACGTGCGCTGATGTGCCCGTCGGATTTGCTGCTGCTCGACGAGCCGACCAACCACCTGGACCTCGACGCCCTGGTCTGGCTCGAAGCCTGGCTGCAACGCTACGCGGGCACGCTCATCGTCATCAGCCACGACCGCGAGTTTCTTGACGCGGTGACCACCGTCACCGTGCACATCGACGCCCAGCGCCTGACCCGCTACGGCGGCAACTACAGCGCCTTCGAACTCCTGCGGGCCCAGCAGCTTGAACTACAGCAGTCGGCCTTTGCCAAGCAACAGGACAAGATCGCCCACCTGCAAAAATTCATTGACCGCTTCAAGGCCAAGGCGAGCAAGGCCAAGCAAGCCCAGAGCCGGGTCAAGGCGCTGGAGCGCCTGGAAAAAGTGGCCCCGGTACTGGCCGACGCCGAGTTCAGCTTCGAGTTCAAGGAACCGGACAACTTGCCCAACCCCATGCTGGCCATCTCGGACGCCGCCTTCGGCTACCGGGCCGAAGACGGCACAGCCACCACCATCGTTCAAAAGGTGGACCGCTCGGTGCTGGCCGGCCAGCGCATTGGCATTTTGGGCGCCAACGGCCAGGGCAAATCGACCCTGGTCAAAACGATCGCCCACGCCCTGCCCCTGCTGGCTGGCACGCTGACCGAGGGCAAGGGCCTGAACATCGGCTACTTCGCCCAGCAAGAGCTGGATGTTCTCAGCCCGCCCGACCACCCCCTCATGCACATGGTGCGCTTGGCGCGTGACGTCGGCCCGCAGGCGCGCGAACAAGAGCTGCGCAACTTCCTGGGCAGCTTCAACTTCAGCGGCGACATGGTGAGCCAGCCGGTGGGCACCATGAGCGGCGGCGAGAAAGCGCGTCTGGTGCTGGCCATGATCGTCTGGCAGCGGCCCAACTTGCTGTTGCTCGACGAGCCAACCAACCACCTGGACCTGGCCACACGCGAGGCGCTGTCCATCGCGCTCAACGAGTTCGAGGGCACGGTCATGCTGGTGAGCCACGACCGGGCCCTGCTGCGCGCAGTTTGCGACGAGTTCTGGCTGGTCGGCCGCGGCGGCATCAAACCCTTCGACGGGGACCTGGACGATTACCAGAAGTACCTGCTGGAAGAATCCCGCCGTCTGCGGGAGGTGGCACGCCAGCAGGCCGCCACGGCCACGGCCGAAGCGGCGGCGTCAGCGCAATCCACTCTGGCATCGGCACCGGCCGCCGCCGAGCCGGCGCCCCAGGCGACTACGACGGCCCAGGTGCCCCCCGCACCGCAAACCGCCCCTGGCGGCTCACGCCAACAAAGCGCACAGGCCCGCCAGGCCTTGGCCGCCACCCTGAGGCCACTCAAGAAGGCGCTCGAGGAAGCAGAGCGACGCATGGGCGAACTAGAAACAGAAAAGGCGGGACTCGAAGCCCAACTGTCGCGAGGTCTCTCACCGGCGGAAATCGCCGATGCCGGCCGCCGCCTGAAAGGGGTCGGCGAGGAGTTGACCCGGCTAGAAGAGCGCTGGCTGGAACTCACAGGCGAGATCGAGGCCGCCCAGGCAGCCTGAAGCGGTCTGAAGTTGCTGGGGCCCGCCTGAGGCACCCGGGGAGCCAGGGTGGATCCGTTTGCTCGATATCAAGACCGGGCCGATGTGCTGTGCCCAGATTGCGGCCATGCGACTCCAATTTCTCGGCGCAACCGACACAGTCACCGGATCCAAATTCGTGGCCGCCAGCGGTATGGCCACCGGGGGCCGAGTGCTGCATCACCTGCAGGCCTTTGCACCGGACAAGCGCAACACCATTGTGCTGGTGGGCTACCAGGCCGGCGGCACACGCGGCGCCGCTTTGGCCGCCGGCGCGGCCAGCGTGCGGATCTTCGGTAAGGATGTCCCGGTGCGGGCCGAGGTGGTGCAGCTCGACTACTTCTCGGCGCATGCTGATGCGAGCGAGATCTTGGTTTGGGTCTCAGGCCTGGCAAAGGCGCCGAAGCGCACCTTCATCACCCACGGCGAGCCGGTCGCGGCCGACGCCCTGCGCCAACGCATCGAGCGCGAGAAGGGTTGGGCGTGCCAGCTGCCCTGTTACACCGAGACCGTCACGCTGGTTTGAACGACGGGGCCAACTGGACAAATTCCACAGAGTTGCCCTCGAAGAGGCCGCCAAGAGGGGGCGAATCAGCCCAAGGTCAGAACGGCCCGTGGGTGGGCGCGAATACTCGCGCCCCACTCCAGGAGCCGATCATGAAACCCGCAGGCTACGGCAAACGCCCCCCTCCCCTCTCCCTCGGGCCCAGCTGCGCGGCCCCGCCATCGGGCAATTCGGGCAGGTCACTGGTGCGCTCGGTCTCGGACCGAAAAGCATTCGGCCCTGGCGACCAGCCCAACAGCGCAGCCCTCCCGACCTGGGGCTATGACTTCGACCCTGAGGTTGCCACACGCGCAGTGGCGGCCAAGGCCCGCCTCCTCGAGGGTCAAAGCGGCGTCGTATCAGCGCCGGCCCCATCGGCCAGTTCCGCGGCGCAAGCCTTGTGCCTGGCTCACATGGCAGCGGAATTCGCCGGGCCGACGGAGCCTCGTCGCGGCCGTGTCGTCCAGTTGCCACCTGTCTGCTGGGCCGATCTGGAAAGGTTGATCGAAAAATTCCAGCAATTCAGCCGCCACTTCGCGCAGTCTGCTCGCCAGCCATCCGAAGGCAATGCCAGGGCGCTGGCTGCCTGTGCCGGGTTGGGATGCGAGGTTCTGAGTGCCCGCCGCCAAGACCCAGATAGGGTGCAATTGGGACACCTGGCCGTCGACACCATCATCGGGCACTTGGCCGTCATGAGCCACCGTCTGGGGGGCGCCGTCATGCCCGCCGCGATCTACTTCCGTTTTCGCAAGGCCTGGCTCGAGGGCTTGCAGGCGATGGAGGCAATGCAGTTAGCACCCGTGGTCTCGACGCGTATCAACCTCGCGCCCCTGGTTCAAAGCCTGGGTGGCCAGGACGCACCGATGGAGTTGCTGTTCAGCCTCATGGATTTGAGCGCTGCACACCCCTCTCTCAGTGATGGCCTGCGACGGGGCGTTGCCAGCGGCGTGCTGGCGGCACGCTATGCAGGAGGCGCCAGCGCCAGTGCCGACCAGGCCGTACTGGACTGGCTGCTCTGCGACCTGGCCAGCCGCGCCTGCCCGAGCCTGCTGTTTACGGCCCTTCCCCAAGAACGCAGCTTCCAGGTGCTCCAGGGAAGCCTGGATGCCTTCCTGCGCGTGGGCGCATCCCCTTTGGCCAGGCTGCGCCGCGTGATGGTCCACCTGACGAAAGCAAACCGGGACCAGTTCCAGGGCGCCATCGCGCGCTGCCTCTCCGCAGCCATTGACGGCTGCGGCCACGCGCTGCCTGCGGCGACCCTACCGGCCGCAAGAATGCACGCCATTGCGTCGGCGCTCCTGCAGGCCTGGGCCGAACGGCAGGAGCCCGCCCCCTATCAGATGATGGCGCAATTGATCATCAGTCTCGGCAATTGCGAAGCCATCACCTGGCTGCCTGGGGCGGTTGGGGCAGGTGGCCACTGGGATGCGGCCCACGCGGCCCGTCTGATCGTCAATTGCATCGAAGACCTGGAAACGAGCGAGCACAGGCAGGCAGCGCGCAGGGCGATTGACCATCAAATGCGCAGTGCCGCGGGGGTGCAGACCTTGGTGCCCATTGCACAAGAGCCGCCCTCTCACCACCAACTGGCCGAGGACCTCGCGGCGTCCCAACGCGGCGGGGGCGTTGCCCGCCAGGCCATGCTAGGCAGCGGCCCACTGGTGATTGAACGTGAGAGCGCCTCATCCCGCACCGGTGGCACGCCATCGACCAAGCTCAAAGCCCTTGGGGAATAAAGCGGAGAAATGAAAAAAGGGAAATGACATTTCAGTCATTTCCCTTTGGGTGTTTTGGTAGGACGTGCGGGATTCGAACCTGCGACCAACGGATTAAAAGTCCGCTGCTCTACCAACTGAGCTAACGTCCCCCAGAGGCAGGACAACTGACGTCGCCTTGCCTGTCCGGTCGGCTGATCAGAGACACCTTTTTCAGGACACCTCTCATCAGCGCAGCCTCAGAGTATAGCGGAATTGAATGCCTCTTCTCCCCGCCTCCGGCAGCACAGGCCCCTCTCCTGCCCTCAGCGTGCCGCGCTCGCCAATCGATCGAGTACCCACCCGGCTGCGCACTGGCCAAAGGTGGCGGTCACGGTGACGACGGAGCCGTAGCCGTGGCAATTGAGGCTGCCGTCGCCCTCGATCGCGCAGGACGGATCGGGCGGCGCCACCGCCTCGCGGCTGAAGACACAGGCGATGCCGATCGCCTTGCCTTCCCGGGGCGCGCCGTGGGCCTTGCGCAGGCGATAGCGCAGTTGCGCCAAGAGCGGGTCATGGGTGCTGCGAGACAAGTCCTCGATCTCCACCGCGTGAGCCAGGCGTTTGCCGCCGGCGGCGCCCACGGTGACAAGCATGCTTTGGGTGCGCAATGCCCAGGCGGCCATGGCCTCTTTCGCGCGCATCGCGTCGCACGCATCGATGACGGCCTGTACGCCAGCGGGAAGGAGTTGGGGCCAGTTCTCCGGCTCGACGAATTCCTCGACGCCATGGACGATGCAGCCCGGATGGACCATGGCGATCCGCTCGCGCATGGCCTGCACCTTGGCTTGCCCCACGGTGTGGGTCAGGGCGTGGATCTGGCGGTTGATGTTGGACTCGGCCACATGGTCGAGGTCGATGAGCGTGATCTCACCCACCCCGCTTCGGGCCAGCGCCTCGGCGGCCCAGGAGCCGACCCCTCCGATGCCAACCACCGCCACATGTGCGGCACGGATCGCCGCGGCGCCTGCGACGCCATAAAGGCGCTCCAGCCCGCCAAAGCGGCGCTGCAGGTCAGCCTGCTCGTCGGAGTTCACCAGGAAATGAGTACCCGCCGGGTCAGTTCAGGCGCGCCAAGCGCTCACGCGCGGTAGCCGCTGCCTCGGACTGCGGGTACTCGGCGAGCAGGCGCTTGAGCGTCTCGCGTGCAGCGGGCACGTCTTTGAGTTCGACCTGGCAATTGGCAATGGAAAGGGTTGCCTCTGGCGCGCGTACATGCTCGGGTGCGGCCTGTATCAAAGCCCGGAAGGCGGCCAATGCCCCGTTGTAGTCGCGGGTGGTGTACAGGGCGGTGCCTTGCCAGAACAAGGCGCTGCCCCGGTAGCCAGATTGCGGGTAGCGGCCGAGCAGGTCCCCAAATCCCTTAGCGGCACCCGTGAAATCGCCTCGACGCATGACGGCCATGGCGGCGTCAAACGCCCGCTGCTCCGCCGGCTCGGCCATGAATTCACGGCTGTCCACCGTGACCTTGAAGGGTTCGAAGCGGCGCAGGCGTTCGTCAATGCCCTGGGCCGTGTCCCTCAAACGACGCTGAACCTCGGCGAGTTCACGGGTGATCTGTTCATCAGCACCGCGCAATTGTGCGAGCGTGGTCCGCAAGCCCTCAATCTGCTGGAGCAGGTCCAACAGGCTGCGGCGCAGTTGGCCGGCCTCTTCGTCAGCGCGCTGGATAGCAGCGCCAGCCTGCTGCTCAAGACTGCTGCGCAGATTGACGATCTGCTGCCGCTGGGACTCCATTTGCCGGCGCTGCTCATCCATTTGCTGGCGCTGCGCATCCAACTGTTGGCGCTGGGCCTCGACACGCACGCGCAGGTCCAAGATGGCATTGCGCGCCTCGTCGTCGGCGAAGATCGCGTGCGCTGGTGTGGACAGCGCCAAGGCCAACCCGGCACCGAGGGCGGCCTGCTTGAGCCGCGTGGAGAGAGCGACCCGGGCTGGCATCAGCGGTAAACGATTTCAGCGCGCCGGTTCTGCGCGAAGGCGTCTTCGGTGGTACCGGAGTTGGCCGGCTTTTCCTTGCCGAAGCTCACCGCCTCCATCTGGCTGTCGCTCGCACCGGCCAGGCTCAGGGCCTTGCGCACCGCCTCAGCCCGCTTCTGACCCAAGGCCAGGTTGTATTCGCGGCCACCGCGGTCATCGGTGTGACCTTCGATCGAGATGCGCCGACCCGGGTTGGCCTTCAGAAAGCGGCCATGGGCTTCAACCAGGGCCAGGAAATCGGGCTTGATGACAAATCTGTCGTAATCGAATTGGATCAGTCGCTAGACTGAGTCCGGGCCTGCCGCGTTGCTGACCGTGCTGACGGGCGCCGCCGGCACCACCTGGGAGAGGCTGGAATTGGCCCTGGAACTGGCACTGGCGCTGTCACTCGCACCGGTGCCGGCACCACCGACTGGCGCTGCCGGCGGAGGCGTCAGGGGCGTCAAGGGTGTTTGCGCGCTGCGCTCGACCACTGGCGCCGGCGATGGGTCGAGCTTGACGCCAGACGCGCAGCCGACCATGACTGCCACGGCGGCCAGTGTTACCAGCCAAGAGATTCCTTTTTGCATTTGGATCTTTCCTTTCGTTATCTGTTCTTGTGTCGCTAACCAGAAAATACTCAGCGCGCTGTGCGCACCCCCAATCATCGCTCATTGCAGGCCCATTGCAAGGCCTGGGCAGGCGTTAACGGGCGAAGGGTCCCCAATCGGGCTCGCGGAGATCGCCGCCCTGGCCAGCCAGCCGCGCCTTGATGCGGCCATCCAGGGTGGTGGTCATCAGTGCCTCCTGGCCGCCCTGCCGGGTGGCGTAAACGATCAGCTTGCCGTTGGGCGCGAAGCTCGGACTCTCGTCGCCGGTGGTGTCGGTGATGGCATTGACCGTGCCGGAGGCCAGGTCCATCACATGCAACTTGAAGGCGCCGCTCACCCGGGAGGTATAGGCCAGCGTCTTGCCATCGGGGCTGAGCGCCGGCGAGATGTTGTAGCTGCCATTGAAGGTGACGCGCTCGGGCGTTCCGCCGCTGGCGTTCATCCGGTAGATCTGGGGGGCGCCGCCTCGGTCGCTCACGAAGTAAATGCTGCGACCGTCGGGCGAGAACACCGGCTCGGTGTCGATGCTGGGTGACTCGATCAGGCGGCGCGGCTCTCCGCCCTCGGCGCTGATGGTGTACAGCTGTGAACCGCCCTCCCGGGACAGAGTAATGGCCAGGCTGCGGCCGTCGGGTGCCCAGGCTGGCGCGCTATTGGAGCCGCGGAAGTTGGCCAGCAGGCGCCTGCGGCCGCTGGCCACCTCATGCACATAGACGACCGGCTTGCGTGACTCGAAGGAGACATAGGCCAGCTGGGCGCCACTAGCCGCCCAGGCCGGAGAAATGATGGGCTCGGGGCTGGACAGGGCCGATTGCGCGTTTTCGCCGTCTGCGTCGGCCACCCAGAGATTGAAGCGGCTGGCGCCCCGGGTCACGTAGGTGATGCGGGTGGAGAACACGCCCCGCTCGCCAGTGAGTTTTTCATAGACGTAGTCGGCAATCCGATGCGCCGCCAAGCGCAGGTCGCCTGTGGTGACCGCATAGCTTTGTCCGCTCAGGTCTTCGCCCTTGACCACGTCCCAGAGGCGGAAACGGATGTCCCAGCGTCCGTCGGCCAGGCGCATCACGCTGCCGGCCGTGAGCGCGTCGGCACCGCGCTGACGGAGTGCCGCCAGGTCAGGCCGTGTCGACTCGTCCACCAGCAGCCCTGCCACATCGATCCCACGCAACTGACCACTGCGCTCCAAGTCAGCTCGGATGATGGCTGAAATTTTTTGCGGGGCGCCTTCCTCCCCGCGAAAGGGCGCGACGACGATCGGCAACTGGGTGAGACCCACGCCGCTGACCTCGACGCGGAACTGGGCCAGTGCGGGGGCGGAAAGGCCCGCACCGATGAGCGCCAAGGTCTGGCGGCGCCCCTTGAGTAGCAATGTATTCATTCTTACCTGTCTCCTTCGGACTGCAACAAAGTCACCCGAGCTTCGGCGAGCAGATCGGGCCGGTTCAGGCCCACCGCAGCCAAGCGGACACCTTCGAGCCTGCGATTTTCAACGCGCAGGCGGTTAGCCGACTCACGATCGCGGGCCTGCTCCCTGTGCCAAAGATGAAAAACTTCGGACGCCAGGTAGCCGTTCCTGCGAACCAAGCCCTGATTGTGCAACCTCAGGACCAGGTCGGCATCTTCGTGCCCCCAACCGGCAAAGGTCTCATCGAAACCGTTGACTGCAGCCAGGTCGGTCCACCACAAACCGAAGTTGCAACTGCGGATTCCCTTCCAGGAAAAGCGCATTTGGGCGCGTCCGGGCAGGTGGGGCCAATACAGCAAATGGCCTAACTTGTTCACCTGTCGCGAGATGCGCAGGCGCAGCCAATCGCCTGCTGAGAGGGCCAGGGGATCAACCTCGCCGGCCAGCACCTGCTCTGTCAACGCAGGGCTGAGCAACACACGGCTGCCATTGACGAAAGCACCGGGGCGCGCCAGTGCGCGATGGGCTCGGACGAAGCCGGAGCCTGGGATGCAGTCACCGTCCAGGAAGACGATGTAGTCGGCGCCGGCCTCATGCGCGACCCGGGCTCCCATGTTCCGGGCTTTCGAGGCAGTGAAACCGGTGTCGGGATGCCACGCATGCCAAATCGGGGCCCTGCATGCTGGGATACCTGCCCGCAGTGCCTGCAGATGCTCCTGTCGAGACCCATCGTCGGCGACCACCAGAAGATCCTCCGTCGACAGCTGCGGGGCCAGACCGCGCAGCAAAGCCAGGAGGGCGTCGCTGCGGTTGTAGGTCAGGACGACGAAGCCGACGCGCATCAGCGAGGCAGCTCCCTGGACATCGGCGGCTGCTGCATGAGCCAGAGCTTGAGGTAGCGGTAGTAGGTACCCTCAGCGTTGGAGACCGCCAGCATGAAGCCGCGCCGGCCGTCGAGAAAACCGGCTTGGAGAAAGTAGGTTCGAATGAAGGCCCAGCAGCCGCTGACCACCGCTCGAGAAAAGCTCACCCGCTTTCCGCGCGCGGCCATGTCGCGGGCCCCCGCGCTGGAATAGCGATTGAGCTTGTCGAGTACCGACTCCGGGTCGGGAAAACTGAAGTGAATGAGCGGCGAGCTGAGGTCGGCAACGCTCCCCTGAATACTGATGGTGGCGTGGATTTCGGTCTCGGTGTAGCGGGCCTTGCCTCGGCGTCCCAAGCGGATGTTGAGGTCCGGCCACCAGCCGCCGTGGCGCATGAACTGTCCGCAGTAGGCCGAAAGCCGGGGAACTCGAAAGCCGTCGACATCGTGGCGCTCTATGGCACGGCGGATTTCCGTGGCCAACTCGGGAGAGATGCGCTCGTCGGCGTCCAGGGAAAAGAACCAATCGCCCGTGGCGCGGTCAATCGCTCGGTTCTTTTGCGGACCATCGCCCGCCCAGTCCATCTCGTACACGATGGCACCTGCTGCTCGGGCCAAATCGCAGGTGGCGTCTGTGCTGCCGCAATCGACGACCACCACCTCATCAGCGAAGCGAGCCGAGTTGATGCACTCCGCAATGTGCAGCGCTTCGTTCTTGGTGATGATGGTGACGGACAGGCGCGGCATGGACAGGCAGAACGGGCTGGGCTGCGGAGGGAACGGTTTGAAGAAGCCAAGGCGGCATAATCCAACAGTCTGTTTCCCAGCGGGCAATTATTGCATCCCCCTCCATGGACTCCCGCACCCCTGTGATCGTGGCTGGCGGCGCCGGCTACATCGGCTCGCACATGGTGCGCATGCTGCGCGAGCAGGGCTATCGGCCGATCGCCGTAGACAACCTGTCCACCGGACACTCAGACGCAGTGCAAGGCGCCGAGTTGCACCAGGGCGACATCGGCGACGCCGGCTTCATGGCTGCCCTGCTGCGTGAAACCCGCCCCAGTTGCGTGATGCACTTCGCCGCCTCCAGTCTGGTTGGCGAGTCCATGCAGCACCCGGGCAGGTACTGGCGCAACAACTTGGTCCAGACCCTGTCCCTGCTCGACACGCTGGTCGGGGCAGGCGTCCGGCATTTCATCTTCTCCTCTACCGCGGCCGTCTACGGTAACCCGCAGCAGGTGCCCATTCCCGAGGACCACCCCACCCGGCCGATCAACCCCTACGGCCACAGCAAGCTGGCGGTGGAACACCTGCTGCAAGACTATGAGGCGGCGCACGGCCTGCGCCACATCGTCCTGCGTTACTTCAATGCGGCCGGTGCACACCCGGACGGCAGCCTCGGCGAGCGGCACGAGCCCGAGACGCACCTGATCCCGCTGGTGCTGCAGGTGGCCTCCGGACGACGGGCGGAGATCGCCCGCTTCGGTTCCCGTCACCCGACACCCGATGGGTCCTGCATCCGCGATTACATCCATGTGCAAGACCTGTGCGAGGCCCACCTGCTGGCGCTCAAGCGTCTGGAGGCCGGCGGCGCCAGCGGGACCTTCAATCTGGGTAACGGCCTCGGCCATTCGGTCAACGAGGTAATCGCCTCCGCTCGGCAGGTCACCGGCCACCCGATCCCGGTGCGGGACGATCCGGCTCGCATGGGTGACCCGCCGGTGCTGGTGGCCGACTCAGCGCGCGCCAGGGCCGAGTTGGGCTGGTCCCCGCGGCTGCCCGGCCTGAAAAGCATCGTGGCGCATGCCTGGCAGTGGGAGCAAAGGCAAGCAGGAGTGTCCGGTTGATGGGTTTGAACCTGAAAACTGTGCGTTGGTTGCTGCCCTATTTCAGGGGGACGCGACGGTTCTGGGTGCTGGCTGCGCTGGCGACCGTGGTCACCTCGGCTACCGAGCCCCTGGTGCCTGCCCTGCTCAAGCCGCTGCTGGACCAGGGGTTTGCCGGTGAGGGTATCCCGCTGTGGATGGTTCCAGCCGCCCTGCTGGCGCTGTTTGCGGTTCGCGGCACAGCCGGCTTCCTGGCAGACCTGGCCTTGGCACGCATCACCCAGGACGGGCTACTCGCCCTTCGGCGGGCGATGTTCGGCCGGATCCTGGACGCCCGCCTGGCCCTGTTCGGAAAGGAAAGCGCGACCTCTCTGTCGAATACGGTTGTCTTCGAGGTTCAGAACGGAGCGCAACTGCTGGTCAATTCCGTCATTGCCCTGCTCAAGGACGCCCTGGGGCTGCTGGCTTTGGTGGCCTACCTTGTCTACCTGAACTGGCAACTGACATTGGTCGTGTTCATGGTGGTGCCGGGCGTTGGCTGGATCATGCGGACCTTGTCCAAGCGCCTTTACCGCATCGCGCGGAGCACCCAGACCGCCACCAACGATCTGGCCTACGTGGTCGAGGAAAACGTGCTGGCAACCCGGGTCGTGCGCCTGCATGGCGCCCAGGAGGGGCAGGCCGAGCGCTTTCGGGGACTGAGCCTGGTCTTGCGCCGGCTTGCGCTCAAGGCCGCGGCGGCGTCGGCGGCGATCACGCCTCTGACGCACATGCTGGCGGCACTGGCCTTGTCGATGGTCATCGCCATTGCGCTGTGGCAGTCGCGCGCAGGCATCACCGTGGGCACATTCGCCTCATTCATCACCGCGGTGCTTATGCTCCTCGCACCCATCAAGCGCCTGTCAGAAGCTGCCACACCGATTGCCCGAGGCCTGGCGGCGGTTCAGCGCGGCATCGATCTGATCGAACAGACACCGGCCGAGTCCGGCGGTCAGCATGCCCCGTCTGAATGCCAGGGCCGAATCGACCTGCGTGGGGTCCGTGTCCGCTACCGCGAGGACCAGAGCGCTGCACTGGACGGTCTGAACCTTTCTATCGCGCCCGGCCAGGTGGTCGCACTGGTGGGTCCCTCCGGCTCGGGCAAGACCACACTGGCGAACCTGCTGCCACGCTTTGTCGTGCCCGAAGACGGGTGCGTGGAACTCGATGGGGTGGACGTGTCGCAATGGGATCTCGCCACACTGCGCCGCCAGTTCGCACTGGTGTCGCAGGATGTGGTCATGTTCAATGACACGCTGGCTCGGAACATTTCAATGGTGGAGGCGCCGGACCTGGTCCGTGTGAGACGTTGCCTCGAAGACGCGAACCTGGCCGACCTCGTCAACGGCCTGCCCCAGGGCCTCGACACCATCACCGGCCACAACGCCACAGAGCTTTCCGGCGGCCAGCGCCAACGCTTGGCCATCGCGCGCGCCCTTTACAAAGATGCCCCCATCCTGATCCTCGACGAGGCCACCTCGGCCCTGGATGCGGCCTCAGAGCGGCTGGTCCAGGAGGCTCTGAAGCGACTGATGGTCGGCCGCACCACAGTGATCATTGCCCACCGACTCACCACCATCGAACACGTGGACCACATCCTGGTGCTTGATCAGGGCCGGGTCGTCGAGTCCGGGACGCACCCGCAACTGCTCGCCAT